>Ga0209537_1000588_pt1 | contig 44048 bp, 35 predicted proteins | sample BioPla4DNA1_FD_187698 | JGI IMG/M metagenome (GOLD analysis project Ga0209537, IMG submission 187698) | Biogas fermentation microbial communities from Germany - Plant 4 DNA1 (SPAdes) (version 2) | ecosystem: Engineered > Bioreactor > Anaerobic > Digestate | place: Bielefeld, North... | reverse complement strand
TATTTCTGGTGGCTATAACGGAGAGGTCACACCTGTTCCCATCCCGAACACAGAAGTTAAGCTCTCCAGTGCAGAAGATACTTGGCCGGAGACGGCCCGGGAAAATATGTCGCCGCCAGATTTATATCAAAGCCCTGAGCGAATAGCTCAGGGCTTTGTTGTATTTTCCTGTTATTGCGAGGAGGCGAAGCCGACGAAGCAATCTAACCTTCTGGAAGTTGGATGTGAGAGGTTAGAAGTGAGAATCTAGGAAGGGCTTTGAGGTTTGAGATTGCCGCACTCCGCCGAGCTTCACTTCGTTCGCTCGCGATGACATGCTGATGTTTCGGCGCCTTATCGCAATGCGCCCTTGTTTTAGGGTATCCTGGAAGCACTTGAACCCCTTATCTTATACAATATGTCGCACTCTGTCTTGCCCATCTCATATCTTGCTTCACCTGCTACAACGGGTTCTGATGCTAGACAGCAAGGCTTTTTTGTCCTACGGCGACGCCATCAGAAGGAAATTTTACAATAACCTTTGTGTCAATAATATGATATAATGTTTACAGTATTACATTTCAGTTGAATATTTTATTCTTAGCTGTTTAGGGGGCTATTGGAGAGAAAGATATTCGACTTCTTAGCCATGTCATAAAACAATTGCCTATGGGGGTATAAGATGAAAAGGAAAATTCTTATTGTGGATGACGAGAAGAATATCGTTGACATACTAAAATACAACTTGCAAAAAGAGTCGTTTGATACACTGGAGGCATATGATGGCAGGCAGGCAATCGAGATAGCTGAAAGAGAAAAACCAGATCTGATCATTCTGGATATCATGCTTCCGGAGATGGACGGGTTCACGGTATGCAGAAAGCTCAGGCAAACCATGCAAACACCAATTCTCATGCTGACAGCCAGGGAGGAGGAAGTGGACAAGGTTTTGGGCCTTGAGCTGGGAGCAGATGATTACATAACAAAGCCCTTCAGTCCCAGGGAACTGATGGCCAGAGTGAAGGCAAACCTAAGAAGGGTAATCGATGAGGCTGCCCCAGGCCGGATCGATGAGGTCATCAGGATTGCTGACATGGAGATCAATATCAACAGGTACGAGGTTAAGAGAGGCGAGACTGTTATTGAGCTGACCCTTCGGGAATTCGAACTGGTCAAGTTCCTGGCTATGCAAAAGGGTCAGGTATTCACCCGAGAGAACCTGCTGGAAAAGGTATGGGGCTATGAATACTTTGGAGATGTGCGAACAGTTGACGTTACCGTAAGAAGGCTCAGAGAGAAGCTGGAGAAAGACCCGAGCAAACCCGAATACATCCTGACGAAGAGAGGTGTGGGCTATTACTTTAACCCTGCCCTGTAACCGTGGCCATGAAGAAAAAATATAGAAGAATCCTCTTCTTTCGCAGTATTCAGTGGCGACTGGTCGCCATACTGATTTCAACAACTATTATACTGATGAGTGTGATATGGGTATTTCTCAACTTTCAGCTTGGGAATATTTTTTATACCGACTTCAGGGAAGGTATCGAGCGTAATTATGTAGAACTATCCATCGACGCAAACACCAGCTATGAGGATCTGGAATACAAGCTCATAAATGATCCGCGTATATCCGGTCTTATCCGGGGTCTTGATAAAAGCTTTACCATTATCCGCAAAAGTGATGAAAAGATCATGTATTCATCCGACCGGAACTATCAGAAGGATAAGATCGGATTCAGAAACGAGATCTATAAATCAGAGAACCTGCTGGCTGCATTGGCCCAAAGCGGAAACACGGTAATTTCGGAAAGCAGGAGTTATACCAAATCCAAGCTGGGAGACTTCTACGACTATGTAAGGGTTCAGTCCCTGAAGGACGGCGATTACATATTATTTTTCAAATATGATCGTGAAAAAGCTCTGAATGTCATTGCGGAACTCAATGGTGTCATCCTTTGGGGGATGTTCTTTTCCATTCTTGCAGCTCTCGGTATAGGATACCTTTTGGCCAGAACCATAACCAGACCCATATCTAATATCATGCGAAAGGCAGAGAAGATCTCCAGAGGCGATTTCGGACAGAAACTGGATATTGATTCCAACGACGAGATCGGGAAGCTGGCGAAAACTTTCAATTATATGTCCACAAAGCTCAAGGGTACCCTCGCGGAGATTACCAGTGAAAAGAAGAAAATTGAAACCATCATGAAGAATATGACCGATGGTGTCGTAGCCTTTGATAACAATGGTGCTGTGGTGCATATTAATGATACCGCTAAAAACATACTTGGGAATGTAGTCCTGGATCTTGATTTGAATTCATTTTTGAAAATCTTCGACATCGAGCTCACGCAGACGAACCAAAACGATGATGATCAGCTGGATCTCAACGGGGTTCAATATAGGGTGGAGTATGGCGGAAGATATCTCAAACTTCAGTTTGCTGCCATCACAGATGACAAGGACAATATCGATGGCCTGGTAACCGTTATTCAGGATATCACAGAGGAACAGAAGCTGGATAACATGAGAAGAGAGTTTGTAGCCAATGTATCCCACGAATTGAGAACACCCCTGACTTCGGTTAAAAGCTACACTGAAACCCTGCTGGACGGGGCTCGGGAGGATCCGGCCACAACAGAGCATTTTCTTAAGGTTATAAATGATGAAACCGATCGTATGGCACGTCTTGTTAAGGATCTTCTCATCCTTTCCCAGCATGACAGCGGTATCCGCCTGAACATTGAAGACATCTCCCTGGGGGATCTGGTTGGTTCTTGTGTTGAACGTCTGAGAAGGGAAGCAGAGCTCAAGGGACAGGATCTCAGGTTTAACATAAGGCAGGGAATACCGATCATCAAGGGAGACAGACACAGGTTGGATCAGCTCCTTACCAATGTAATAGGTAATGCCATAAAATACACGCCTGAAAAGGGCAAGGTCTCGGTTAACTGTTACTGTGAAAAGGATAAGGTGGTCATTAGCGTTGAGGATACCGGAATCGGCATACCTGAACAGGACGTGGACAGAATCTTTGAACGTTTTTACAGGGTTGACAAAGCCCGCTCCCGCCAGCTGGGAGGTACTGGCCTGGGTCTTGCGATAGCAAAGGAGATTGCTGTTCTTCATGGGGGAAATATTACCGCCAGGAGCAAAATAGGCAGAGGTACGCAGGTATTTATAGAAATACCCATGAAAAAGTCGAGCGCTGCGGTATAAACAATTACCGGTAATGTCATTTTAAATGGGACGTAATGGATTTGTAATAAGAATTGATGTATACTTGTATTGTATAAATGGGGTATTATTCCTCGTATACTATTGACTAAAAGTTATAATCCGGACTTGTATGGAGGATTTGAAATGGCTAAAAAAATCACCTTTCTGTTGGTGTTGCTGCTGGGGCTCATCTTTGCCTCGATTTCAGCATACGCTACAACAGATACTGGTACTACCGCTCCCGATACAGGTCTTACAAATGATAAAGTTTCGTCCGCTGATAACTCAGGCACGATTCCAGTAATAAATACGGCAAACGTTGAAACTGCAACAGAAGCAACAGGCAGTGCCCCTTCCCGGACCTCAACCACGGAGGAAAAAGAGGAAGAGGAGGAGAGCATAGATTACGAGCAGTGCGTCACCGAATTTCTGGATCCAGATGTAGAAGCTACTGATAGTTTTCTTGTCAACATAAAGTGGAACCAGAAAGACCCTGTCAACAATCCTTTGCTCTATGTGCTGACGGGTACCATAAAGCAGGATTCGGAAAGCGGTAGCCCTTTCGTCGTCATGCTATACATTAAGGCAGACGATTTATACATCCCCCTGATTTGCAGGGGTGGCACCAACATTATTGAAACGGGCAGTGTGGCCTTTGTATCCCGTACCGATCTTCTTTATCTGGGTTCGGACAGGGTTAACGAAGTGAGGATCATTGCATTCAGGAAAGAAGATGCGGACAATCTTATTCCAGGCGTTAATGTGCAGATATCAGACAAAATGATCACCGCAAAGCAAACGGTTATCATACCCATACCCATTAATACCGACAGCGTGCTTGATGCACTGAAGCTCAAGTAAAGCAAGGATATTCATGATGAAAAGGCATAAGAAGGAACGCCTGAAGTCCGGCATATTGCTTCTGCTTATGTTTTTGAGCATGATACAAATAGGAATTCTCTGGAATCAAACCCAGGGGCTTCCTTTTAGTTTTTTATTGGAGGCAATTTTCGCCGGCAACGGAAATGATCATGTAGATGTTGAGCGGATTAAGGATAGCTATTTCTATCCGGAGAATATTGTTATATTCGCAAATGCTTTTAACCAATGGATACTGACAGACGAGAATTTAAGTTATCAAATCATATGGGATGATATAAGACAAAACTACCTTCCCGAGATACTGAACACAAAGGCAAAACGTATATATCCGGCAGACATGTGGTCCGGGCTTAAGGATATGTCGTCCGTAAGAATAGATTTTGCGGCAAAATATCCAAACAGCATGCTGCTTTGGTTTTCCGGGATGAGTACAGGCAATCCCAGTTTCGATGGTATTAAGAGCATGATCATTCTTCCCCAGGAGAATGTTAATGTCACCGTTAATACCCTCTTTGTTTACGATGGAAGTAATGTCTACATGTATCATATAGAGATTAAGGAGAATATGAGGCCTAAAGCGTATTACACCGGGCTTCCGGCTGAAATGCGCAATCAGGCCGAGATCATGCCCATGAGCGCCATTGGCGAAACATTTCCTGATTTTGTCGATCCTGCCCATGACGATATACCCATATACGCCATGGATCCCGATGTAAGCCAGTCCATGCATACCATTGATGCAGGGATACCCGAAGCCCTGATCCTGGATCCTGATAGTGATGATTTGAAAAGCATTCAGGAAAGCATTCTCCTTGAGCAAAGGGACAGTTTTCTTGCCATGCGTGACAAGACAGAGAATATTGTTGTTTTCTCTGACCTGGAGAATGTCTACCAGTTAAACTCCTATGGGGTTTTGGAGTATAAATACCTTCCTTACGAACAAAAAACCGATTTAATCGATGCGAAATCCTCGTTTATTCATGCCCTGTCATTCATCGAGCTCAGAAAGAGCCTGGTAGGTGACGCAGACATTATTCTGAAGGATATAAAACAGGAAGGTCATACTTTTGTGTTTACCTTTGGATATCGCGTAGCGGGGCTGGATACCTATATTTCAGATGTTGAGAACAATAACTATTTGTCTGCGCCTGCTATCAGTATCAAGGCTTCGGCGGAGAGGGTTCTGGAGTGCAGATGGGTTGTGAGGGAGTTTCACAAAAATCCTGATTCCCGGGATTACAGTATGTCCTTTATCGACATGCTCGACAAGATTTACGCCAGCAATCCCGCACTCTTAAAGCTTGAAAAATTCCAGAGCATCAGGACGGGTTATCACCTGTTCATCACCGATGAATCAGGGGAGAATCTGCGTCCATGCTGGCTGGTGAGAACGGATCATGCAGCTTATAGGATACCAATCGGGGAAAAGGAGAATTGACATGGAGTGGTCAAAAGCAAAATCCATATTGATCTTCCTGTTTGCCGCCCTGAATATTTTTCTGCTGTTCACAATTATTCGGAGTGCGTCCCATGGCAGGCCTGGCGCGGATTACATAAAACATGTTGAGAGTTTGCTGGAATCCAAAAATATCAGGATAGAATGCCGGATACCCTCTTATAATGCGGACTCGGGAAGCGTTGTCTACAGCGACGATGCCATGGACATGAGCCATGTCGTTGAGTATTTTCTCGGCCATGGTGCCATTGAAATCAGTGATGAAGAACAAGTATGGCAAAACGATGGGAAAGCTCTGAAAATTGGGAATAATATGATTATCTTCGAAGACAGCTCGCCGGGTGCAGTGATAGATATTGAAGACAGGGACGCTGTTGAAGGAGAGTTGAAGAAAACACTACAAGGTTTGGGAATGAAACAAAATGATTATGTCCCCGATACCTGGCATGAACAGGACGGACGGCTCTATATAAGATATATAAAGAAATATAGGGGACACCTCCTGTTTGACATATATGCGGATTTCATTATCTCACCAAAGGGCATGGAATATGCCGCTATCATACCGGGAGAGGTGGGTTATACCCTGGCAGAGGGCGAGATCTTGTCGGCATGGCATATTCTGGCACTATCCAAGATACAGGAGAATTCAGTTATCACCGATATGAGCTTTGGATATAAAAGGATTAATGAAGGTGAGCTATACGACAGCCCTGTATGGCGGATCCGCCTTTCGGATGAAACAGATTTGTTTTTTGATGCCTATACCGGAGAAGAAGTCTGTTCTGAGAAAACCTAGGATATTCATAATATGGTTTGCTGATCAGGCATCATAATGTTATAATATGTTTGTCTATTCAGGGACATGGATGGTTGAGGCGTCTACCGTTTCCTGAGCAGAACAACACAGGTTGAACCACAACTGAAGAAAAACCAGAAGGTTGGTGTTTATGTGGATAAATTACTTATCCGCGGGCAAAGACGCTTAAAAGGTGAAGTGACGATAAGCGGGGCTAAGAATGCCGCATTGGGCGTTCTGCCGGCCGCTCTTTTATTGAGCGACGTTTGTACCATTGAGAATATTCCCAATATACTTGACATAGCAATCCTCAGAAGGATAATGGAGTCTTTGGGAGCACGGTTTATAGATATTGATGACAATACCCTGAGGGTGGATGCGACCAATGTGTCGTCCCACATAGCAACCTGCGAGGACATGCATCGTTTTCGGGGTTCCTATTATTTAATGGGGGCACTCCTGGGAAGGTTTAAAAAGGCTGTTGTCACCTTCCCCGGCGGCTGTAATTTTGGATCAAGGCCTATCGATCAACATATCAAGGGTTTTGAGTCCCTTGGTGCAAAAGTGGAGATCGAGCACGGACATATCAAGCTCTCCGCCAATAAACTTACCGGAGCCAGTATATATCTTGACGTTGTAAGCGTTGGCGCAACTATCAATATCATGCTCGCGGCGGTCAAGGCTGAGGGTGTGACCACCATTGAAAACGCAGCTAAGGAACCCCATATTGTCGATATTGCCAACTTCTTAAATGCCATGGGGGCAGACATCAAGGGTGCCGGGACAGATATAATCCGTATCAGGGGTGTTAAGGAACTCAAGGGCAATGTTGTCCACAGCATCATTCCGGATCAGATAGAAGCAGGCACCTACATGATTGCAGCGGCGGCCACCAAGGGCGATGTGCTGGTGAAAAACGTTATACCTAAGCATATGGAATCCCTGTCGGCCAAGCTTGTAGAGATGAATGTAAGGGTTGAGGAATATGACGACAGTATTCGGGTGTGGGTGAAGGATCGCTTAGCGAAGGCCAATATCAAGACTCTTCCTTACCCCGGCTTTCCAACCGACTTGCAGCCTATTGCGGCGGTGTTGCTCCTCAGGGCTGACGGGATCAGTACAATAACAGAGGGTATTTTCGACAATCGTTTCCAATATATCGACGAGCTGAAGCGAATGGGTGCAAAAGCGAGGGTTGAGGGCAGGATGGCCGTCATCGAGGGCGGCTCAAAGCTTACCGGAGCACCCATTAAGGCATTGGATCTAAGGGCGGGCGCAGCCTGTGTATTGGCAGGATGCATTGCTGAAGGGGTAACAGAAGTATCCAATGTTCATTATATAGACAGAGGTTATGAGCGAATGGTAGAAAAGCTAAACAGCCTCGGTGCAGACATCAGACGTATATCCGACAACGACGAGGCACAGGGTGAATAGCTCATGATCAAGGTTTGCAGCTTGTTCAGCGGTTCAAGCGGTAATTGTATTTTCATATCATCGGGGGAGACATCGGTTCTTGTGGACGCCGGCGTGAGTGGAAAACGCATTGAGGAAGCTTTGGTGCAGATTGGAGAATCCATAAAGGATATTTCAGCCATCATCATTACCCATGAGCACAGCGACCACATCAGTGGTGCCGGTGTCCTTTCAAGAAGGCATAAGATACCCATATATGCCAACAGCAGGACATGGGATGCCATGAGGCCTTTCCTCGGAAAGCTTAATCCCGAACATATCTGTGTTACCGAGGTCTGCAGTAAATTCAGTATCGGGGATATTGATATTGTCTCTTTTCCCATACCCCATGACGCAGCCTGCCCTGTGGGATACAACTTTTTTATAGATGGAAAAAAAATAACCATTGCCACAGACATCGGCCATATAACCGATGAACTGGTGGGATGGCTGGAAAAAAGCCATTTCATTCTGTTGGAATCCAACCATGATGTAGAGATGCTGAAAACAGGAAGGTATCCATGGCCTCTCAAGAAGCGGATTATGGGTGATTATGGGCATCTGTGCAACGACCATACCGGGAGAATAGTTGCACACCTGGCCGAAAACGGTACAAAATTCTTTCTGCTGGGTCACCTAAGTAAGGAGAATAACTACCCGGAGCTGGCCTACCAAACTGTTTGTAATGCATTGGCAGAAAAAAAAATCTATCCCGATAAGGATGTTTTTCTGGATGTGGCCTACCGCGACCGGGTCAGCAGAATGATCTGTATATAGGATCAAGGATCCTTGTAAAGGATAATTGGAGTATCATGAATATTCAGATAATCGCTGTCGGAAAATTGAAGGAAGAATATTTAAGAGGCGCTCAAAGGGAATACTCTAAGCGCCTCTCCCGTTTTTGCAAGCTAAGGATCATCGAAGTGGATGAAGAAAGTACGCTGGAAAAAGAGGCGGACAGGATCCGAAAGGTTCTGCCAGCCAGCAGCCATGTCATAGCCCTGGCCATTGAGGGGAAAAAGTATGACTCTGTCGGATTCTCCCGCCATATGGAGAACCTGATGATAGGCGGAAAGAGCGATATAACCTTTATAATAGGTGGGTCTGCCGGTCTCGATAAATCCATTCTTAAAGAAGCTCACAGCCTTCTATCCATGTCGGATATGACATTTCCGCATCAACTGGCCAGAATAATCCTTCTGGAACAGATCTACCGCTCTTTCAAGATCATTAACAACGAGACATATCATAAGTGAGGGACAGGGGTATTATCCTCATAATACAGCATAAAAGAGCTCATGATACTGGTTATTGATATAGGAAGCTGATGCCAGGTATATAAGAATTTATAGATTTGTCGTACATGATGTACGACTTTTTACCTAGTATACCTATTAGACCATGTAACCAGACATGAACCATGACATCTGTGAAAAGAGAAACCATTTCATAGGAATGGTTGCACCTCTGTTATATAATAGGTACAGGAGGGATAACCTTATGGGAGAATACAAACCAACAAGGGAAGAGGCCTATGCCTTGTTAAGAAAGTACAACAGCAGTGACAGCCTTATAAAACACGCCCTTGCGGTTGAGGGTGTCATGCGGCATTTTGCCGGACTATTCGGTGAGGATGTGGACAAATGGGGTATCATCGGGCTCGTCCACGATCTGGATTATGAGATGTATCCTGAGGAGCACTGCAAAAAGGTACGCTCCATCCTCAAAGAAGAAAACTGGCCGGAAAGCTATATCCGGGCGATTGTGAGCCATGGATGGAAGCTGTGCAGCGATGTGGAGCCCGTGGAGCGGATGGAAAACGTACTCTACGCCATAGACGAACTGACCGGGCTGATCAATGCCACTGCACTGATGCGCCCCAGTAAAAGTGTGATGGACCTTGAGGTCAAATCTGTTGTAAAGAAGATGAAGAGTAAAGGGTTCGCGGCCGGAGTTAACCGGGAGGTCATCATAGAAGGTGTACAGCGTTTGAACATGGAACTGAACCAGGCAATTGATGAAACCATAAAGGGTATGCGAAAAGTTGCAGAAGAGATCGGCCTTAAAGGGACAGTCTCGTAGAAACCATGATATAATCTACCAACAATCAATTTAGCAGGGAAAGAGGAACACATGGAGATAGGCGGAAACATACAGGGACTTAAGAAGAGCATCATACAGTCTCTGAAAGACTTATATGACATTGAAATACCGCAGAATATGCTCTGGACTGAAGAGCTTATCACAAGTCTTTCAAGGTTGACGAGTGTCATCAATCGAGAGATAGCGGTCTACTTTAACAGAAAGGGACATATCACCAATATCAGTGTTGGAGATAGTGCCACAGTCAGCCTGGATTTTGTGGAAGGGAGACGGGACCCATCAAGGCTTTCGGGTATACGTCTGATCCATACCCATCCGGGCGCCTCAGGCCGGTTATCCGATGTGGATCTCAGTTCCCTCAAGCTTTTGAGGCTTGATATGATCGCGGCTGTGGGTGTTCATGGAAACAGCCCTTCCGACATCTATGTAGGTATTCCTTCTTCTGAAGAAACTGAGGCGGTGGATGTCTTCGGTCCATTCAATCCGGAAAAAGCGGATTTTGAGGAAATGCTTGAACATATTTCAGCTGCGGACAGGTTTTTGCGCAACAAGATAGAAACCACCGGTGCCGAACGGGAGAAGGCCGTTCTGGTAGGTGTCAGAACTCCTGAAACACGGATCATCAGCGGCATCAGCGAAGCGGATATTTCCATGGAGGAACTTGATGAGCTTGCCGGGACGGCAGGTGCTGAGGTGGTAGCCAAAGTGATACAGTCCAGGGAGGGCAGGGATTCAGCCTATCTTGTGGGCAAGGGCAAGATCTCGGAGATCCGTTTGCTTGTTCAGGCGGAGGGTGCGGATCTGGTCATATTCGACGAAGAACTCTCGCCATCCCAACAGAGAAATATAGAAGAAATGCTGGGTGTGAAGGTCATAGACAGAACAGGACTGATTCTGGATATCTTCGCCCAGCGGGCTCGTTCCCGTGAGGGAAAGATACAGGTGGAACTGGCCCAACTGGAGTATATGCTTCCAAGACTTGTGGGCCAGGGTGTTGTCCTTTCAAGGCTCGGGGGCGGTATAGGAACCAGGGGTCCGGGTGAAACCAAGCTTGAAACAGACAGAAGACATATCAAAAGAAAGATAACCTACTTAAGAGAACAGCTCGGGGAGATTAAGAAGCAGAGAGGCATACTGAGGACTGAACGCTTGAGAAACCGTGTCCCCACTGTTTCATTGGTGGGCTATACCAATGCAGGTAAGTCATCTTTGCTCAATGCCCTCTGTGATTCCGATGTATATACGGAAGACAAATTGTTTGCCACCCTTGATACCACAACCAGAAGACTGGATCTGGGAGAGTCGCAGATACTGCTGACCGATACGGTTGGTTTTATAAGAAAGCTTCCCCATCACCTGACGGATGCCTTTAAATCCACCCTTGAGGAAGCTGTATTTTCCGATGCCATTATTATCGTTGCCGATGCATCGGATCCCCTGGTGGAAGACCATATCCGTATAGTGGATGGGATTCTTGCGGAACTGGGCGCTTCAGAAAAACCCACCATTATTGCCTATAACAAGATCGACAAGCTAGGTGACAGAATTATTGCTCCAAAGACAGAGCGGACAGCGGTTGAGATCTCAGCCCTCACCCATGAAGGCTTTGACACCCTTAAGAGCTGCCTTAAAAGTATGCTTTACCAAATGAAAGCACAATACCGGATCAAGATACCATTTCATAAGGGTGGGAACATTATTTCATGGCTCTATGCAAATGGTAAGGTTCTTAATGTGGAATACGATGAAACGGCAACAATCATGGACGTGGAGCTTTATAAGGATACTGCAGAGCAGGTGCTGGACTATATCGTGGAGGTAAGATCCGCCGGCAGCTTCCAATCAGAAAAATAATCCGGCTGCCCTTTTTGCCTGCTATATCAGCCTAAAATATTCCTTGTAGCGGTCTGTGGGAAGAAAGCTCAAGCCCGCTGTACGCAACCGTTTTCCAAAATGGTTCTATTGACACTGGAATACAGCTATTGTAGAATAGGAATGCTAAAGAAGACTTATGCTCGTGTGGTGGAATCGGCAGACACAACGGACTTAAAATCCGTCGGACTAACCCTCCGTGCCAGTTCGAGTCTGGCCACGAGCACCAGTTAGCCCTGAAGAAAAGCTTCAGGGTTTTTTTATCAATGGATTCAAGAGAACAGACAAATAATGAATCAGAAGACCCATTGAAAAACTATAACAATACGATATAATTATACGCAAGATATAGTTGTTGGTAGATACCTATTATACAATATGTATTAAATAGAAAAAATATTTAAAACACGGAGGATGCATATGAAACTGACAGAAAATGCCATCAAGGTTCTTGAAAAAAGGTATCTCGCCCGAGATGAGGAAGGGAATCTATGTGAGACACCGGAAGACATGTTTCGCAGAGTAGCTGTTACCGTTGCTTCTGCTGATAAGAAGCGTCTTTCCGGAAAAGAACTTAAAAAACTGGAAGAAGAATTCTATGACATGATGGTTAGCCTTGAGTTTCTGCCTAATTCCCCCACTCTTATGAATGCGGGTAGACCCCTGGGTCAGTTGTCAGCATGCTTCGTCCTCCCTGTTGAAGATACAATGGAGGGCATTTTCGACAGCGTGAAAAACGCTGCCCTCATTCATAAAAGTGGCGGTGGAACAGGTTTTTCCTTTGCCAGGTTAAGGCCGAAGGGATCCAGTGTTAAATCCACAGGCGGTGTGGCATCAGGGCCGGTAAGCTTTATGAAGGTATTCAATGCTGCCACTGAAGCCGTCAAACAGGGCGGTACCCGAAGGGGCGCCAATATGGGAATCCTCAGGGTTGACCATCCGGATATTCTGGAATTCATTACCTGTAAACAGAATAACGCAGACATTACAAACTTCAATATCAGCGTTGCTCTGACCGAATCCTTCATGAAGGCCGTGGAGCAGAATGCTGATTATGATCTCATAGACCCCAGGACAAAGAAGAAAACAGGCACACTCAATGCCCGGGAAGTGTTTGACCTGATGGTGAACATGGCCTGGAAGAACGGGGAGCCCGGCATTATCTTTTTGGACCGTATTAACAGGGATAATGTAACACCAGAACTAGGTGAGATTGAGAGCACCAACCCGTGCGGAGAGCAGCCGCTTCTTCCCTATGAGGCCTGTAACCTGGGATCCATAAACCTGAGCCTCATGGTTAAAGAAGGCCAGGACGGCATGATGGAGGTCGACTACGACAGACTTAGAGAGACCGTACGCAAGGCCGTGCATTTTCTTGATAATGTTATTGACGTCAACAAATACCCCCTGCCTGAAATTGATGAGATGACCAGGGGAACAAGGAAGATTGGTCTGGGTGTTATGGGCTGGGCCGACCTTCTTCTGATACTTGGGATCCGTTATGATTCCGAAGAAGCGGAAAAACTGGCTGATGAGGTGATGGGTTTCATCTCCCGCGAGTCCAGAAAGAAATCTGAGGAACTGGCAGAGGAGAAAGGGGTATTCCCCTATTATGACCAGAGCACATACAAGGAGGCCGGTATAAGGGTCAGAAATGCCACAACCACCACAATAGCTCCAACAGGCACCCTCAGCTTGATAGCAGGTGCCTCCAGCGGGATTGAGCCTTTGTTTGCCATCTCCTATATCAAGTATGTCATGGATGGAACCGAACTGGTGGAGGTAAATCCCATCTTCAAAGCCGCTTGTGAAGAAGCAGGATTATACAGCGAAGAACTGATGCGTGAAATAGCCCAGAAAGGCTCCCTCCATGAAATCGAAGGGATACCGCAGCGCATGAAGGATCTGTTTGTAACGGCTCATGACATCTCGCCTGAATGGCATGTCAGGATGCAGGCAGCCTTCCAGAAGCACACCGATAATGCGGTTTCCAAAACCGTTAACCTGAGAAAGGAAGCCACCTTGGATGATGTGGCCGATGTCTTCCGCCATGCCTACAGAACGGGCTGTAAGGGTGTTACCATTTACCGGGACGGAAGCCGGGAGGGTCAGGTACTGAACATTGGCAGCGTAAAGGGAAAGGAAGACTCCGCTTCCGGAACCGGTGCCAACCAGGCTTGTGAGGACTGTCAGGAGGCCTTAGATCTTGCAGAAGGAATCTTACCCAGACCCAGACCGGAGATCACCACGGGATTCACCGAGAAAGTCAGGATTGGATGCGGTAACCTCTATATCACTGTAAACTATGATGAAAAAGGCATTTGCGAGGTGTTCACCAATACCGGACGAGCCGGTGGTTGCCCGTCCCAGTCTGAAGCCACCAGCCGCCTTGTCTCCATAGCCCTGAGAGCGGGTGTTGACGAGAAGGCAATAGTAGAACAGCTTAAGGGTATCCGCTGTCCATCAACCATCCGTCAGAGAGGTCTTAAGGTTCTGTCCTGCCCGGATGCCATCGGACGCCTTATTGAAAGGGTCATGAACCATCGCAATGGAAGTGGCAATGTGTATAAAGAAGCGCCTAAGGCTAATGTGACATTTCCAAGGCCGACTGCCCACCGTCTGAATTTGGACAGTCCCCAATCAGGCAATGATATGAACAAGAACACGCAAGACACGGGAAGGTGTCCGGAATGCGGCGGCGGAGTGGAGCATGAGGGCGGTTGTGTGATTTGCCGCCACTGCGGATATTCCAAGTGCGGTTAATGTCGGATTGGTTTGAATCAGTATTTTATTGATAACAAAGACATGAACAGCCATAAAGAACCAGTTTTATATTGGGATAACAGAGCAGACTAATACTGAAGTCCTCAAAGGATTTCTTAAGGGATATGATGAATCCTCTATATGGGAGCGGGGTGGAAATCCACCCTGCTTTTTTACACCTTCCTTACTGTCTGCGTCCGAAATAGTTGCCAGGCCAGTATTCGGTTGTAATGTTTTGGTGATTTGTGTAAAATAAAGTTGCTTCATAGGAGGATTCGATTATGGCTCATGATGTATTCATATCCTACTCGTACCACGATAAAAATGTGGCGAACGCCGTCTGCTCCGCAGTCGAGAATGCCGGGATAAGATGCTGGATCGCCCCCCGCGATGTCCTGCCCGGGAAGGAATGGGGGGAAGCTATCGTCGACGCCATAGGCTCAAGTAAAGTCATGGTTTTAATTTTTTCGTCCGCGTCCAACAACTCGCAGCAGGTTCTAAGGGAAGTGGAGAGAGCGGTACATAAGAATCTCATTATCGTCCCCTTCCGCATTGAGGATGTATTGCCCACCAAGTCTATGGAGTATTTTCTCTATTCCACCCACTGGCTGGATGCGATAACTCCTGAGCTGGAAAAGCATATAGATATCCTGATCGATGTGCTGCACAAGCTGCTGGGCGGTGTTGAAAAGGCTGAACCAAAGCCTGCTTCTGAAAATGATCAAACCGTACCGGGAAAAGAAACCGAAAAAGCAAAACAGCCTGTAAAAAAGCACAGGATAGCCCTGCTCATGGCCCTGGTAATTCTGGTATCCGCCTTTGGAACATATATTCTGGTTCGCTCTCCAGGTTCCTCTTCGCTCATCAACCCCGATAGGGGGCAAGAACCCGGTACATTGACAAACCATACTGTGGGAACCGAAATACCGTCTGCCATCCCACCCCATCCGCATGAGGAGCAACAAGCTGTAACAGAGCCTGACTTCGGGGATGCCGGGACTCAAAAGCCCCAACCTTCGGCTGCCAATGGCAATACAGACAGTGCAAACATGTCCTCAGAATCAAGCACAGGATCTGATGCGGCCAAAAACCCCTCCGACAACCAGCTGCCGGAGAAAGAGAGTGTGGGAGATAGCCAGGCGGACAAAGAAAAAATCAGGCTTGAAACAGGGGATATTCTGCGGGTTGGTAATTACTATGGTAAGCCCATCGACTGGATGGTCATCCATATCAACAGTGACGGAGAGCCCCTTTTGCTTTCAAAAGAGATCCTGACCCTTAAGCCCTTTGATGCCTCTGAAAGCGGTACCTACAACAAGACTCCCCAGATTACTTTCGATAATAAAATGCCCCGGGATGAGGTTTACATCCATTATTCACAGGATGACTTAAGAGCCATGAAGGGCAGCAATTCTTGGGCTGATTCCAACATCCGGGAATGGCTTAACTCCGACCAGAAAAAAGTGAGCTATTCAACACAGCCTCCCAGCTCTGATGCCGTATGGTATGGGCTGAATGATTACGATAAGGAAATGGGTTTTCTGTATAACTTCACTGAAGAAGAGAAGGCCATGATAAAAACTGTGAGGCATAAAGCCGTCATAGCTGAAATGGACAGGGAAAAGGCAGCCGGAGGGAGTGCTCCTTATGATTTCTCAAGGGCTTCCCTGGAAGATGTTTGGTTCAATACTGATGAAGCCTACTATATGGAAGTTGAAGACAGGGTCTTTCTTCTGTCGGTTGAGGAAGTCATGGAATACCTTTATTACAAAGGGCATCTTCTCACTGCCTACCCTACTGAGGAAGCCATCAGACGCGATGAATCCGGCTGGTACAAAGACCTGAAGCACCAGGCTGACGGTGCATTCATGTGGTGGCTCCGCACCCCTAATGCCAATACACCCTGCGAGGTTTGTATCGTAGGATTGGAGGGAAATATCATATACAGTGATTATGCTGTGCTTTGCGGTGTGGGGGTACGTCCGGCATTGTACCTTGGTTCTTCCCTTCTGGAGGTTGAAGGAAGCGGCACCGTGGATGATCCTTATTATATGAAATAGAGAGATTCCCGGATAGCCGGCAAGCACAAAATTGTTTATAATAGTAGATAAATTAAGGAATGATATTGTACTGGAGGTCAATTATATGAAGGGGCATTTATCACCTCAGGATCTAAAACCCCTGACAGCTTCCCAGAAGGAAATGCTCAGATCCCTTTGGAAACCCGCCATAAACGACCTGGCAGTGGCATCCATTTGCACTAATGTGGAGACCGATGAATATGAGGATATAGAATTCGTGGTGGGACAGGTTCTAATCAACGACTCGGGGCGGGTCCCGAGGATTGTGCTCCGGCGGCTCAGGCTCACGGAAGATCAGATGGAAGAAGAAATTGCTCCTGAAGCCGGTGAGGATCATGATGCACTTATGGAGGCTCGGGCCGGAGATGAAGGGGATGAATACGACGAGGACTTTGATTGCCTCTATATAGAGCCGGAGGAGTTTTTCAACCTTGAAGACTGTCTGCCGCTTTTGAGCATCGGTCAGTTGATAGACTATATAAGAAAATCCAAGTTTGGCCAGAGAGGCTACAAGCTGATGATACCCCCGGAAGAAAGCAAGCTCTTTGAGCAGAGCCTGTTCCGCCTGGAGGACAGCGATGGGGAAGTCTATGAGAACCAGGAGCTATGCGATCTTTTGTGGGATATTTTTAAGACCTATGTTTTAGGAGTGTTATGAACGCTAAATCACCTAATGAATCCATGATTGAAATGAATGAACTGGTTCTGCCCAATGATACCAATCTTTTGGGGAACCTTCTTGGAGGAACCCTGCTCCATTGGATAGACATCGCCGGAGCCATGGCCGCCCAAAAACATTCCAACAGTGTTGTCGCCACAGTCTGCATTGATAGTGTGGATTTTCGTAAACCTGTGCACGTTGGGGAGATTGTCACCCTGAAAGCCAGAGTGACCTGGGTTGGGCGTACTTCCATGGAGGTTACTGTCGAGGTATTCGCCGAGGACTATCTAAGAAAGCTCAAAAGAGCCACCAACAAGGCTTACGTTACTTATGTGAGCGTTGACTCGGATGGAAAGCCCAGGGAAGTGCCAGGCCTCATCCTTGAGACCGATGAGCAGAAAAAAGAGTATGCTGAGGCCGAAAAGCGTCGTGCACAGCGGCTGAAGAGAAGGCAGACCGAGCAGAACCGGTGATCCCTTAAAGCAGAAACTGCCAATTGCTTTGCTTTATGAAGGCTCTGATCTTTAGGAACCGGGGCTTTTTCACCATTCCACTTGTTAAGCCGGACTGTCCCTATACCCGGGCAAGCCGGCTGCCTGTTTTTGTGCGTGTCAGCCCGAAGTCTAAACATGCCGATATATCTCATAAGGCACAGGTTGTTGCCAAGGACATTGCCATGCATATACTACAGAGAGCCATTGTCTGGCAATCATGCACCGCTGCTGGCAGGGTTTTTTCAGGAGTAAAGTTAGGGTATAATGGAAATGAGGGTAATTGATGCAACAGAGGATGATTTTATTGACAGGAAGACATCTATTGACGGTTTTGTTTCTCAGCCTCACCCTGATAATGGCTTCCGCTTGTGGCGGGAACAAACAGAACAAACAGCCTGAAAATAATAAAACCGGTACAACCACAGTCAATAATGAAAATACTCCGGGGTCGTCCGGCGATACTAATGGGTCTGCTCCTGATATAACAGGTGAGCAGGTGATTGACCAGCAAGAAGTGGAACTGCCCGATGCAGCTTTTTTATCCACCTATCCTGGCGTGCTTCATTGCATGTCCCTCACCCTGGAGCAAATTTTTACGGTTCTTGGCACTCAATTCGAGCTTTATGAAAACACTGCCCAGGGATATGATATTTATAAATTCCCCGAGTACGGTCTTGTTCTGGAGTACGATACCATCAGCGAAAAGCTTTCAACCATCTGGGTCAATGATACACCCTATTATGTCTATTCCGGAACCATTAAAAGCTTTGATATCGATAACGACGGCAGGCAGGAAGAAATTGCCGCCTATGAGGATAGCAACCTTAACGGCAGGGTAACTGTTTTTAGCAGGAATGGTCTGATTATCGCCGATCAGACCACCGATTATTTCGGCGGGGAATGCCGAATGTCACTCATGGTAGGCTACGGACCTGAAAGGGAGAGTCTCATCATCTTAGACACCAACAACCCATCGGAATGTGAGGTCTTTTCCTATTCCAACGGCAAACTCATAAGCATGCTTCCCCCCGCCCCGGCAAAAGCCAGTAATAACGCCGTTGTGGAAGCAGGGGAGGGTCGCGTGACCCTTACACTGCCGGATCAGGGAATCACTTATGATTGCCCGCTGCCAGAACACCTGGTGAAATCCTATCCAGACCGAAATACTGATTACTACTATCAGTTTGACAGGAGGGTCAGGCCCGTCGTCAAGGATAACGTTCTCTATCTAACAGAGCGGGACAGCCTTCAGATTAAATTCCATGACATGGAGGAGGACATCTCCACATATTTTGACGTGGCTCAGGTTGTACGGGAGTATCAATACTCCGGCGGGGGAAAATGGCAGCATCTTTCCACCAAGGGCGGTCCAAAGTATGAAAAGAATTCTCTTACCTCCGGTCTGAATGCCAATGATTTCAGAATTGGGAAAATCAAGCTTTTATCACCTGTCAGGGAGGCAGCCGGGGAAATAGGCCTGGATTTGGAACAGTATACCGATTATGATTTTCTGGTGGGCGTCCTTTATAGGGATGGCGGGGTTTGTGTAGGGATAACTAACGAGATCATAAGTTATATTTCCCTGGAAAAGGACGGAGAGATTGAAACCCCGAGAGGACTAAAGATATTCCATTCCAAACAGCAGGCGATGGATCTATATGGACTTCCCGACCGGGGATATTATGAGGATTCGGTTTGGACCTACTACCTGCTGAGGAATGGAGAAACGGAATTCGGGGAATATCGGGTGGCCGATACTTTCAACATTGAATTCGAAGGGGATTTTGTGAAAAAGATATGGATGTCGGAGTATATATCGGTCTACTGATAAATACGAAAACCTTGGGACATCATTGTGCTTGCCAATGTTTTGGCGTATAATAGGATTACATTTAACGAGCCGGCAGAACAACGGGAATGTGCAGGGTCATTACATACCAGATCGCTTATGGATGGTGACGCATGCACATTTTTATTCGATTTACGGGAGGTAGAATGGATGAAATGGCTTTCACGCCTTGAAATGAAATATGGCCGCTATGCCATCAGAAACCTGACCCATTATCTGATCGGTCTGAACATAGCCGCCTATATCCTGGTCTTCCTTTTTCTCAGGGCGGATTTTCTGTTCCTGGTACCAGATAGGGTGTTAAGTGGCCAGATCTGGCGTCTGGTGAGCTTTTTATTCCTTCCTCAGACCACCAATCCCATATGGGTTTTCCTGCAGTTGTACCTGCTCTACTTTATTGGAACAGCCATAGAGGGTGTGTGGGGAAGATTCAGATATAATGTGTATTACTTCTGCGGTGCAATTTTAACAATTATTGCAGCGTTTGTTTCCGGTCTTGGAGTTACCGGTCTGTATCTTAACCTGTCCTTGTTTCTAGCTTTTGCCACCATTTTTCCGGAGCAGGAGCTCCTTTTCTTCTTCGTTCTCCCCATAAAGGTCAAGTATCTGGGGCTTTTGCAGGTGGCCTTTTCGATATACCAGTTGGTTAACGCCATACGCTTCAACGCGTGGTATCTTGTGGCAGCTATTTTGGCATCCTTTGTCAATTACCTGCTGTTCTTCGGCGGAGATATCATAAGGTGGCTGAAACTGAAAAAGCAGGTATATATGAACCGCAAACGATACTATGATCAGGTCAGGCCTTATAACAGGAACAGGAAGTACTAAAGACTTGCCATACCTGGACGCTATACCGGCCACAAGAAAGCATTAATAGCCGGCCACAGCTTTTTTGCCGGTGTGGATGCCGGAGTTGGACGCAAAGAGGAATCGACACATTGTGCAGACTTATTTCTGTGAGTTATACAGTAGAATGATGTTTTTTGACAAATTACTATATTATTATTGGTGAATTTTCACAAAGGAAAAACTCTGTTTGCGACACGAAATGTCAATAATTGATAAGAAGTTAAGTTGTAATGACGACCTGTGGACAAAACGTAAAACTATCCACAGAAAAACCCTTTGATTAACAGCTAAATAGGCATTAGTCGCTGTAACCCGCTAAATATGCGGGTTTTGTATTTTATTTGTTATCCACAACCCTGTGGATAACTGTGGATAACATTGGCTGAAGGCAATGCAGAATAAAAACAAGCTGCCTGGAGATCATAAAAATGTACGATCCCGATCTGCTAATAAGGAGGGATTGAGTCATGAGCAGACGCAGAGGCATTATGTCGGAAAGTCTGAAGAATGAGTTTGCCCGAGAACTTGGTGTGTATGATACGGTTAGCAGAGAAGGATGGGGCTCAGTTTCATCCAGAGACTGTGGCAATATGGTCAGATTTGCAATCGAGAAGGCAAGCAAGAACTCCGCAAATATACCGGAATAGCTGTTGCGGGGTATAGCCCATTCCGGTAGGCAGCAGATGGGATCGTATTTTAATAACAGGGGGCATGGGAAACCATGCCCTCTCGTTAGTACCCAATATTTTTTCCCATGCCTGAAAGCAGGCGAAAATCCAGAGGAAAGTCCCTCAACCCATATGTTTACATGTGTCTGAATCTGTTGACAACGGCGGGCTCGTATTGTAAAATATAATCCGTCGCTCTGATTGTACTAGTGTGGAGAGATGGTCGAGTTGGTTTAAGGCACCGGTCTTGAAAACCGGCGTAGGCGCAAGTCTACCGTGAGTTCGAATCTCACTCTCTCCGCCATATTTTATCTGGAGAAGTACTCAAGCAGGTCGAAGAGGCGCCCCTGCTAAGGGCGTAGGTCGTTAACGCGGCGCGAGGGTTCGAATCCCTCCTTCTCCGCCAAAAACGCTGAAAGTCTGAAATGTCAGGCTTTCAGCGTTTTTTATACTCGTAATCATTATGTTTACGATGCTGTTTTCCCTGCCTTGATCCTGTTGAGCCGTTCCACCATGACAATCATCACAATGGCTATGACCATCAGATACGCAGGCATAAGGCTCATGGATATATGCTGGCCCAGCAGACCAAACAAGGGAGGCATAACAGTGATCCCGATGTAAGCGCTTGCCATCTGAAGTCCCATCATGGACTGGGACATCTCAGCACCAAAATTCTCAGGCGTGTCGTGAAGAAGGGAAGGAAATATCGGGGCGCAGCCAAGTCCTATCATGAAGAAGCCGCATAGCAGGATGAAATCAACGGTAGGCACCATGATGAGCAGAATCCCCAGCACAATCAAGCCCAGACCCATGCGTATAAGTTTTTTATTATTGATGCGCATGGTGAGAAAGCCTGACATGAACCGCCCAAAGGTAATGCCGAAGTAGTAGAGAGAGACCCATGAAGCCGCAGTTTCAGGAGAGATGCCCCTTGAGAACACAAGAAAGCTGCTTCCCCATAGTCCGGCAGTTGCTTCAACAGAGCAGTAGCAGAAAAATGTCACGAGGGCTGGTTGTGCACCCTTGATTTTTATAAGCTCCGTTATTGAATAAGCTTTCCCGGAGCCTTTGGATGTCTGTGCCCCAGTTGAGACGAGCTTCCACAAGGGCAGAGATGCGATCAGGATAACAACAAGGGCTATCTGGATCCATCCAATTGCTGAATAACCCGATCTCCAGCTGCCTCGGGTAAGGAAAAAGGACATGATGACCGGTCCCGCGCTGGCACCAACTCCCCAGAAGGAATGCAGCCAGTTCATATGTCTTGCCTTGTAATGGAGTGCCACAAAATTATTAAGTGCTGCATCCACACTGCCTGCGCCAAGCCCCAAAGGTATGGCAAACAGGAACATTACCCAGAAGGTGGATGACAGGGATATGCCAAACAGTGCCGCTGCGGTCATGGCAACGCTTACAGCTGTAGTCACGCCCGTCCCGAACCGGCGGATGATCCTGCTGCTTAATAAACTTGAAATGATGGTGCCGCATGATATGACAGCGGATAGGAACCCTGCCATGGAAACAGCTACGCCAAGTTCTCCATATGCCGCTGGCCATGCTGTGCCAAGGAGCGAGTCTGGCAGCCCCAGGCTTATGAATGCAATGTAGATTATAACAAGAAGTAGAGTTATCATAACGGCTCCCCCTGGTTTTTCATCTTCCAGCCCTTAATGCCCGATCTTTGGACGGCTCCAAAGAGGTTGGCCTTCAGGTGCCTGTTCTCTTTCATCAGAAGAGTAATCAATTCTTTCACATTCTGTCTTTTCGTATTGCCGTCCACAGGACATCCGCTTTTGATAGGTTCCAGGCCAAGAACCTTTACACAGGTGCTCACCATCTTTTCCTCGGTATAGATCATTGGCCTTATCAGAGTAATGTCCCGTCTGTCCAGATAGGTTACAGGGGAAAAAGTATGTATTCTTCCTTCATATAAGAGCGACATTATTAGAGTTTCGATCACATCATCCATATGATGTGCAAAGGCAGCCTTGTTACAGCCCAGGGACTTAGCTGCCTGGTAAAATGCTCCTCTTTTCATATTGGCACATAATGAGCAGGGGTTTTTCTCCTTCCGTACATCAAACACCACGCGGGATATCTGTGTGTCCTCGATATGGTAATCCACATCAAGGCTGTTGTAAAACTTCAAAAGCCTGTTTACATCAAAGGATTCAAAACCCAGGGCAACAGTGATGCCGATGAGCTCAAATTTGACCGGAAGAAACTTTCTGAGCTCACTCAGAGCTATCAAAAGGAGCTGGCTGTCTTTTCCGCCCGAAACGCCCACGGCTATTCTGTCGCCATGGGATATCATATCATAATCGGTCACTGCTTTTCGCATACGTGAGAGCACCTTTTGCAGCAAATTCCATGCCCCCCTGTTCGATTAATCGAATAAGCAGTCACATTATACCGCCGTAAGGGAGCAATGGCAATGAGGAGATCGCTGCGTTCCACTCTGATCCGCTCACAATGACATTTTGGAGATACATATCTTTTCTCGCCTCCTCATCACTCACCTCCATTAGCGACTAAGCAATCACCTGATCACCAAAGTACCAATGGATTCCTCATGCAAATCATGTTGTGCTTTTCAAAGGGTTCTGGTATGATAAACTTGCCATCAATTTTGATAAGTTTTTAACAAGCGGTAACTTACAATGATTCTACCCTCAAAGGTATGGAGGAACATAGAAACTCTGACAGGTGCAGATGTATTTGTGAAAAGTGCTTAAAAAATTAAATCAAAATGTTTGAGTATAATAATAAAATGACCTTGTGTCAATGTACGTTTTTTTGTACAATGGATAGGAAAATGTTAAAAAAATAACCATCATCAGGTCATAGTATCTGATGGGAAATCAGTTGACAGCAACGGTTAACTCAAAAAAGAACAAGGGGGAGTGAAAGATTTGAAAAGAGTTAATATTACCGAAACCGTACTAAGAGATGCCAACCAATCCCTAATCGCAACAAGAATGCCCTTCAGTGATTTTGAGGAAATTCTTGAAAAAATTGATCAGGCAGGATATCATTCGATAGAATGCTGGGGCGGAGCGACTTTTGATTCATGCCTCAGATATCTTTCGGAAGATCCTTGGGAAAGGCTCAGGAAGATCAAGGCCAAAGTTAAGAACACAAAGCTTCAAATGCTTTTAAGAGGCCAGAACCTACTGGGTTACAAGCATTATCCTGATGATGTGGTCAGAAAGTTTGTGGAACATGCTGTTAAAAACGGTATTGACATCGTCAGAATCTTTGACGCACTCAATGACTTCAGAAATATACAGGTAGCAGTGGAAGAGACCCTGAAACATGGAGCACATGCCCAAGGTGCCATTTGCTATACCCTAAGCCCCATTCATAACCTTGAGAACTATGTTAAGATGGGTAAAGAACTTGAGGGTATGGGCGTCAATTCAATATGTATCAAGGACATGGCCGGCATCATGGGACCGCAGGAAGCTTACGATCTCTTCAAAGCACTGAGCGAGACCGTTAAGGTTCCGCTGATCCTGCATACCCACTCCACAACAGGTCTTGGCCCCATGACCTATATGAAGGCTGTTGAAGCTGGCTGTACAGGTATTGATACGGCTATATCGGTCTTCTCGGGCGGTACGGCTCAACCGGCCACCGAGACCATGAGCTATGCACTCAGGCAGATGGGCTATGAAACCGGACTCAACGAAAAAGTTCTTAAAGAGATCAATGACTTCTTCAGACCTATCAAAGATAAATTCCTCGAAGCAGGTGTGCTGGATCCGTATGTTATGGGTACCGAAACCGATGCCCTCACCTATCAGATTCCCGGTGGCATGCTTTCGAACCTGATTGCACAGCTGAAGCAGCAAAATTCGCTGGATAAGCTGGATGAAGTGCTCCAGGAAACACCCAGAGTCAGAAAGGATCTTGGATATCCGCCCCTGGTAACTCCCATGAGCCAGATGGTGGGAGTTCAGGCAGCTACCAATGTTTTAATGGGCGAAAGGTATAAGAACGTTTCCAAAGAAGTCAAGGCCTACCTCAAGGGCGAATACGGCAAGGCTCCTGGAGAGATTAATCCCGATCTTATTAAAAAGGTTCTCGGTGATGAGAAACCTATTACCGGTCGCTTTGCCGACAATATGGAGCCCGAATTCAACAAGGCGAAGAAGAAGCTTGGCAGCCTGGCAGAAAACGATGAAGATGTACTCTCCTATATAGCATTTCCTCAGATTGCTGAAAAATTCCTCCGCGAGAGGCAGGAGAGAAAATCCTCCACTGTCAGCTATACTATTAAGAAACTGTAAAGGGTGGTGCACATGACTGTATTGGAAAGTATTTTAATTAGTTTATTTGGGCTTGCTATTGTATTTGCGGTGCTAATTGCTCTGAGCCTGTTCATCACGCTTCAGTCAAAAATAATTGGCGCTGTGAGACTCAATAAGAAAGAGGCTTCCCAGGGCAAATCAGAACAGGTTGCCCCTGTTGAAAAGAAGGATGCCGCCGTCTCAGCAGGCGAACTGAAGCTTTTGGACGTGGATGATAAAACAGCGGCTACCATCATGGCCATTGTCAGCCACGAATCGAAAATTCCGCTTTCGGAGCTCCAGTTTAAGAGTATTAAGGCTCTGAATTAGCATATTGGAACATTGGATAGGGAGGAACACAAAATGAAGTATATAGTTACATTGAACGGAAAAAGCTATGAGGTTGAAGTTGAAAAAGGACAGGCAAGCGTTGTTAAGGTAGCACAGGCACCCGTTGCAGAACAGCCTGTTGCTCCGGCAGCTCCCGCTCCGGCGGCTGCACCGGTTGCAGCGCAACCTGCTCCGCAGGCAGCCAATGTATCCGGTGAGCCCATAAAAGCCCCCATGCCTGGTACTGTATTGAGTGTAAAAGTATCCCCGGGAGCCTTCGTAAAGAGAGGGGAAGTTGTTCTCATTCTGGAAGCCATGAAAATGGAGAATGAAATCTTTGCTCCCCGCGACGGCACTGTAGCACAGGTTGTTACAACACAAGGGGCATCAGTCAATACAGGTGATGTTCTGCTGACACTCAATTAAGGGGGGGTTAACATAATGCAATACTCATTCATAGAAACTCTGGAGAAAATATGGGAGATGTCCGGTTTTGCGAGTCTCACCTGGCAGCACCTGGTGATGATAGCGATTTCCGGTGTGCTCATTTACCTTGCTATAGTAAAAGGATTTGAACCATTGTTGCTTCTTCCCATAGCCTTCGGTATGCTTTTGGCTAATCTGCCGCTTGCCGATCTTATGGTGGAAGAGGTTGCGGGTTCCGGCCAGCCAGGTGGCTTGCTTTCCTATTTGTATCTAGGGGTTAAGAAAGGTATCTATCCTTCCCTCATCTTTATGGGAATAGGAGCCATGACCGATTTTGGTCCGCTGATAGCAAGACCCAGCAGCCTGTTCTTGGGTGCAGCAGCCCAATTCGGTATTTATGTTGCTTTTGTAATCGCTATAGCTCTTGGCTTTACACCGCTGGAAGCGGCTTCCATTGGAATCATTGGTGGAGCCGATGGCCCAACCGCTATCTATCTGACTTCAAAGCTCGCTGACCATTTGCTGCCCGCCATCGCGATTGCTGCCTATTCATATATGGCGCTGATTCCCATGATTCAGCCGCCCATCATGAGGCTTCTCACCACTAAGAAGGAAAGGGAAACCAAGATGGAGCAGCTCAGGGAGGTCTCCAAGCTGGAGAAGATATTGTTCCCCGTCGTTGTTACCGTCCTGTGCGTACTGCTTCTGCCTTCAGTGGCTCCTCTGATCGGTATGCTCATGCTGGGCAACCTCTTCAGGGAATCCGGTGTGGTGGAAAGACTGAGCGATACAGCACAGAATGCATTGATCAATATTGTTACAATCTTCCTCGGAGTTACCGTTGGTGCTACAGCAAGGGCTGAAACCTTCCTGAGACTTGAGACAATTATGATCATCGGTCTTGGTCTGATGGCATTCTCCTTCGCGACCGTGGGCGGATTGCTGTTTGGAAAGCTGATGTACTGGATTTCAGGCGGCAAGATCAACCCACTGATTGGTTCCGCAGGTGTTTCTGCCGTTCCCATGGCTGCCCGTGTATCCCAGGTAGAGGGACAGAAAGCCAATCCGGCTAACTTCCTTCTGATGCACGCCATGGGCCCCAATGTAGCCGGCGTAATCGGCTCGGCTGTCGCAGCAGGCGTGTTCCTGGCTCTGTTTGGTGGCTAATTGACAGATGCAGAGGACGATTATACTTATCAATATTCTCTGAATTGTATATGGGGGCGTTTGCCCCCATATGTTATTAATTTTGAATAAGTGCTTGCCAGAATGCCAGCGCCAATACCTGGAAGGCCAAAATAGACGTAAGGTATTGAAATTGCCAGCGTTTTAGTGTATGATTATGTGCGCAGTGTTTTCGAGGTGTAGCGCAGTTGGTAGCGCGCTTGGTTTGGGACCAAGATGCCGGGGGTTCGAGTCCTCTCACCTCGACCATAACTATAGACACCCTTTGAGGTGTCTTTTTCATATCCGTACCATCTATCAATATGCAAAAAACATTGACAAATATTTAACACACAATTGTATAATTTATCAATAGCAATAAAAGAATATAGATGGTAGAATTTAATTGTGAAATAATTAACACAGCTTTCTTAAAGCAGCCCCTTCTCCGGACAAAAAGAGGTAGAAGTTTTTTTAGAAAGGCATATGTTAAATATTTAACAATAACAATGAGGTCACGAACCAGATCAGAACTTCCATAGGGTCATAAAACCAAGTTTATATGAAAGGAGAATGGCTATGGCAAATAACAGCAGGTACAAGATTATTGACAGCGTGGATAAGCTCAAAGCGGCGCTGGAAAAAGTAAGAGAGGCTCAGAAAATATTTTCATCCTACACACAGGAGCAAGTGGACAGAATCTTTCTAGCGGCTGCTTCTGCGGCAAACAGGGCAAGAATTCTCCTGGCAAAAATGGCGGTGGAAGAAACCGGCATGGGTGTTTTAGAGGACAAGGTGATAAAAAATCATTATGCTTCCGAGTATATATACAATGCCTATAAGGATGTGAAAACCTGCGGTGTTATAGAGGAAGATAAGGCATTCGGAATAAAGAGAATTGCCGAGCCTGTGGGTGTTATTGCGGCGGTTATTCCCACTACTAACCCTACATCAACAGCAATTTTTAAAACACTACTAGCACTTAAAACCAGGAACGGAATCATTTTGAGTCCCCACCCCAGAGCAAAAAAATGCACCATTGAGGCCTCCAGGATTGTTTTAGAGGCGGCTGTTGAAGCAGGCGCTCCCGAGGGGATAATTGACTGGATTGATGTTCCTTCCCTTGAGATGACAAATCATATTATGAAGGAGGCAGATCTCATACTGGCAACAGGCGGTGCAGGATTGGTTAAATCTGCTTATTCATCGGGAACACCAGCCATAGGGGTAGGCCCTGGAAACACACCGGCAATTATAGATGATTCTGCGGATCTTTTACTTGCGGTGAACTCAATAATCCATTCCAAGACCTTTGATAATGGTATGATTTGCGCATCGGAGCAATCGGTGATAGTCCTTGATAAGGTTTATGCCAGAGTAAAAGAAGAGTTCAGGAACAGAGGCTGTTATTTTCTGAATAAACAGGAGCTGGATAAAGTTCGCAAGACCATTATCGTAAACGGAGCCATCAATGCGAAAGTAGTCGGTCAAACAGCCTGCAAAATTGCAGAATTAGCCGGCATTACAGTACCTGAGAAAACAAAGATTCTCATAGGAGAAGTTGAAAGTGCTGAGCCTCAGGAGGAATTCGCCCATGAAAAGCTCTCGCCCGTCCTTGCAATGTACCGGGTAAAGAACTTTTCGGAAGCCCTGGATAAGGCGGAACGACTCGTGGCGGATGGAGGCTTCGGGCATACCTCTTCTGTTTACTTAAATGCGGTAACCGAACAGGAAAAGCTTAACGAGTTTTCAAACCGCATGAAAACTGGCCGTGTTCTTGTCAACACCCCTTCATCACACGGCGGCATAGGGGATCTTTATAACTTCAGGCTTGCACCGTCCCTCACACTCGGCTGCGGTTCCTGGGGAGGAAACTCCGTATCAGACAACGTGGGAGTAAAGCACCTCATCAATATCAAGACCGTGGCCGAAAGGAGAGAAAACATGCTTTGGTTCAGGGCTCCTCAAAAAGTCTATATAAAGAAGGGCTGCCTGCCGGTAGCTCTGGATGAGCTGAAAAACGTGATGGGAAAGAAAAAGGCCTTTATAGTCACCGATTCCTTCCTTTATAAAAATGGTTATACGAAGCCTGTTACAGATAAACTCGATGAGATGGGTATCATGCACACCACCTTCTTTGAGGTGGAACCCGATCCCACACTTGAATGCGCCAAAAAGGGAGCGGCTGCAATGACTACTTTCGAGCCCGATTGTATAATCGCTGTCGGCGGTGGTTCCGCAATGGATGCAGCAAAAATCATGTGGGTTTTGTATGAGCACCCCGAGGTTGATTTTATGGACATGGCTATGCGCTTTATGGATATCCGTAAGCGTGTGTACACCTTCCCCAAAATGGGTGAAAAGGCATACTTTATTGCAATCCCCACCACTGCGGGGACAGGATCTGAGGTCACCCCCTTTGCGGTCATCACCGATGAGAATACAGGCATAAAATACCCGCTGGCAGATTATGAGCTTCTGCCCAATATGGCAATTGTCGATGCTGACTTAATGATGAATATGCCCAAGGGTCTTACTGCGGCATCTGGTATTGACGCAATGACCCATGCACTTGAGGCCTATACATCCATGATGGCTACCGACTATACGGATGGACTTGCACTGAAGGCATTGAAGACCATATTTGAATACCTTCCGAGGGCTTATGAAAATGGTGCTCTGGATCCTGTCGCCAGAGAAAAGATGGCTGATGCCTCAACCATTGCGGGCATGGCTTTTGCCAATGCATTCCTTGGTGTTTGCCACTCCATGGCTCATAAGCTTGGCGCTTTTTTCAACCTGCCTCATGGTGTGGCCAATGCCCTGATGATTAACGAAACGATTAAATTCAATGCAGCCGAAGCTCCTGTCAAAATGGGAACCTTCCCTCAGTATGATCACCCTCATACTCTGGAAAGATATGCGGAAATCGCAGATTACCTTGGCATAAAGGGCAGGAACAATAAGGAGAAGCTTGACAACCTTATTAGAGCAATCGACGAACTCAAAGCAAATGTCGGCATCAAGAGGACCATCCGGGACTACGGTATTGATGAAAATGAATTCATCGAGCGGCTTGACGAAATGGCAGAGCAGGCATTCGACGATCAGTGCACGGGTGCAAATCCCCGCTATCCGCTGATAAGCGAAATCAAGGACATGTATTTACGCGCATACTACGGAGAATTGAGACTAAAGGCACACAATGAACTGGAAATGGAGTGCGAATCAGAGGTGAGTGCTTAAAAGGAACACAGCTGTATTCCTTGACAGTCTGAATAAGAAAGGCGCCCGATCCCCCTACCATCTCTGAGTGATAGCACGCTGAAAAGCCTGATTCGATCAGGCTTTTCAGCATTTATGGAGAAATTACCGGCCCATTTGCAGTTTTGTATATGAATGAACGTAATAAAAGGCTGAGGGTTATGCGCTCCGTTATATCATTTCACGGCATTAAAAGACGTCTTATCTCTTTTCTGTGGGAGAACTGATGGTTGGGCAATAACATTTCCCGCAGTTTTCTTTATTTTTGGGACAGGGATGTTTCTGTGGATAAAAAACCGATTCTTCGCTATAGCTTTGTATCATAAATAGTACTTTTTGAATATTTATAAGCTCAATACACAATTCTATGAATTAATTGTTGAACATGCGCCGCTTATAATATATACTTTGTTATATATTTATCTAAAATCTTGGTTCAATTACTGCTATATTGCTGAAACCCGGAGGGATCAAATTGAAAAGGAAAATTGTATCAGTATCTATTACAGTCTTGCTGCTTTGCGCCCTGATGTTGACAGGTTGTGGCGGCTCAAAATCACTGAAGATGGCTACCGGCGGCACTACCGGTACATATTATGCATTTGGCGGAACCGTTTCCCAGGTGCTTTCCAGCAAGCTGGATAATGTCAAGTTTGATGTTCAATCCACAGGTGCTTCCAAGGCCAACATATATCTTGTGGCTGATGGTGAGGCAGATATTGCCATTGTTCAGAATGATGTCATGTATTATGCTTACAATGGTACAGATCTGTTTGCCGGAGAGCAAGTTTCGGGATTTTCAGCATTAGCCGGTGTATATGCTGAGGTCTGTCAGATTGTCTCGAACAACAAAATTACTTCAATTGAAGAGTTAAAAGGAAAGAGAGTATCTGTTGGGGATATCGGTTCTGGTTGCGAGTTCAATGCCCGTCAGATATTGGAAGCCTACGGCATGTCATTCGACGATATCGAAGTCCACAATCTGAGCTTTGGCGACAGCGCCACAGCCTTAAAGGACGATAAGATCGATGCATTCTTCTGCGTTGCTGGTGCTCCCACTACTGCTATAGTAGAATTGGCTACTTCCAATTCCATTAATCTTTTGGAAGTAGATGATGAACATGCCGCAATACTGATGGAGAAATACCCCTTCTATACCCAGTATTCCGTACCTGGTAATTCCTATAAGGGTGTAACAGATGATGCGAAAACCGTAGCAGTTGTAGCCACTTACATTGTTTCGGATAAACTGGAAGAGGATCTGGTTTATCAGATAACAAAGGCGCTGTTTGAGAATGCCGGTGAAATAGCAGCGGCACATCCCAAAGGCGCCGAGCTCAACCCGGAATACTCAATTTCCTCTATTTCAATTCCGATCCATAAAGGTGCGGAGAAGTATTATAGGGAAATTGGTGTCCTGAAATAAATGAAAAATATAAAGATAATAAAGAGAGCCGCGGTGATGGCTGTCATTATCGCGGTTCTTATCATGTTGTACTTTGAGTTTACCTCGACTTATCTTGTTTTGACAAATGGAGATACCGGAGAGGTACTGGGGAAGTTTCCCGTACGCTCAGGGGATAGTTTCTCCATTTCATTTGTTCATTCTGTGAACAAATCAAGCGTTACTGATGTGTATGAAGTCAGAGGAAATGCCATATTTGTTGTAAGCACCATATACTACTCCTTTGGAGCAGGTGTGCAGACAGAGGTTCAAGAGGGACAAACCCTTGAATATGGAGAGGACGGTTCCATGATTGTGGGTGGCTTTAATAAGCGTATGGACAATCTCTCCTACATTGTTGGTACGGTTTCAGATCATATTCTTGAGATAAATGGGCGATCTGTCGGCCTCAGGGAATTATGCGGCAAAAACACTTGCGTTAGGTTTTCAATCAGGCGTAAGTTTCTTATATACTGAACAGATAATACTGTTTTCTGAAGTATCAGGACATTGGCTTTTGTCATGCAAATCAATAAAGGGGGTCGTCGTCAAATGTCTGAGAATAAGAACATCAGCCATTCTTCCATGGAGGAAACGGAGCACATTGATGTCCAGGCTGTTATGGCTGAGTATGACCGGGAATCAAATACAAGGCATTATTCGGGTGTACCTAAAAAGATAGTTAGATATATCCTGGCTGCATTCTCAGCGTACGTTTTCTATATGAATCTGGTGAGTGCATGGCCTGAGCAGATACGCAGGGCATCCTTTGTGGGATTGATTATTTTCGCCGCATTCATGCTTTACCCTGCGAAAAAGAAATCGGCAAAGAGAATTAATTTTGTCCCCTGGTATGATATCTTAATTGGTGCCGTGGGTGTAGCCTGTTATTTCTATTATGTATTCAATTTTGAAGCTATTGCACAGAAAGCAACCCGTATCAACACATTTGATGTAGCTGTGGGCTTAATCGGTATTCTTATTATTGCAGAGGTATGCAGAAGAGTAGTAGGTATACCCATACTGGTAGTTGCGGGAGCTTTTGTTATATATGCCTTCTCATCGGGTTATTCATTGACACGTATCGTATACACATTGTTCTATACCCTTGACGGAGTAATTGGTACTCCCATAGGTGTTTGCTCCACATTTATTGTTCTGTTTATCATTCTGGGAGCATTTCTTGAAAAGACGAATATTGGTTCATTTTTCATAGATCTGGCCAATTCTATAGCAGGACGTGCAACCGGGGGTCCTGCCAAGGTTGCTGTTATTGCAAGTGCTTTGGAGGGAATGTACTCTGGAAGCTCAGTAGCAAACACTGTTGGTTCAGGCAGTGTTACCATTCCAATAATGAAGAAAACCGGTTATGACAAGGACTTTGCCGCTGCGGTGGAAGCTGCTGCTTCAACGGGTGGACAAATCATGCCGCCAATCATGGGTGCTGCTGCTTTCTTGATGGCAGAAATGACCGAAATGCCCTATGCTACCATAGCGTTGGCAGCTGTATTTCCTGCGATCCTGTATTTCAGCGGTATATTTTTAGCTGTGCATTTTGAAGCGAAGAAGCTTGGTTTGAAAGGGCTTCCCAAGGAATCCATTCCGAATTTCTTAAAGCTGCTTTTCAAAAAAGGTTACCTGCTGATTCCAATACTGGTGCTTATATTGACCATGTCATATGGTTTTACGGCTTCACGCGCAGCTTGTCTCGCCATTTTGGCTGCCATCATTGTAAGCGCTTTCAGAAAAGAAACCAGGCTTTCCCCCAGCGCTTTTGTGGATGCTCTGGAAACAGGTGCTAAGAATACAATTGGCGTTGCCGCCGCCTGTGCTATCGCCGGTATTATTGTAGGAATTGTAGCACTCACTGGTATTGGCTTAAGGCTTGCAGACGGGCTCCTAACTATCTCAGGAGGTATAGACATACTTGCCCTGATCTTAACGATGGTAGCCTGTATTATTCTTGGCATGGGTGTTCCTACAACAGCGAACTATGTTATTATGTCTACCATTACGGCACCCATTATACTCCAGCTTATACCCGGAACACCGGTTCTTGCTGCCCATATGTTCGTTTTCTACTTTGGTATAGTGGCGGATATAACTCCTCCTGTAGCTTTGGCTGCCTATGCCGGTGCTGCAATTTCCGGTGGCAATCCTTTGAGAACGGGTGTCATTGCTACCCGGCTTGCAATAGCGGCTTTCATAATACCGTATATGTTCGTTTTGAATCCCTCCATGCTTCTGATCAATACTACAGTTGTGAAATTGGTTCAAATTGTGGTTACCTCCATGATCGGTATGTTTGCCATATCCAGCGGGTTGGGAGGGTTTATGCATAAGGTTATGCCATGGTGGCAAAGAATACTGGCTATTGCGGCGGGCATCGCCCTGATTGATCCGGGTATTGTGACAGATATTATTGGATTAATCGTTATTGGCTTCATTTGCGTCATGCAGTATATCATAAAGGATGATAAAAGCACTCCCGTATTGGAACGCTAGGCTGATGATCTGCCGTACTGAATAAATCAGACCTGAACCATGAAAATAAACAGGCATAAAGAAGGCATCCTTAAGGGGATGCCTTTTTCGTCCGCGGTATTCATAAGTCCCGGAGGCCGCTTTCCACAATTTCCACAAACCTGGCCGAGGCAGGCGAAAGGGGTACGCTCTTCAAGGTACAAAAACCTATGGCGCGCCCGGGGATAGCCTCTTCAAGCTCGACCTTCCAGATAAGCCCCTTTTGCAGATAGTCCTGGGAAAATTCTTCGATGACACAGGCAATACCGAAATTAAATCTTGCAAATTCAAGCAGAAGATCGTGGGATCCCAGCTCAATCTCGGCTTTAAGCGCTACTCCTTTTGAAAGAATATATTCTTCCACATACCGTCTGGAATTGGATTTGCGTTCAAGAAGAACCAGTGGAAGGCCTGCGATTCTTTCAAAGCTCAGGGGAGAGCTGCAAATATCCCTGAATTCATCCCCGCAGACAAAGATATCATGTATGATCAGGCATTCCTTTATCTTCAATGCCGGATCATCTACGGGCAGGTTACATATGGCAAAATCAATCTCCCCTGATTTGACCAGTGTGCATAGATCCGGGGTTGTTCGATTTATGACCCGCAGGTTGATATTGGGGAACATCTTATGAAACTGTACCAGATGGGGCAGCAAAAAGTATTTGGAAATAGTATCCCCAACCCCTATTCTCAATTCGCCGAACTCCAGGTTGTGAAGTTCTGTAAGCTTTGTTTCACCCATGTTTACAAGGTTGATGGCTGATTCGATATACTCATACAGAAGCTGACCCTCATAGGTAAGGGTCACACCCCTCGGTGACCGTATAAAAAGGCGGGAACCCAGTTCCTTCTCCAGGTTCATAATGGCAAGGCTGACCGCAGGCTGCGATATATATAGTTCCTTTGCCGCTTTAGAAAAGCTTTTGCACCTGGCCACCTCTGCAAAAATTCTGTATGAGTCAAGGCTTCCTACCATATAAACTCTCCTTATAACCAGTATAAAAGGTATGTATTTTACTTATACCATGCAGGGCGATATAATACAACTGTATGGTTATAATGACCGGAGGAGGGATATCCATGGAAAGAATGGTAGGAACGGTAGTGCGTGGCATTCGTACTCCGATCATCAACAAAGACGATAACCTTGTTGATATTGTGGTGGACAGCGTTATTAAGGCTTCCCAGGCTGAAGGGTTTCCAATTCAGGACAGGGATATTGTGGGCATAACAGAATCGGTTGTTGCCCGTGCGCAGGGTAATTACGCCTCCATTGATGCCATCGCAAAGGACGTGAGGGAAAAACTCGGCGGTGGTACTGTTGGAGTGATCTTCCCTATACTCAGCAGGAACCGCTTTGCAGTTTGCCTTCACGGGATTGCTAAAGGTGTTGATAAGGTTGTGCTCATGCTCTCCTATCCTGCTGATGAGGTGGGGAACCATCTTGTGGATGAGGAGCTCCTTGATGAAAAAGGGGTAAACCCATGGAGCGATGTGCTTTCTGAGAAGGAATTCCGCGAGATTTTCGGATATAGCAGGCATCCCTTTACCGGTGTTGATTATATCGAATATTACAAGTCCATTGTTATGGAATACGACACCCAGTGTGAAGTGATATTCTCAAACAATCCTGCTACAATACTTAATTATACAAAGACTGTTCTGGCTTGTGACATTCACACTCGAAAGCGGACAAAGCGAATACTGAAGTCTGCCGGAGGCGAATGTATCCTTACACTGGAAGACATCCTTTCGGAGCCGGTTGATGGCAGCGGATACAACGAGCATTATGGACTTCTGGGATCCAACAAGGCAACTGAGGAGACCGTCAAGCTATTTCCCCGCGACTGCCAGACTCTTGTTGAGCAGATTCAGAGATCTTTCAGGGAAAAAACGGGTAAAACCGTTGAAGTCATGGTCTATGGCGACGGAGCCTTCAGGGATCCTGTGGGTAAAATATGGGAACTGGCCGACCCTGTCGTATCCCCCGGTTACACAAAGGGTCTGGAGGGGACACCCAACGAGGTTAAGCTCAAATACCTGGCAGACAACAATTTTGCAGGATTAAAGGGCGAAGAGCAGAAAAAGGCCATCGAAGAATATATCAGGAACAAGAACGCTGACCTGGTAGGCGCAATGGAATCCCAGGGTACCACTCCGAGAAGACTTACCGATCTGATCGGCTCCTTGTGCGACCTCACTTCTGGAAGCGGCGACAAGGGGACGCCCGTTGTCTATATCCAGGGTTACTTCGATAATTTCACAAAATAGGGACATAGGTTGATTTAAGCATTCAGAAAAAATCAAGCCCCGGTCAAATTGATGGACGGGGCTTAAATAGCTTTCCCCCCAAATATTCGCCTTATTTTGTTAAATTCAATGCTTTAAATGAATCCCTGCTGCTTCGAAAAATTAAGAATTTGATCTCATAAAAAAAGAGGGCTCCTTTGTCCCTCATTGAAAAATAAAGCGATAGCGGATCTTCAGGTTGTAAGCCATGTCAGAACCATCGTCCTGGTCTTCAAGGTAAATCAGTAATTCCTCCCTGGTTACCGGGAATTATTGTTGTCATCCATAGAAGCGGGCGTTACAGCCTTATCGATTTTCTTCTTCTTTTTTGGAGCCTTCTTCGGGTTCTTGTCACCCATTTCAAACACCTCTCAATCAATAATAGGTCTAAATTAATCATGGACGTAAATATCCCGAAATATACCTATATCCTCCTCATTTACAGTCCCAGCAGGGCAAAAAAAAGGATGCTGTCTGCCAATACACTGGAATCGAGCCATAATATGGATTGATACAGGGTCTGAAATTTGGTTAAATAAATAATAATATGCTTTGCAAAAAACACGGGAGAATATTATGACATACAGGGTTAAAAGGGCAAACAGGGTATTGAACAGAATTCTTAAGAAAACCCTGGGTCCTTATCTGGTCAGGCGTTATCGAATTGAGTATATAGAGGGGAATATGGAGGCACTCAAGCCCCCCTTTGTGGTGATCGGCAATCACACCAACAACTGGGATCCCTTCATACTCTCCCATAAGATCAGCGAGCCGATACATTTTGTTACTTCGGTGGAGCAGTTCAGAAGCAGGTTCATGCGCTTTGTGCTGGGGCTTGCGGGGTGCATACCCAAAACAAAGGCAATGAGCGATGCCTCCACGGTAAAGAGCCTTTTCCGTGTAAGGAACAGAGGAGATGTGGTGGGCGTTTTCCCTGAGGGAATGCGTTGCTGGGACGGCAAGACCGAAAAGATTTTGTATCCCACAGCCAAGGTGCTCAAAAGCCTGCGGGTGCCTGTTGTTTCATTCCGGCTTAACGGGGCATATCTGAGCCATCCCCGCTGGGCGCTGAAATCCAGAAAGGGAAAAATCCAGGTTAACTACGGTATTCTGTTTACACCGGAACAATTAAAGACCCTTTCGGTGGATGAGATCTACCAAAGGATGTGCGCAGGGCTTAGTACAAACGAGTACTGCTGGCAGGAGGAGCGGATGATTCCTTTTGTGGGTAAACGCCTGGCAGAAAGGCTGGAGCGGGTTCTTTTCCTCTGCCCGAATTGCGGTGGGATCGGAAGGCTCTCTTCAAAAGATGATACCCTAACCTGCCAGGACTGCGGTGAAACCGTGCGCTACAATCAATACGGATATTTTGAAAAAGAAAATGGCGAGCCTCGATTCAAATCGGTTCTGGAATGGAACCAGTGGCAGTTAAAGGAATTAGAGAACATGGTTCGGGAAAGGATGACTAATCCCGAAAAACCCATTTTTGAAGACCGGGAGGTCACCCTGTTCACGGGGCAGCGGTATGTGGCCATAAGAAAACTAAGAAGGGGCACCATGCGTCTTTATGTAGACCGGCTTGAGTTCATCGGCCGGGACGGCCAAAAAGCAGTCTTCGAGCTGTCCCACATGAACGGGGTCAGCACCCACCTGTCGGACTGGTTCGATTTCTACCATGAGGGCAAGTTTCACAGGGCTGCCTTTAAGAACCGCCATACTTCGGCCAACAAGTATTTCGAGGCCTACGATGTTATTAAACGGCTGGAATCTGGAAAGCACCAGCCAGAGGGAGAATAAAGTGAGTTCAAGTCAGATTTGGAATTACATTATCGATATTGCCATGCTGTCCATTCTTCTGCTGATTTCAACAGCAATGAAACGGCAGCTGTCTTTTTTCAGGAAGAATCCCATACCCATACCCGTCATCGCGGGTTTTCTGGGGCTGATACTGGGCAAGGATGTCCTGGGAATCATCTCGTTTAACAGTTTAAGGCTTGAAAACCTTCTGTATCATCTGATGAATATAGGATTCATAGCTCTGTCCCTGAAGGCTTCCAGTAGGGTCAGGAGTAAGGAATATATGCATTCGGGCATGTTCATTGTCAGCAACTATGTTGTACAGGGACTACTGGGCTTTTCCCTGTCTCTTCTGTTTTTCTATACCATCTTTCCGGGAACCTTTCCCCTTTCGGGTCTGCTTCTGCCCCTGGGCTTCGGACAGGGACCCGGACAAGCCTATGCCATGGGGAAACAGTGGGAAGAGTTGGGCTTTACCTACGGCGGGAATATGGGACTTACGATTGCCGCAATGGGCTATATCTGGGCCTGTGCCGGCGGCGTGGCGCTCATAGCCTGGCTGAGAAAGAAAAAGGGGTTAAAAATCAGCAATGAAACCAACGGTGCGCCCGTAGGAAAGCATGATCTTTACGATGACGACAAGCCAGAGGAACTGCCCATGAAGGAGTCCGTCGACGGCCTCACCCTCCAGCTGATTATAATAGGTGCCGTTTACCTTTTAACCTATCTCACCCTTAAGGGTCTGGAATCCCTGCTTGTGGGAGCCGGAGGCTTCGGCAGGAACCTTGCCCAGCTGCTGTGGGGATTCAGCTTTATCATAGGAGCCATCTACGGCATGTCGGTTAGAAGGATACTGGATTTCTGTCATCATAAGAAATGGATGAAATATAGTTACACCAGCAATTACCTCTTGGAGCGGGTTTCAGGAGGGGCTTTCGATTTTATGATCACTGCCGCCATATCTGCTGTTTCCATCTACATGCTGAAGGATTATCTGGTGCCATTTCTCATCATAACCTCAGCAGGAGGACTTCTCACCATCTGGTTCATCATGAAGTTTTCCCAAAGGATCTATAAAACCGATACCCTGGAAAATGCGCTGGCCATGTACGGCATGCTCACCGGAACCATATCAACGGGCATTGCCCTGCTCAGGGAGGTTGATCCCAATTTCCGGACCCAGGCGGCAAAAAATCTGGTGTTCGGAAGCGGTACCGGCCTGGCTTTCGGTCTTCCTCTGATGATTATCCTCAACATCCCCATTATGGGGTATGTCAACAAGCAGCCAATCCTGTACCTGGTAACCCTTTTGGCCTTCGTGGTGTATCTTGCCGTGCTGCTTTTCGCAATGCTGAGAAGCACCAGGGAGCGAAAGAGTCGCCCGGGTCGACAAGGCAGTACCGGCTGATTATCAAATCTATTTCAATGGTTGTTCCTTGCCATTCCTTTGCTGTGCCTGTTCTCTTAGCTTCATGAGGCTTAAAAGCGTAAGGCCGCCCACGATAAGAACCGCCCCTGCAGCCTGAAGCCATGTAAGCTCTTCTGCCAGCACAATCCTGCCAGTAATGATGGTAATCACCGGAATGAGATTTAAAGAGGCCGAGGGCAGTACAGGCCCCAGGGTATTTATGCTGTAAAGAAAGAATACGTATGCAAGCGCCGAGCAGAAAACTCCAAGGAACAGCAGATGAAGAAATGCTGTTTGAGAGGGCACCTGCCAGGCGGGAACCTCGGATACGGTGAACGGAACGAAGAGAGGGATGCTCAGAAGTGTTTGCACCGTGGTCAGCTTCAGGCTTGAATAGCGCTCCCCCAACCCCTTGCTGATGAAGGTATAGACTATCCATGAGGCCATAGCTCCCAGAATCAGAAGATTCCCCAGAAAGGTGCTGCCCGAAAGATCAATAGCTCCATTCTCGGATATTATGCAGTAAACACCCAGCAGGGAGGCCAGGATGCATCCCAGGGATGCCTTGCTGATGGGCTTTCGCGCCATGACGCTCTCGGCAATTAGGACAAAAACTGGGATTGCCGCCACCAGCATTGAAGCGTTTGAGGCTGTGGTCATGGTAAGGCCTGTGTTTTCAAATACAAAATAAAGGACTATCCCAAAGAAAGCGGCCAGAGCAAACAGCTTCAAATCACCCTTGTTCGGTTTGAAAGTCTCTTTTCTGACCAGCATGAATACAAGCAGGGGTACAATGGCCACAAATTGCCTGAAGAAGGCTATGGATACGGGAGGTAGTTCTGTAAGAACAACCTTGGTGGATACAAAGGAAATACCCCATACAAAGATAGCTAAAAACATAAGAAGCAGGCCTAAGAATCTGTTTTTCATGTAGCAACTCCTGTCCCAAAACCGGAAGGTTTCAGGATCTCATCCATTGTTTTTTATCAAGTATAACCAAGTATAACACAAATAGAAGTGATAAGGGATACATGTCCAGAGATCCCGTAATTCACGGCAACCAGGCTCCCCGTAATGACATAGGGGTACATGTCATTGCGAGGAGGCAAAGCCGACGAAGCAATCTTGTAGATCGCCGCTCTCCACCTTGTTAGCTCGCAATGACATTCTGATGTTTCGCAGACGTGCAGCACAGCGGCCGGGCTTTACGGGATTCCTAGTATGTCTAACTCTACATCATTGCGGCGAAGTTTGTCCTCCACCTCCACCAGGGTGCTCTTCAATGCATCAATGGTCACTGTCAGGATCTCCGCATCCGGAATATAAAGCAGTATATCATTTCCGGAAAACCTGATTTGGGCTAATGAACCACCCGGTTCCCGGGAGAGCCAGGTTCTCCTGAACAGCCTGCTCCAAAGCCTTGGAGGTTCACCGTCAAGTTCCGCCCTGAGACAGAGCTTTGTTCCCCCATGGGTTCTTTCATATCCCTTTACAGACACATAGTTAATTCTCATAGCACCTTCACCCTGAATGAGTTGTCTGCTGCCGGTTTACGGGGCAGCACAATTCCCATTCTATGATGAAGGTCAGCGCATAATGACTTCAGCTTCCTCAGCTTCCGTAGTTTCCTCAGCCTGATCCCTGAACCTTTCGGTGTCAGGCCGAAGGACGATGGTTGCCAGCGGAGGAACCTTCAAGGTAATTGACCAGGATTTCCCATGCCAGGGCATGGGCTCGGCCTTTATAGGCTGGTCATTTATCACATTGCTTCCGCCGTATTTCTCCAGATCAGAATTAAAAACCTCGGTATAGACCGTGTCGAGAGGAGCGCCTATGCGATAGTTGTCATGGGTTGCCGGGGTGAAGTTGCATACAAAGATCAGCATATCCCGCCAATCCTTCCCTTTACGCATGAACGAGACAATGCTGTGCTCGGTATCAGAGCAGTCAATCCATTCAAAACCGTCGTAATGGCTGTCAATCTCATAGAGTGCCTTTTCGCCGGCGTAAAAATGGTTGAGATCCCTGACATAGCTGTGAAGCATTTTGTGCATGGGATAATCCAATAGATGCCAGTCAAGGCTCTCCTTATACTTCCACTCGATGAACTGGCCATACTCCCCGCCCATGAATATCAGTTTCTTGCCCGGGTGCCCGAAGAAGTAGCCCAGTGCACCCCTAAGTCCTGCAAACTTCTGCCAGTAGTCGCCGGGCATCTTATCAAGCAGTGACTTCTTTCCGTGAACCACCTCGTCATGGGAAAGGACCAGTATGAAATTCTCAGACCAGGCATACATCAGGGAAAAGGTTATCAGGTTCTGGTGGTGTTTGCGGTATATCGAATCCATGCTCACATATTTCAGGAAATCGTTCATCCAGCCCATATTCCACTTATGGCTGAAGCCAAGCCCGCCCTCATGGACAGGAGCGGTAACCTTAGGCCAGGATGTGGATTCCTCGGCGACCATCATGACATTTGGGAAGTATTGATAAACAGTTGAATTAAGTTGCCTGATAAACTCAACAGCCTCCAGATTCTCCCGTCCGCCGTATTCATTGGGGATCCATTCCCCCGGCTCACGGCAGTAGTCCAGATAGAGCATGGAAGCCACGGCATCAACCCTCAGCCCGTCGATATGGTATTTATCAAACCAGAACAGGGCATTGGACACAAGAAAATTCCTTACCTCGTTCCTGCCGTAGTTGAAGATATGGGTTCCCCATTCCAGGTGTTCACCCTTTCGCTTGTCTTCATGCTCGTAGAGGGCTGTTCCGTCGAAACGGGCAAGTCCATGGCCGTCCTTGGGAAAATGTGCGGGTACCCAGTCCAGGATAACCCCCAGCCCGTTCTCATGGCATTTGTCCACGAAATATTTGAAATCAGCAGGTGTGCCAAAACGGGATGTCACCGCATAATAGCCCGTTACCTGATAGCCCCATGACCCGTCAAAGGGGTGTTCCATAACGGGCAGAAGCTCCAGGTGGGTATACCCCATATCCTTTGCATAGGGTATCAGGCGTTCGGCCAGTTGCCTGTAGGACAGCCCCCTGAAACCGGTCTCAGAATTGGGATCAGGATCGGGCTCCTGCTGCCATGAACCCAGGTGCACCTCGTAAATATTCACCGGCTTGTCGTAAACAGGCTCCATGAGGCGCCTTTCCATCCATAGATTGTCATTCCACTGGTAGTCATCCATATCATAAATCCTGGAGGCTGTCTGGGGTGGCTTCTCCGCATGGAATGCAAAGGGGTCGGCCTTTACATAGAGCTCATCCGACGGGGTTTTTATCTCGTATTTATAGAGGTCACCTGAAGCAACCCCCGGTATGAACAGCTCCCATACCCCCGAGCTTCCCAGCATGCGCATCTGGTGGATCCGTCCGTCCCATTGGTTGAAGCTTCCTACAACGCTGACCCGTTTGGCCGAGGGTGCCCAAACCGCGAAGGAAGCTCCCTTAACGCCATCTACTTCACGCAGATGACAGCCAAGCTTTTCATAGATCCGGTGGTGATTTCCCTGGTTGAAAAGGAATGTGTCATAATCCGACAGGGTGGGAAGAAAGGAGTAGGGGTCATAAACGGTATAGACAACCCCTTCGGTTGTGGTATGCGCAAGCTGATAGGGAAAAAGATCAGATTCTTCCACAGCCAGCTGGAAAAAGCCCCTGTCATCAATCCTGTCCATTGGATAGGAACGCCCGCTATGTAAGTCCTTTACCACCACCGATCGGGAATGGGGGTTGAACACCCGCACAACCACCCTTCCATCAAAGGGATGCATGCCAAGAATCGCATGGGGATCCTTGTTCAGACCCCGGATGGTTAAGTCAATCAATTCAGAGATTTCTGCGCGCATAGGGCAATGACCTCCATAGGAACAAATTGGATCATCACCGATCCATATTATTGTATTTTCCCCTTTTATACAACAACTATTGCAATTTATCAAAATATGATAAGCTAGATATTAGAGATGG
>Ga0209537_1000586_pt1 | contig 44138 bp, 36 predicted proteins | sample BioPla4DNA1_FD_187698 | JGI IMG/M metagenome (GOLD analysis project Ga0209537, IMG submission 187698) | Biogas fermentation microbial communities from Germany - Plant 4 DNA1 (SPAdes) (version 2) | ecosystem: Engineered > Bioreactor > Anaerobic > Digestate | place: Bielefeld, North... | reverse complement strand
TGATTTTTATTAAGATTAAATGATTATATATAAAAAATGAAGGATAAGCAGTGAATTCATTCACTGATTTATTCAATATTAATTGTACAAGGAGGTATTATATGGGAAATTTATATGAAAAAAGAAAATTTACAGTTAAAGATTATCTAAAATTCATCATTCCTTCAGTTTTAGGTGTGCTTCTTTTAATGTTTCCATTAAAAGTTGAAGGCCAAACTACTATTTTAGTTGCCTTATTTGCAAGTACCCTAACAGGCCTATTAGAACCCATTTTACCTGCTATTATTCTAATTGTTATAGCTATATCTGGAATAATGGCTGTAGTTTACAGGTTTTTTAAACCTAACTTTATTGAAAAAAATGAGTTTTTAAAATCCTTATTTAATGTATCAGACTTTTGGATATTAGCTAGAGTAGTTGGAGTTATACTTGCTTTTTTAGTGTATTTCCAGATAGGTCCTGAGTATATCTGGTCTGATGATACTGGAGGCTTAATTCTATACGATTTAATATTGGGGCTCTTTTCCATATTCCTGTTTGCTGGGCTTATACTGCCTTTTCTAACAAATTTTGGCTTATTAGAGTTCATTGGTGCAATGATAACCCCTGTAATGAGACCGGTATTCAAGCTACCAGGACGTTCAGCCATAGACTGTATAGCATCCTGGGTAGGGGATGGAACCATTGGGGTGGTTATAACCAATAAACAATATGAAGAGGGGTATTATAATACTAAAGAAGCATCAGTTATTGCCACTACATTTTCTGCTGTATCCATTACTTTTTGCCTGGTAGTATTAGATCAAGTAGGTTTGATTCACTTATTTGGCCCATATTACCTGGCTGTAAGTTTGGCAGGAGTAATTGCTGCTATTATTATGCCAAGGATTCCCCCCTTATCTAGAAAAAAAGATGATTATTTTACAGGGGATAAAAAGGACCTTGGAGAGGATATTCCTAAGGGATTTACAACAGTTTCATGGGGGACCCATTTAGCTATTAATAGAGCAGAGGCAAATATGGATATAAAAAAATTTGTCACCAATGGAATTGCAACTGTTTTAGACATGTGGATAGGGGTAATGCCTGTCATAATGGCCTTTGGTACCATAGCTCTTATAATTGCAGAGGCTACTCCTATATTTGTATGGCTAGGAAAGCCCTTTATTCCATTACTTAATCTACTTAGGGTGCCTTATGCAGTAGAAGCTTCCAAAACTATGGTAGTAGGCTTTGCAGATATGTTTCTACCTTCAGTTATAGGCTCTACTATTCCTAATGAGATGACCCGTTTTGTTGTAGCAGCAGTATCTGTTACCCAACTGGTATACCTGTCAGAGGTAGGTGCAGTAATATTAGGGTCAAGGATTCCAGTATCCCTGGTTGAGCTATTTATTATATTTATAGAGAGAACCTTAATTACCCTTCCTATTGTAACTATAATTGCACATATAATATTTTAGCCATTCCAATAGGAATGGCTATATTGCTCTTAACTTGTTGATAACGCCAGGATTTACGATAAAGTCGGGTATTTCACCCTTAAGTATTTTTTTGACACATTGTACTGTGTTTATAATTTGGTTTCTTGATGCAGCTGTAGAGCTATAGGCAGCATGGGGAGTTACAAGGGCGTTGGGGTGCTCTATTATTTTTCTCTCCAGTTCTGCTGGAGGCTCATTTTCAAGTACATCTAAACCTACAAAGGCTACCTTGCCACTTGTTAAGGCTTCATATAAATCCTCAAGTTTAATTATTTTTCCCCTTGAAGTATTTATAATACATACGGAGTCTTTCATAATGTTAAAGAGATTTTTGTTAAAAACATATTTGGTGCTTTCCAACAGAGGAGCATGGATGGAGATATAGTCAGATTCTTTTGCCAGGTTTTCCAAATCCACTATTTCAACATTTAAACTTCTTGCCCGTTCTAAATTGGCAAAGGGGTCTGCTGCAATTATTCTACAGCCAAATCCCTTTAAATATTCTGCAACTTTTTGTCCAATAGCTCCAAACCCGTATAGTCCTACTGTAGTTTCTGAAAATCTTTTTATAGGATCTCCAATGTTGCTGTTCCAGACTCCTTCCATAACGCTTTTATTCATCATCTTCAATTTTCTGTTACAGGCCAATATTAGAGCTACTGTATGGGTTGCCACTTCTTCTATACAATAATTGCCTGCATTTGTAACCATTACCCCATATTTTTCTGCCAGCTCCACATTGGCACCATCAAAACCTATGCTTGCAGCACAATAGGCCCTTAAATTTTTTAATGAAGAATATACCTTCTCATCCATTATTTGATCCCAGCTAATTATTATTTCTGCATCATGGCATCTTTGGATTAATTCCTCTGATGAAAGCACCTCCTCACCAAAGAAGGTATAATTTATGTTTGGAATTTCCTTTTTTAGCTCCTTTTCCATATATTCTATCTGACTTTGACTCATTCCAGGAACGCCGCCAAAATAAACATTATGTCTTTTCATTTTATTCCTCCTTGTAGTAGATTATCCTGTTATGCCAAATAGATTGGTTAGTAGTACAATGATTGGAAGTGAGATGATGGTCTTTTGTAAAAAGATTGCTAATAGGCCCTTAAATCCTATGGGCATCTTAGAAGTCATAATAAGACTACCAACTTCTGTTAAATATATAATTTGAACTAAGGATAGTATGCCTATTACAAATCGGGTCTTGTAGGAAGCAATATTTGCTGCCAGTATAGCAGGTATGAACATATCTGCAAATCCAACAATTGTAGCAGGTGCAGCCTGAAAGGCTTCCTTCAAGCCCAATAATTCCATGTAATATCCAAAGGGCAGGCTAAGCCAGTTAAATACTGGTGTATAGGTGGCTAGAATCAATGCCAGGGTGCCAAAGGACATTACTATTGGAGTTAAGGAGAATACTATTCCTAGCCAGGTGTTTACACCATTGTAGATTATTTCTTTCATGTTGAGGCCCTTTTCTGCCTTTTCAACAGCCAGTTTCAGTCCCCATTGGAATTTTGTCAGCCCTTCTGGTTCTTCCTCCTGAATCTGTTTACCAACTGGAGGGTAATATTCATTTGGGTACCTGTTTAATGGAGGTATTCTAGTCATTATTACAACGCTTAGAACTCCTGTTATGCATAAGATAGTATAGAAGGGCACGAAGTTATCATCTACCCCCAACATAGCGGCAATTACCAGGCAAAATGGCAGTGATACAGCAGAAAAACAGGTGGCAATGGTAATGGCTTCCCTTGCTGTATAGTAGCCTTTTTCATACTGCTGGGTTGTCAATACTACACCTACATTGCAGTTTCCAACCCAGGAGGCAAGCAAATCTATAGTAGCTCTGCCAGGTATTCTGAAAAGAGGCCTTGTAAAGTCCTAAGTATGGTACCAACCAATTCTAAAAGGCCATAATCCATTAAAAGTGGCATCAAAAAAGATGCTGCAAAAAACCAGGCCACTAAGGTTTCCAACAGCCCCATCATGGTTCCTCCAGTGTCTGGAGAAATGATGATTTCAGGGCCAACTTTAAAATAACACATTATTGTCACTATGGAACCTAATATACGAGTAGCAACATAAGCTGGTGATGTGACAAATAGCCTTGATAGCAATTTGCTTTCCATAATAAATTTAGGTTTAAATAAATAGCTTATCAGGCTTAGGATTGCAGATGCTGTAATTACTAGCATCAAGCCTAAAGAAGCCACTGGTTTAATAAGGGCTGCAAAAACATCTGATATTACTCCCAGGGGAATATTAACAGACTCCTTCCAGTAAACTGGAAACAGAAATAAAAATATTCCGATTGTTGAAGGGATTATAAACTTTAAAAGTTTTTCCTTTGGAGGCTTGGAATAGATAATTTGATGGTTCATCATTTTACTCCTTTCAACTTAACTATATTTTATTAATTACTATGATTACTCGAAAAAAATTATTATTCTAAGTATAATTAACTAAAAAAAATGTGTCAAGAAAAAATTTGTTTGTAAATAATAAAATTTTGTTGTATTATATTATGAAAATCTAGTTACTTAATAATAAGGTAGATTACACTAGTTAAATAGTCAGGAAGGAGTAGGTATATGAAGCACAGATTCATATCTAAAAGATATTGGAATTCAATTGCTACCCCAATGGGAGAAAGCATGAAGCTTTTGGACAAATTTGATGATGTTATCAATTTTAGCTTAGGAGATCCTGATTTTAATACCCCTGAACCTATAATCCATTTAGCCATGGAAGATGCCAAGGCCGGCCACACCCATTATACAGACTCCTATGGGGATCCGGAGCTGAGGGATGAGATTGTGAAGTTTTATAAGGAAGAATACGGATTAGATATAAGGCGAGAGGAGATAATGATTACTACCAGCGGTTGCCATGCCATGTGGCTGGTTTTAGAAGCTATACTGGATGATGAAGATGAGGTAATAATTCCTGACCCTTATTTTACTCCCTATCCTCAGCAGGTTAAATTGGCCAGAGGCAAGCCTGTGTTTTTACCAACCTATGAAGAAGAGATGTTTGAAATAAATGTGGATAGGCTGGAAAAGCAGATAACCAACAGGACTAAAGCTATAATAATCAATACCCCTCACAATCCTACAGGTACCTGCTACAAGAGGGAGACTATGGAACAAATTGCTATGGTTGCTAAGGAACATGATTTAATAGTTATAGCTGATGACATATATACTGAGTTCAGTTTTGAGGAACCCTTTATCCCTATGCTTTCTCTTGATGGCATGAGGGAGAGGACTATTACCATTTCATCCTTTTCAAAGAATTTTGCCATGACTGGCTGGAGGATTGGATATATATTGGCTCCCGATTTTATTGTTAATATTGTTAAGGATATTAACGAAAACAATGTATTTGCTTCTCCTTCCATTTCCCAGAGAGCTGCTTTACATGCTTTAAGGTTGAGGAAGGAAGTTTGTCCACCAATTGTAAATGAAATTAAGAATAGAATGATATATGCCTATGAAAGGATAAAGAAAATACCTAAACTTTCCACATTGCCTCCCAGGGGAAGTATGTATATGTTTGTCAATATAAGGGAAACAGGCTTAAATAGCACTGAATTTTGTGATCTTCTGTTAAAGGAAGCCCATATTGTGGCCATACCAGGCATAGCCTTTGGAGAATGTGGAGAAGGCTATATTAGGCTGGCCTTAACCATTGGTATTGAGGAAATGGAGGAGGCCTTTAACAGGATTGAAAAACTATCCATATTGAATGGATAAAAGGAATGTAGCTAAAGATTTAGCTACATTCCTTTTAATATTATAATTATTTAGCCTTTTCAGTTTTTGCAAATACAAATCCAATGTATCTAAACAGGACATAAAGTACCATGATTAAGGCTACCAACTCTTCAAATTTTACCAAGTATTTTAAAAATGCAATTGCATTTCCTGAATTTGTTAAGAAGCCATTGGTAAGCTTTAAAGCTACACCGCTTATAACTATGGGGAAGGTGAAGGCTGAATAACTTGGATAAAACTTCAATCTTAACAAGGCTGGTAGCCTTAATACTACATAAAAGTATAGCAACTGGGATAAAACAAGTAGCAACCACACTATGGCCATATTCTTTTCCTCAAAGGAATTCATATAGCCTGCCAGACAAAGACTGCCTGGTGCAGCTAAAATTGCTATAGTAGGCAGGGCTGGTTCTGGAATACCCATAACTTTAAATACCCTATTTAGAACTATAGGTAGTAGTATAAAGTAGGATATAAATCCAAACCAGAAGGCCATTTTTCCTACAGATGCCATATTAAAACTAGGTGCTGTAATGCTGGCACAAGCAATTCCGACATATACAATGAACCAGCTGGGAAATACCTTTTTAATATCAAAATTTAACAGGTATTTTACAGAAAACCAGATTATTAGTCCTATATGAAGTACCAATCCTATTATCCATATAACAAATCCAATAGATTTGTTGGGTATATAGGTAGCTAAAAGCATGATAGCCATGGACAGGGTAGGGAAAACACTGGCTACAACTGGATTATTCAGATCATTTACCAGGTCCTTTGGATATTTTGCTATTTTTACAAGTACAAGTATTAGTATAAGGGCAGAAATAAAACCAAAAATATTTCTGTAAGGACCCCCATAGGATAGTACAAGATTTCCTAAAGCAGCTAAACCTAACATTAGTCCAACTACAGGTAATGGCAATTTTTTTACTGTTCCATTCAATACATTTCACCTCCAAATATTTTAATCCTAATATAAAGTACCATAAGTTGCATAGGTAATTCCAATTATTTATATTTATAAATAAAATATATTCTATTAAATAATATTATAGATGGAGTTATTGATTAATTAAAAACTAATAAAGTATAGGGGCATCAATAAAGGCATATTGCATAGGCAATATGCCTTAAATTATTTATTTAACTGTACTAGATTATTGAATAATCCTTTATTTTCCCTGATTTTATTTTCGTTACCCAGGACACATAGGTAATTTTGATCCATAGTATCCCTTAAAAGTGAAGCAGCTTCCTTTATATCCTTAAGCTTTGTGCTAAGTACTTCTTCCCTATTTTTCTGTATATCCTCATAGCTTAAATTTGATATAAATCTGCTTGTAGCAATTTGTCCCTTCATATAAGGTGTAGTTGCCGGGTCAAGCCTGGATATGGTTCCTATTACAAAGTTAGTAAATTCTTCCTCCCTTAAATTTAAACTATTTATATACTCTGCCATGCTATCATACACATCCAGGGTTTCCTTAAGATTAGGATCCCTATAGGAATAGGTAATTACATGGCCAGATCTGTCAATACTTATTCCTGCTCCATAGGCTCCTCCTTGGGCTCTTATTTTGTTATGAAGGTACTCCCTGCTAAGGAGGGTGGATAAAACAAGTAGACTTCCTGTATATTCATATCCAAGCTTTTTTAAGTTATATCCCTTGGATACATATTGAACATTGGCAGAGGATAGTATACCTTCATTTAATGCTTCTTTTTTGAATTTATATTCTTTGGTCTGGAATTTTTCATTACTTACACTATCTGTAATAAGGGGTAAATTGTCTCTTACAATTCTAAAATCCTCTTCTTCTCCTGTAAAGCTTACAATCAGGTTATTAATATTAAATATTTGCTTATATACCTTATTTAAATTAGAAAGGACTTCATCGCTTATACTGTCAAAATTTTTAACTAAATCACTTATAAACCAGTAAAAATCCAATCCCTGTAATTTTTCAGCATATTTACCGGAAGAGGAAAAATAAGAACTTACCCTTTTCATGACCACTGAATGGCCATTGCTAAATATGCCCATTTCTATTCTGGATTTTATCCTGGCTATTATATCTTTTATTCTCTTTGTATCTTCTATTTTAGATTCTGTAATCAATTCATTTACAAGCTCAATTAATTTAGGAATATTATCCCTTAAGGCCTTTCCTTTTACAATGAATTTTGGATAGTACAGATCAAATTCATTCTTTTCAAGATATAAATTAGTTGAAATACTTATGCCTCCTGTATTTACATAAATCTCATTTGATAGGTCAGAATAGGACTTTCTTTTAGTATCTATCTTACCCAATATACTTGCCAATAGATTTACATAGGGTATGAGCTCTTCTTCTACCATGCTGGTATCAAAGTAAAAATCCAAATAGGATATTTTGCTGGTAAATATATTATGGTTTAGCAATGTAAAGCCCTTTTCCCTTATTACCTCCTGGGGTATTTTTTCAGCCTTAGGCTCTACATCAGACAAGGATAGTCTTGGTATAGTAGCCTTTGCTTCTTCAGAATCTTCCCTTGACTGTATATCTCTAAGCCTGTTGTTTTTCTCTATAAGCTTGTTTATTTCTTCCTTGGATAGAGATTTTTTATAACTTTCTAGCTCTTCTACTACTTTTCTTTCCTTTTCTTCTCCCAGTCCCTTCTTAGGATTAATTATAACTAGGGAGCTATGGGGATTATTTATGATCTTTTCCTCAATAAATCTTTCATAATAATCAGTATCAATATAAGATTTTAGTTTATTTAAGGTATTTTCATACTTAAGATGAACCAGAGGATGGGCATCGTACAGCCAACTGTCTAAAGATAGTATATTATAGGCAATACCCTTAGTTGCAAATCCAGATGCTTCCCTTAAGTCAAATTCAACAATATTTAAGCTGGCCTTAATTAATTCCTTGTCTATGCCTTTTTCTACAATTTTATTTAAGGTTTCAAATACGGTTTTTTGGAACTCATCCTTTTTATCCCGGTTTACATTTTTAGCAACTATGCCAAAGCCAGCCTGAATACCCCCTACTGAAATTGAAAATATATCCTGGCCAATTCCCTTATCAAGGAGGGCATTTTTTAATGGTGCTGCTTCAGAATCAATTAGTAGCTGGCTTAATATGCTGGTCATTAAATAGGTTTCCGGGTTTGTATTTTCTCCAATGACAAAGTTGAGGCTTAAATAGGATTTGTCATCTTCAGATTCATCCTTGGAAATAGGATAATATTCCACCAATTCCTTTCTGGAGCTAAAAGGTTTTTGAACTTGTATCCTGGAGTCTACTTCCTCCTTATCAAAATGAGACAAATATTCTTCATTAATATGTTTAAGCCTTTTTTCAATATTTCCATTACCATAGAGGAATATAAAGCTGTTGGATGGATGGTAGTATTTCTTATGGAAATTTAAAAATTCTTCATAACTTAATTGGGGAATTTCATCTGGATTTCCACCAGAAGAATATTTATATACGGTATCTGGGAACAGGGACCTGCTTATATTTTCGCTTAATATCCTTTCAGGGGAGGAGTAGGCTCCTAACATTTCATTATATACTACACCTTGATATCGAATGGGTTCATCCTCTTTAAATATTTCATAGTGCCATCCTTCCTGCATAAATATTTCCTCTATATCATATATTTTTGGATAAAATACTGCATCCAAATATACATCCATTAAATTAAAGAAGTCTTTTTCGTTTCTGCTGGCAATTGGATACAGGGTTTTGTCGCTGAAGGTCATGGCATTTAAAAAGGTACTGAGAGAACCTTTAGCCATATCCATGAAGGGCTCCTTGGTAGTATATTTTCTGGAACCTGATAATACACAATGTTCTATAATATGAGGCACTCCTGTACTGTCTGATGGTGGAGTCCTGAAGCCTATGGAAAATACATTATTATCATCTTCATTTTCCAAGGAAAGCAGTCTGGCACCAGTTTTTTGATGAATAAATATTCTGGCTGTAGATTGTATTTCTTCTACATATTCTTCTTCTATTAATTTAAATCCATGATAAATTTTATTTACCTGAAAATCCATAAAATTACCTCCTGCTGTATTGTAAAGCTTACTGGATTTTAATCTATCCTATTTAGTATTTTTTCAGGTTCAATATATTATTCCTGGATTAAGATTTTTGCCTTTAATTTATAAGCTTTACAATAAAAAATTTATCCCATTAATAAAAATTATAACAAAAAACTGGGATAAATGTCCAAAAAAAGGAAGGCAGTATATGCTACCTTCCTTGAATTCCAATCCTAGTCAAGTACAACTTCTTCCTTTAAAGCATTAACTATATCTTCCAGCTCCAGACTTCTTGAAGCTTTAACTAATACTATTGAATTTGGTTTAATAATTTTTTTTATTTTTTCTACTACTTCTTTCTTGCTTTCCGAATGAATAACCCTATCTTTACCTAAATTAGCCTTACAAGCCTCCCCTAGATATTTAGCCAAAGGTCCAATGGTAAATACATAATCAATTTCTTCTCCATCTATGGCCTTTCCTACCTCTTCATGAAGCTTTATTTCATCTTCACCTAAACCTAACATATCTCCCGCAACAACAATCTTTTGACTGTAATTATCCATATTATATAGGGTTTCAAGTTGGACCAGGAGGCTATCCGGGTTTGATTTATAGGAATCATTTAATATGGTAAAGCCCTTTGCATATATTAATTCATCCCTCATACCAGTTTTGTCAATGTGATTAAAACCTTCCTGTATTAAATCAACTGGTATATTAAAATATTCTCCCACAACAACTGCAGCTAAGGCGTTAAATATATTGTGCTTTCCTAACAGGGGTAGAAAAAATCTTTTTTCAAAGGGAGATTTTACCGTAAAATATATGCCTTCTTCATCCATACTATCCATCCTGGCTACATATTCATTTGAATTTTCACTGCCATAGGTTATAGTTTTATGTTCTATTGGGAAATCTTTAAGTACCTTTTTTAAAGTAGGATCATCTCCATAGTATATAAATATTCCATCAGGATCTAATCCTTCCAAAATTTCTAATTTTGCCCTTGCAATGTTCTCTTCTGTATACAAGTTTTCTAAATGGGCCTTTCCTATGCTTGTTATAATAGCCACATCAGGTTTTGCAATATCAGTTAAATTGGATATCTCTCCAAATCTTTCCGTACCCATTTCAACAACTGCCATTTCTGTCTCTTCATCCAGGCTAAGAATTGTAAGGGGGCATCCAATATCATTATTATAATTACCTAAGGTCTTTTTTGTCTTGTATTTAGTACTTAAAACACTGGCTACAATGTCTTTAGTTGTAGTCTTTCCATTGCTTCCAGTAATGCCTATCACCTTTACATCCAGTTGTCTTCTATAGGCCTTAGCTAAATTTTGTAGTGCCTTTAGTGTATCCTCTACAAAAATAAGTGGAATATCTATATTGGGTACTGGTTCATTTTTATTCCATAGGGCAGCCCTTGCTCCTTTTTTATAGGCATCTTCTACAAATAAATGACCATTAAAATTTTCACCAATTAAGGGAATAAACATCTGCCCTTTTTCTATGGTTCTAGAATCTGTGCATACACCTTCTATTATTATATTTTCATGCTCCTTCTTAAAGATACTTCCTTTTACCATCTTGGCTATGTCTATTAGAGAACGCTTAATCATACTTTCACCTCGTTCTTTTAATTGCCTTTTTCTGTCTATATCTTTCAAATCCAAATTCTATTAACTTTTCTATTAATTCTGAATAGGTGGTACCATCTGTTGCCTTCCACAAGGCTGGAGACATGCTTAAGGCTGTAAATCCAGGCATGGTATTTATTTCATTTATAAATATTTCATTATCATCTGTTACAAATATATCTACCCTTGCAAGACCATAGCAGTTTAATACCTTAAAGGCCTTTACCGCTAAATCCCTAACTTTTTCGCTTACTTCCGGCTCCAGTCTTGCTGGTATTACTGGTATAATTTTTCCATCAATATATTTTGCATTGTAGTCAAAGAAGGGCCTTTCCATAATGAATTCACCAGGAACAGATGCCTTAGGGTAATCATTTCCAATAACAGATATTTGCATCTCCCTTGCTATTACTTCCTCTTCTATGATTATTTTTGTATCGTACTGAAAGGCTTCTATAATAGCATCTACAAGTTGATCCCTATTTTCTGCACGGCTTACTCCAACGCTGGAACCTAGGTTGGCTGGCTTCACATAATAAGGGTAGGAAAGTTTTTCTTCAATTTCCTTGCAGGCCTTTTCCTTGTCTTCCTTCCATTGGTGAAGTCTTAATGAAGTGTACTTTACAACTGGCAGCTTATGCTTTACAAATATATCCTTCATAATTACCTTATCCATTCCTGCTGCTGAGGATAGGACTTCATTACCTACATAGGGAATATCCAAAAGCTCTAAAAATCCTTGTACAGTACCATCTTCTCCATATGTGCCATGAATTACAGGAAATATTATACTGTTTTCCCCTTCCTTAAGTACCTCTGTTAAGAACTTTCCAATAGAAACAGCTATGGATTCATTAGACTCTACCTGAAGGTCCTCTGGATTTTTAATTTCATCCTTAAGCAGGCCTAAACTACACCAAACCCCTTCCTTAGTAATGAATATAGGGTATACATCATATTTTTCCTTATCTAAAGCATTTAATATAGCTGAAGCACTTTTTAAAGACACTTCGTGTTCTGCTGATTTCCCTCCACACAGTACATATACATTCCTTTTCATTTCTTTCCCTCCAATACGGAATTTATTAATTATATTAAAACTTTTACTATTTGGTCATACTTAATACATAATATTTGTTTGACATATGAAAGATGCTATCATATTAGTATTTAATAAGCAATAGGTAATAAATTTAAGCAACAATTTACATTTATCTGGTATAATTAACTATATTATATAATAAAAGGATAATAAAAGGAGAATTTTTATTATGCATATGGATAAGTCTTTAAAGACACTTATAAAAATTTGTCTTGTTCTAATTATAATACTCATATTAAATAATCTAAAAGGCTTTTTTCGTCCTATTTTAAATACTCTAAATATGCTGGTAACCCCAATTATAATATCCCTATTCCTATACTATATGATAAGGCCTGTAGTTAGGTGGCTGGAAAAGTATAGGATTCATAGGGGGCTTATGGTTTTAACAGTAATTTTAGGCTTTGCCTTTATTCTGGTAATTTTCATAGCCTATGGCGGGAATATCCTGATGAATGAGTTTCAAAATGAATTTTTAGCTATTTTAAATAAAAATATAGATATAAAGGGTTTTCTGGATGATATAGTAGATTTTATACCTGATGGCATAATTCCAGATGATGTTAATATAACAAGGGAGATAATAAATCGCTTTAGGAATATATTACTGGACTTTAGCAGGAAGCTCCTTGGCTATATCGGCAGAATAGGGGATATTGGAACCCAGGTTGTTTTAGTGCCCTTTATATTATTCTACCTATTAAAGGATGATAGAATATTCCATAAGAAGTTTATGTCAATTATGCCCAAGGCCTATATTAAAGAAATAAGGGATGGCCTTAGGGATATAGATAAGGTTTTATCCATGTATATATCTAGCCAGCTTTTAGTTAGCTTTATTCTTGGAGTAATCATGTTCATAGGATATTTAATTATAGGATTGCCTAATGCCCTCCTTATGGCCTTTTTTGCAATGATAACAAATATAATTCCATTTTTGGGGCCCTTTTTAGGAGCTGCCCCTGCAGTCCTTATGGCTCTTACAATAGACATGAAAATGGTTTTAAAGGTGATAATACTGGCTGTTATAGTACAGCAGGCAGAAGGGGACTTAATAACTCCAAAAATTGTCGGGGATAAATTAAAGCTCCACCCTTTGGAGGTAATACTTATAATCTTAATTAGTATCAATCTATTTGGTATATTAGGTGCCTTTATAGGTGTACCCCTTTATCTTATATTAAATGTAATAGTAAAAACAGGTAGTAGCATAATTAAAAAAAGAAGACATGTATAAAAGGGGACTAGTTTTTAACTGTCCCCTTTAATTTATCCATTCCATCATGTCTTCCGATACCTAATATTATGCTTACAAACATTACAGCCAGCATGGCGTAAGCATACAATACATAGGGTGGAACATCTGCAGCCGTTAAGGGTGCAGCAGTATCCCTTGCAAACCCTATGGTATAGATTATAGATGGGGTCCAGGGCATTGAATATACAAAGGTATTAGACTGAGCATCCAGCAGGTTGGCAACTCTGTAGGGGCTGATGCCGTATTTTTCTCCAAGGGGTTTAGCAAAGGAGGCACCTACTGTTAAGATGGCAGGGGCATTAAGTCCCATTAGCCCAGAAAGTACTATAATCATTATACTGATTACAAATTCTGCAGCTCGTGCTGATTTTGCAACCTTTCCCAGTACTTCCAACAGCCTTTTATCTCCATGGCCTGCCCTCATTATTTCTATAGAAGCAAATAACAATAGGGCCAGTAGAATTACCTGCAGCATTCCACTTATTCCGGAATAAAGAATACCATCAACAGTTCTATCCAATCCGGAACCAGATACTCTTACCAGGGCTTGCCTAGCAGGCTCAAGCGGGTCAATTTGTACAAAATCGATTAAGCCAGCAAGAAGGGCAGTAGCACTTGCTATTACAGTTCCTATGGTAGTAGCTATGATTATGTCTCCAGTTTTTACAGCTACCCATATGGTAATGGCCACTGGAATTAGCATAAAGAGGGTCCTTGGATTATAATCAATGGATATTTCACCTGTCATACTGCCGTCATAAGCTGACCCTATTATAAGGATACCTATTATAACCAGTACTCCAGCTGTAAGGGCATATTTAAGCCTGGATTTTACTACTCCTGGTATATCAACTCCCTGGCTGGTGGCTGAAGCAATGGTAGTATCAGAAACAGGAGCTAAATTGTCTCCAAAGGCTCCGCCAGATATTATGGTACCTGCTAACAAAGCTGGATGGCAGCCTAAAGCAATACCAGCTGGATACAAAACCCCCATACCCATGGCAATGGTACCAAATCCGGTACCAGTTGCAGTAGCAAATATACAGCAGGCTAAGAAGGTAATTACAATAAAAAATGTACCCTTTATTCCCATAGAGGCAGCAAGACCTGCAATACCATTGGCTAAACCTGATGCTCTAAGTACTGTGGCAAAAACTCCAGCAAATATCCAGCAAACTACTGGTATAATGGCTTCTTCACTTGCCATACCCTTAATTATAGTATTGGCATATAATTTTTTATCCTTGGCAAGGAAGAAGGCTATGATTAAACCACTAAAAGCTGGTACCCAAAGAGCCCCATCAGAAATAGATCCCCAGACAAAGGTAGTTAAGATTATTAAGGCTATAAAGATTACGAAGGGTAAAAAAGATACCCATTCACCACCGTAAAATTCTAATTTTTTATCTTCCTTTTCCATGCTTTCACCTCCTTAAATCATACTATTAATATGTATATGCATTAATTATGTCAGAAAGTTTTTTTAATGGCAATATATAAATAAGTATGGAGGAATATGGTAGAGATTAAAAGAAAAATCTGGTAAAATAAACATAAAATACGGAAACAGGTGGGTCTGGTGGAAGATAGGTTCATGGCTATTTTTAGGTATATTATAATTGGGCTTATTATATTAGGCTTTGCATCCTTTAATATCAGGGACATAGATGAATATGGTGTAATACTTCTTCTATTATTTATTATAAACAATAATTTAAGGTTTTTTATATTAAAAAATAAACAAAACTTTGTTTTCATATCTTTAATGATGGAAATTATTTTATCAGCTATAATATATGAATACTATGGTGGCATAGTCTTATTTTACTTTGTATCCAGTATATTAGATGGGATTTTATTCTTAAATAATAAGTTGAATATTATAATAGGTTTAATGATCTATTTGACTGTAATCCTTATGTCTAAAGATGCAGGCTTTAAAATGCTAGCTCTAAACCTGGGTGTAGTTACAATACTGATTTTTATATCATACTATATGAAATATGAATACCGGCAAAAATTAGCAGCAGAGAAATTATATTATAGATTAAAGCTTTCAGAAGAAAGGCTAAAAAAAGCCAACATGGATTTAGAAATGTATGCAGATTCCGTAAGGGAATTGACAGCCATGAGGGAGAGAAATAGGATATCCAGAGAGATTCATGATAGTGTAGGTCATAGCCTTTCTACCATTATAATCCAGTTGGGAGCCATAGAAAAAATGGCTAAAAAGGATGGCAAAACAGCAGCTCTCATGGCTGAAAACCTAAGGGAATTTGCCAAAGATGGGCTGGAGGAAGTAAGAAAGGCTCTTAGAGAGTTAAAGCCTATGGAAATGGAAAAATATGAGTCTATAATTGCAGTTGAAAATTTAATTAGGCAGTTTAGCAAGCTTACAGGGGTAGATGTTAAGTTTGGGTTTTCAAAGGAAAAGATACCCTTAAATGAAGAAGAGTCCCTGGTAGTATATAGAATAGTACAGGAATTCCTTTCCAATTCAGTTCGCCATGGTAAGGCAAGCAAGGTAAATATATTTATGAATTTTAATGAGGATCATTTAATCCTTACCTTAAGAGATAATGGTGTGGGTACGGACAAAGTTGAAAAGGGAATGGGACTAACTAATATATGGGAAAGGGTAAGGGAGCTAGGTGGCCATATACAATATAGTACAGAAAGAGGAAAGGGATTTTTACTAAGGGTAGTTTTAAACTTAAAAAAGGAATATGCAGGTGAATAAGATGGATAAAATTAAGGTTTTAGTTGTAGATGATGAAAAGCTTATAAGGGAAGGGCTTAGGATTATCCTATCAAGTTATGAGGATATAGATCTTGTAGGTACCTGTGAAAATGGGAGGGAAGCCCTGGAATTTATCAGGAAAAATGATGTTGATGTGGTGTTAATGGATATAAGGATGCCTGTATGTGATGGGGTTTTAGGTACCAGAATTATTAAGGAAGAATTTGAAGATGTAAAAATACTTATACTTACTACCTTTGATGACAGGGAATACATATATGAAGCGTTAAAATATGGGGCTTCAGGCTATCTTTTAAAGGATAGTTCCTATGACCTTATATATGAAGGAATTAAGGTTGCAGCTAAAGGAAGCCTGGTGGTACACCCAAAGGTGGCAGGTACTATTATTTCCAGCGTTTCAAGGGATGAGGACTATTTAGAGGAAATAGAAAAATATGGCCTTACAGACAGGGAAGTGACAATTATAAAAGAAATAGCCAATGGTCTTTCCAATAAGGAAATAGCCAAAAAACTATATTTATCAGAAGGAACTGTTAAAAATAATATAAGTACCATACTATCTAAACTGGATTTAAGGGACAGAACCCAAATTGCCATATTTGCCTTCAAGGTTGGTTTAGCTAAATAAAGTGACTTTAGTCATTGAAATAGGTTACTAAGGATAGTGGTTAAGACCTCCTTAATTTTCTATTATATTAATAGAAAGATTAAGGAGGTTTTTTATATGGGTCTAATTGAGGTGAAAAATATTACTAAACGCTTTGATGACAAGATAGTTCTGGATAACATTTCCTTGTCCGTAGATGAAGGGGATATATTTGGATTAATTGGACCTAATGGAGCAGGCAAGACTACCCTCATAAAGATAATGACTGGCTTGTGGGATAGCAATGATGGAGAAGTCATAATAGATGGATATGACATAAAGAAGGAACCCCTGAAGATAAAGGAGCAAATTGGCCTGGTACCACAGGAAATAGCCTTATTTGATAATATATCTGCCTATGATAATCTGGAGTTTTTTGGCTATTTATATGGATTGAAGGGAAAGTTCCTAAAAAAAAGGATAAATGAAGCCTTAGAATTAATAGGCTTGGAGGAAAAGAGAAAGGAAAAGGTAGGGAAGTTTTCTGGAGGAATGAAAAGAAGGCTTAACGTAGCCTGTGCAATACTACATGAGCCTAGAATTCTAATTATGGATGAGCCAACAGTGGGTATAGACCCTCAGTCTAGAAACCTCATATTTGAATTTATAAGGAGAACCAATAAGGAAAAGAATACTACTGTTATATACACCTCCCACTATATGGAGGAAGTGGAAATGCTATGCAACAACATATTTATTATAGATTTAGGACAGGAAGTAGCATATGGAAATAAGAAAACCATAAAATCCATGATTAGCAACAATGATAGGATTTTACTGGAGGTATTTGACTATAGGGCTGATATGATATTGGCCATTAAATCCTTAGCTGGCGTTAATGAATGTATTGAGGAAAAGGGGCTTATCAAGCTTTTGGTAGACAAGGATGACTTTAGATTAGAGCCACTTTTAAAAGTTATTGAAGGGCACAATGGAAAAATAAAGAGTATAAATTTCGAAGAGCCTTCTTTGGAAGAAGTATTTTTAGCCCTGACAGGGAAGAACCTAAGGGACTAGGGGGGATAGAATGAAGCTATTGGCCTTTATAAAAACAACATTTATGGCAACGGTAAAGAATTTGTATTCTTTAGTTTTGGTTTTTTCCTTATTCCCCATATTTTTAGGCCTCTTAACAGGATATATGAATGAAGATATGTTTGTTCCATCAGTTGATATGCCAGTTATGGCTGTAAAGGTAATAGATGAGGACAATTCAGTAGAATCGAGAAATTTAGTAAATTTTTTAGAAAGCCAGGAAATGAGACATATAGTAGAGATAAAGGAAGAAGGGGAATATATAATTACAATTCCTGAAGGCTATGGGGAAAGCTTCTTAAATGGAAAAGGTGCAGCAATTGAGGTGAATGTAACTGAGGAAGGCTCCACAAGACAGGGGAATACACTGGCTCAAATAGTTGATAAATATAATGAAGAAAGATATTTAAATCTTATGATTGAAAAGAGTATTGAAGACAGGATAGGGACAGAGGAAGAGAAGGAAGAGCTATATCAGTCAATATATGGGAAAATAGCTAAAATATACAATGATAGATTAATTGAAAACAGAATAATTACTATAAGGAAGAGCTTAACCAGCTATGAACACTTTTCCATAACATTTTTAAGCTACATGCTATTTCTGGTTATAACCCATTTAATAAATGGAGACTACCTTGCAAGGGAAAATGAACTTTATTCAAGAATTATGGCATCACCACTGACAGAAATTCAGTATTTTAATTATAACCTGGTATCCAGCTATATATTTGTAGTCATATTTAACCTCTTATATGTGTTGGCCTATAGAATTTTAGGCCTGTCCTTTACAGGAGCATTATCCCTGCTTATTGCAATAGTTCTTGTTCAAAGCCTATTAGGCACTGTACTGGCAGCCTTTGTGTCCTTATTTTTAAACAAAGTGGTATCAAATGTAATTTTAGATATATTAATAATACTTCAGCTTCTTGCTGGGGTAACCTATGTACCAATAAGTAAAATAGGAGACGGCTTATTGGCTGATATAATAGATAAATATTTACCAAATGCTTTAATTGTGAGAACCTATAGGAACTATCTCCTGTATGATAATTTTACTTCCATTTATATGGGCATACTGTCCATGCTTATAGTATCTGTGATTATATATATGATATGTATAATTAGGGTTAAGAGGAAAAGAGGTGAGGCATGGTGAAAATATTAAGGCTAACCTATATAAATCTTAAATTATCCTTAAAGGATATTGGAAACTATCTAGTAATGTTTGTAGCTCCCCTGGCTCTAACCCTGGGAATAAACTTCATAGCAAGTAAGAGCGGGTATGTGGCAGACACTGCCCTGGCCTTTGATATAAGGGATGAGGGCGCTTATGCTGAGGAGATTCTTCAAAGCATGGATATAAATGAAAATATATTTTTTAATGAAGAGGAAAAGGCAATAGACCTGCTTCATAAAAATGAAGTAGTTGCAGTATATCAAATACCAGAGGATTTTACAGAAAAAATACAAGAGGGAGAAAAGCCAAATATTAAAGCCTTTAAAAGGGAAGAAGGCAATGTTACTTTAGCCTTTGAGATGAGGCTGGAGGAGGAGATAAATAATAAAATTAAAAGGGAAATATTAATTAAAGAAGGGGTTATTGATAAAAACAGTGAACTATTAAAATATGCTGCAAGGGCAGATGTCATATTGCCTGGAGACAAGAAACTGGATAGGGAATTTTTATTGGCAATGTCCATGATCATTTATTTTATAATACTTTCATCTAGTACCATTGGTGAAAAGATAATAAGTATGAAAAAGCAAAATATACTATCCAGAGCCATGTCTACTGCCAATAGGGGCTATGAGATATTGGGAAGCTTGTGTTTATCCATCCTTGCTTTTCAGGTTCTAGCAAACTTGGCTGTTATATTTATCAGCCAGCTTATGATAGGCTTTTCCATTCCTAGCTTTCCTATAGTATTGATTAATATAGTATTGGCAAGCCTATTTTCTATAACCTTTACAATGTTTATGACCAGAATATTTGAAAACCAGGGTGCTGTATCCTTTGCAGCTGTTATATTTAGCATTGCCAGCGTATTCTTAACCTTAGTTGCTTCAGAATCCAGCTCTTTTCCTCAGGTGCCCCTGATAATTAAAAACTTAGGAAAGCTTACACCCTTATATTGGCTAATGGATAGTGTGGAAAATCTAAAACTATTTCCCAATGCCCTTGTGGTTTTGCTTATGATACTGGTCCTTTTTAGTGGAGGGAATTACAAGCTTAAGAATTTCATATATAGAGCTTAAAAAAAAGCCTAGAATGAAAATAATCATTCTAGGCTTATCAGCTCTTCTTCAATTTTTTCTATATTTCTGTCCTTCATTTTGCAATTGCCTTGGAAAAAGCCACTGTCATGTATTACTATATTATTAGTCTCCACATCTCCTATTACCTTTCCGGAGTCTAATATGGTTAATTTTTCATCTGCTACTATATTTCCATTTACTATTCCAGATATAGATATATTTGAACAGGTTATATTCCCTTTTACCCTTCCTGTATTACTTATAACTATGTCCCCCTTATAGTTCATATCACCTTCAATATACCCATCAACCCTTATATTTCCAGTACCTTCAATCTTTCCAACTATTTTAATGTTTTCGCCTATGAGAGAGTCAATGGCCTTATTGTGCTCTTCCTTCTTACTAAACATCCTTCTCCCCCTTATGTTATTTTAATATTGATAATGGATCTATAGGTTCATCATTTTTATGTATTTCAAAATGAAGGTGGGACCCGGTACTTCTACCTGTACTGCCCATTTTTGCAATAAGATCACCCTTTTCAACCCTATCTCCAGTGGATACCAGTATTTCACTATTATGGGCATATAGGGTTTTGTAGCCGTTTTCATGGTCAATTATTACAGTTCTACCATATCCACGTTTATAGCCTGAAAAGATGACTATTCCCTTAGCGGATGCCACAATGTCTGTCCCTCTTGAATTGGCAATATCTATACCACTATGAAAGTCCTTTCCTCTACCAAAGGGATTTTGCCTCATTCCAAACTTTGAAGTAAGCCTACCATTAGCTGGCCACAAATCAGGTACAGTTTCCAGATATTCAAGTCTTGCTTCAATGTCTTCTATGAAATTTTTAAGCTCCACCTCCTTAAGTTCCAGTGTATCCAGTAAAATCCTTACTTCATCGGTAGATTCTACATCCTGTAAATTTTGGGCTTCACTAAGTACACCGCCCCTGGAGGGGTTCTGCATACCAGCTATTTTTTCTAACTCTCTTTGCAGCTTATCTATTTCCATTAACTTATGGTCAATTTCCGCTGCTTTTTCCTGAAGCTTGTCACCCTGGCTTTTAAGGTTAATAATTTGAACATTTTTCTTGTTGTTTTCTATCTTGAGGGCATTTACTTCGGCACTTTTTATATTGTATTTTTCTTTTAAACTTTGGTATGAGCTATGTAGATTGTTAATAAATAGGCTTAAAAGTAAGAGGATTGTTGCCATGGCTATGGACAATACTTTAGGCAGCCATGAAGGAATAGAGAATTTCCTTACCCTGTCCCTATGAGGAATAATCATAATACAAAGCCTCTCATCTTCCTTCCTCTCCAAGATTTTCACCCTCTTTTTGAAGAATTGAAAATTATCTAACTAATAGATTCTACATGAAAGTGAAAAAACCTTCTTAAATTTAAAAAAATGGGCAAAATAAAAGGAACCTATGAAGGTTCCCTAATTAAGATAGTTAAATACATATACTTCCAGGATCCTGTGTATGATGAATATTAAGGGAATGGTAATAGTAAATTTTAGTTTACTTGTCTTATGCCTAAAAAGAACCATGCCTATTAGGGCTCCAGAGGAGCCTCCTATTACAGCTAACAAAAGCAATACACCTTCGCTAATTCTCCAGTCATTATTTCTAGCCCTAATCTTGTCAATTAAAAAGGTAATTAAGGCAATCAGGTTAATTATAATAAGATAAATAATAAATATTTTTTGATTAATACTAAAATTAGATAATATGTCCATCTTCCTACTCCTTATACCTATCTGCCAGGTAAATAAATCTATCAATATCCTTTTTAATAAGCTCAAGGGATGTCCTGTAAAAATCTTTGGAACGCACATCAATTCCCATTATTTTAGCCACATCTGCTATAGTATTTTTACCCGTAGCACTAAGGAAGTTATCATATTCTTTCACAAAGCCTTCCTTATCCTGCAGGTATTTGGCATATAGGCCTTTAGAAAATAAGAGGCCAAAGGCATAGGGGAAATTATAGAAATTCCTGTCAGCATAGTAATAATGGCTCTTGTTAACCCACATATAGGGGTGTAGATATTCCTGGTCCAGTCCATTTCCATAGGCCTTTTTTTGTGCCTCAATCATTAACTCTTTCAGCTCCTTGACAGATAGGGAATGTTTTTTTCTTTTTTCAAATACTTCAGATTCAAATAAAAATCTACTGTATATGTCTACAATTACTTGGCCCGCATCTTGAATGGATGATTCAAGAAGACTTAATTCCTCATAATCCTTTGCCTCCTCTAAGGCTGCATTCATAACAATGGTTTCACAGAATATGGAGGCAGTTTCCGCTATGGGCATTGGATATCTGCTGTTTAAAATGGACTCATCCTTAAGGCAGTGGCCATGGTAAGCATGCCCCAATTCATGGGCCAGAGTAACAAGATTACTGAAGCTTCCGTTAAAATTAGCCAATATCCTGCTTTCTTTAATTGGATGTATATTTGAACAGAAGGCCCCGCCCCTTTTTCCTTCCCTGGGTTCAGCATCTATCCATCTGTTATTAAAGGCATTTTCCGCAAAATCAGCCAATTTATCACTAAAGCTTCTAAAGTTTTTAACAATATAGTCCCTTGCTTCTTCATAGCTATAGGTCCTGTCCATATTACCTACAGGGGCAAATAAATCATAGAAGGGCAGCCCATTTTTATGTCCTAATAATTCCGCCTTTTTTCTGTAGTATTTACGGAAGACAGGCAGGTATTCCCTTATTGCATCCAGCATGGCATTTAAGGTTTCCTCATCCATCCTGGAATTAATCAGTGTTTCTTCCAGGGGAGATGCATATCCTCTTAATTCACTGGTAGTAAGGACCTCCCCCTTTATTCCATTTAAGGCTGCTGCAGAGGATTCCTCAATTTTCCTATAGGCTTCCAATTCAGCTTCATAGGCTTTTTTCCTCAGGGCTGCATCCTTGCTGTGGGCTATATTCCTGACTACAGGCAAGGGAAGCTTTTTTATTTCTCCATCTATTTCAATATCAACCAGCAAGGTGGATGTAATCATATTTTGCAACTTTGACCAGGCCCTTGAACCTGTATTTTTCATCTTTGATATTATAATTTCTTCTTTTTCACCTAACAGGTATTTTGTATTGTGCTTTATTTCCCTTAAGAAGAATTCATGTTCCTTGAGCAGTTCAGATTCTTCAATTATTTGATCTAGATTATCCACTTTAGCTATAAAATTATTAAATTGAATATTAGGCCGGGTAGCTTTTATGCGTTTTGAATGTAATTGGTCCAGGTATTTTAAAGCCCTTTCATTTTTAGCATCCACTGCTGTTATTAAACTGGGATAGGAAGCAAGCTTTGAAAACAAGCTTGTGAAATTAGTAAGCTTTTCCAGGTATGTTTCTATTTTTTCCTTTGGCTTATCCAGGGAACTTAAATTTTCATTGGACCAGTCCATATGTTCATTTAAAATTTCATCAAGTTTATTAAAATCTGACAAATATTCTTCTGCTTCCAGGGAGCTATACAACTCATCCAAACTCCATCTCATCTTCATTTAATTTCCTCCTTTCATACTTAATACTATAATACTTTTTAGGTCAGGAAAATTCAATTAAAATTTTAGACACACGAAATAAATAAATTTGTTAATAGATAATATTTTTCTTGCAAAAAAGCCATATTACATATATACTTAGTTAGTTATGATAAAGAAAAGATTAAGAAGGGATGTAAATTAATGGGGAAAATGAGATTTGAGGAAATAAAGCTTTCAGAAGAGCTATATAAGGCAATTAAGGACATGGGTTTTGAGGAGATGACATCTATTCAATCAGAGGCTATACCTCATCTGCTGGAAGGAAAGGATATAATAGGTCAGGCCCAAACAGGAACTGGCAAGACAGCAACCTTTGCCATACCTCTTGTGGAAAAAATTGATGGCTTGGACAGAAGCCTAAGGGCCTTAGTCCTATGTCCTACCAGGGAACTGTCAATTCAAGTGGCAGAGGAAATAAGAAGGCTTGCAAAGTATAAGGATATACATGTACTTCCCATATATGGAGGGCAGCCAATTAATAGGCAGATAAAGGCCCTTAAAAAGGGAGTACAAATAGTAGTAGGTACACCAGGCAGGGTAATAGACCACATAAAAAGAAACACCTTAAAATTAGATGATGTAAATATACTGGTACTGGATGAAGCTGATGAAATGTTTAATATGGGCTTTAGGGAGGATATAGAATTTATTATTAACCATCTTCCTGAAAGTAGACAAACCATCTTCTTCTCTGCTACCATGCCTAAGGAAATACTTAATTTTGCTAAAAAATATCAAAATAATCCTGAAATAATTAAGGTGGTTCCTAAGGAGTTAACAGTACCTAAAATTGAGCAGTATTATATAGAAGTTAAGGAGCATATGAAAACAGAAGCCCTATGCCGCCTCTTAGATTTGCTTAATCCTAAACTATCCCTGGTATTTTGCAATACCAAGAAAAAGGTTGATGAGCTTACAATAGAATTGCAAGGAAGAGGCTTTTTCGTTGATGGCCTCCATGGAGATTTAAAGCAAAGCCAAAGGGATAAGGTAATGAATAAATTTAGAAATGGCAATATAGACATACTGGTAGCTACAGATGTGGCTGCAAGGGGTATAGATGTAGACGATGTAGATGCTGTCTTTAATTATGATATACCACAGGATGATGAAAACTATGTTCATAGAATTGGAAGGACTGCCAGGGCTGGTAGGGAAGGAATAGCCGTTAGCTTTGTTACAAATAAGGATTTTCACAGGATTAAAACTATTGAAAAATACACCAAAACTAAGATTAAGAGAAAAAACATACCAACATTGGAGGAAATGAAAAACAGACAAATTGATAAACTATTGGAAAAAATGAGGGAAGAAATTAATAGGGGAGAATTGGATAAATATGAAAATATATTAAATGTACTACTGGAAGAAGAATTTACTTCCTTTGATATTGCCGCCTGCCTTTTAAAATTCTATTTTGAAGGCAAAAAAACCAGAAAATATGGCGATTTGGATGAAGACCATAAGGGCATGGAAAGGGATACATTTAAGAGAATATATATTAATACAGGCAAAAAAAAGGGTCTAAGTCCCAGACATATATTACATGCCATAGTAAATGAAGGGAAAATACCGAAGAAAAGCGTAGGAGATATTGATATGTATGACAAATTTACCTTTGTATCAGTAGAAGGGGATTATGCAGAGAATTTAGTAAAGAGACTTAATAACAAGAGGATAAAGGGTGTAAAGGTAAAGGTAGAGTTTGCCAATATGGTAAAGTAACTCCCTGTGTCCTATAAAATAAAGATTAAGACCATATGCCTTATAAAAAGGCATATGGTCTTTTTGTTTTTTGATTTAAGTCAAGGAAAATATATTTAATATTTATTAATATAAACACAAAAAATAAATTGTAAATACTAATTTGCCCAAATTTTTTGTTGAACTGGAAGCCTTAGGGTATAGATATATAAGCAAATTAAAATTAGGAGGTTTTTCTTTTGAAATCAATACAGGATATGATATTTGAGCATGAAAATGTAAGCCGCATGTTAAAGGTAATGAGAAAATATTCCTATGCAGTATTGCAGGGAAAGGATATAGACTATAAGGACTTTTATAAAATAATAGATTTTATAAGAAACTATACTGATGGCTACCATCATGCCAAGGAGGAGGATATATTATTTAAAAGAATGGGGGAGGAACTGTCTAAACTAGCCGATAATGGTGCCATTACAGGTATGCTAATTGAACATGATATGGCAAGATTATATGTTTCAAACTTGGAAAAGGCCTTGGTAGAATACGAAAAGGGCAATGATGAGGCCAGATTAGATATAATAGCAAATACCATATGCTATGGAGATTTGCTTACAAGGCATATAGATAAGGAAAACAATGTTATATATAAATTTGCTGAAAGGATGCTTCCTGATGAGGTTAAGGAAGAAATAGATAAAAAATCTGAGGAAGTAGATAGAGAGGCTAAAGAAAACCAGGTACAGGAAAAATACCTGAGGCTATTGGAAGAATTAGAAAGGGGAATATCCTAATTTAAATTATTGATTGTTAAAAATTTGGGTATTATATGTATAACCAAAGATAAGAGGTGAGATATATGAGTGAATTGATTAACAATAGAGAACATAGGAAGAAAATAGTAAAGGATGTAATTAGAAAGCTACATGCAGGTGCTACTGTAGATGAAGTAAAGGATGAATTTGCAGAGGTTTTAAAGGGAGTATCTCCAACAGAGATTACCGTCATAGAAGGAGAACTTATAAAGGAAGGACTTCCAGTAGAGGAAGTTCAAAGGTTATGTAATGTCCATGCAGCGGTATTTAAAGGTTCTCTTGAAGAGATACACCATCCGGAACAGATACCAGGCCATCCAGTGTATACTATGAAAGAGGAAAACAGGGCTATAGAAAAGCATATAGAGGAGAATATAAGGCCTAATTTAGAGAAGTTTATGGAGGATGATTCTGAAGAAAACAGAAACAGGTTACTTGCAGACGTAAACCTTCTTTGGGATATTGACAAGCACTATAGCAGGAAGGAAAATCTAATATTCCCTTATCTGGAAAGATATAATATAACTGCACCACCACAGGTAATGTGGGGAGTGGACGATGAAATAAGGGCAATGATAAGGGAAATAAGGCTTATGATTACAGACTATAAGGGAAACAAGGAAGAAATATATGAAAAATTTCAAAAAGCCATCCATGAAATAAATGAAATGATATTTAAGGAAGAAAATATATTGTTCCCTATGGCTCTTGACACCTTAACTGAAGATGAATGGATCAGCATCTACAATGACAGTGATGAAATAGGATATGCATTGATTGAGCCAAAGGATGAATGGAAGGGTAGAAGGGCTGAAGCCTTTAAGGAAGTAGAGGATAAAGTTGAAGCCAAGGAAGATCACATTAAGTTTGAAACAGGCTTTTTTACACTAGAGGAGCTAGAAAGCATGCTTAATACCATACCAGGAGATATAACCTTTGTTGACAAAAACGACAAGGTAAAATACTTCTCCCAGGGCAAGGAAAGGATATTTGCCAGAACAAAGGCTGTCATAGGCAGATCAGTACAGCACTGCCATCCACCAGCCAGTGTTCATATAGTAGATAAGATAGTAAATAGCTTCAAGTCAGGAGAAAAGGACCACGAGGACTTTTGGATCAAGATGGGGGACAAATTTGTCCTAATTAGGTACTTTGCTGTAAGGAATAAGGATGGAGAGTATTTGGGAACCTTAGAATTTACACAAAATATTGCACCTCTTAAGGAACTTGAAGGAGAGAAAAGATTATTATCAGAATAAAACAACACTAGACTTAAGCCTAAGAAGGGACATGGTAAAATGTATACCATGTCCCTTTTTATATTCTATCCCTCATAAGTGAATTACTTAGAAATTGAATCACCTAGGATTCCTGCTATATTTTCTTATTATTTCAACATGAAAAAATATCGGATATAAGCATATATTATACTTATTATCCGATATTTATTATATTCTAATTGTTTTATATAATATCCTCTAGACTTTCCCTGTCTAAAATTTTTATATTTTTATGGCCCTTTAGTTCTATCCAGCCCTTGTCCTGAAAATAAGACAGCTTCCTGCTTAGGGTCTCCAGGCTCATGCCTAGATGGGAGGCTAAATCCCCTTTTCTTACTGTAAGGGTAATATTGCCATCATCATCAGCCAATTCTAATAAGATTTGGGCAATTCTACTTTCTACATCCTTTACCCCTAGATTTTCGATTAAATTTTCTGCCTTTTTAAGCCTATGGCTTAATTCCTCCAATACCTTAAAGGCAATGGAGGGGTACTTTGCCATAATATCCTTTAGCTTGTCTCCATCTATAATGCATACTGTCGTATCTTCAATGGCTTCTGCATTATTAGTATAGGGTTCATTATTAAAAAGGGATAATTCTCCCATAAACTCTCCAGGACCCAGTATCCTTATAATCTGCTCCTTTCCGGAACTGGAGATTCTTGTAATTTTTACCCGTCCCTTATGAATTACATAAAGCTTCTTTTCCATTTGTCCTTGCAAAAAGACCATTTCACCTTTTTTATATCTTCTGCTAACTGTAATTGAAGCAACTTCCATCATTTCATCAAAGGTTAAGGTGCTAAAAATAGGAACCAGCTCTATACAAGTTTTTGCTCCCATATTCTTCACTCCACTTTATTATTCTTGTCTATACTATTTTACCCATAAACATAATGTGGTACCATATTAATATATCAGTTTACACTAGAAGGAGTCAAACAAATGTGGGGAGATAAGAGATATCACACCTTAAATTATGAACTTAGAAAGACTTTTGGAAAAAAGGCTATAAAGTTATCCCTGGATGGAGGCTTTACCTGTCCCAACAGGGATGGAACCATAGGCCATAGGGGATGTATTTTTTGCGGCAGGAAAGGCTCTGGAGAGTTTGCTGCCACAAGGAGGATGGATATTAAAGAGCAAATTAAAGAGCAGAAGAAACTTTTAAGGAATAAATGGGATACAGATAGGTATATTGCCTATTTCCAAAATTTCACAAGTACCTATTCCTCTTATGAGGATTTAAGGGAAAAATACTATACTGCCCTGTCCCAGAAGGGTGTGGTGGGGCTGGCAATAGCCACCAGGCCAGATTGCCTGCCTGATAGAGTATTGGATTTATTGGAGGAAATAAATAAAGAGACCTATCTTTGGGTAGAGCTGGGACTGCAGACCATACATGATAAATCTGCTAAATTTATACGAAGGGGCTATCCTTTAAGAGTATATGATGAGGCAGTGAAAAAACTAAAGGATAGGAATATAAAAGTAGTTAGCCATCTTATATTCGGACTGCCCTGTGAAACAAGGGAGGATATACTGGAATCTGTAAAATATGTGGCTAGTACAGATACCTGGGGTGTAAAGTTCCATATGCTTTATATACAAAAGGACACAGACTTATATAAATATTATTTAAAAAATCCCTTTCCCATATTAACAAGGGATGAATATATATCCTTAGTAGTAGACGCCCTGGAACTTTTACCAAAGGAAATGGTAGTCCATAGGGTAACGGGAGATGGCAAAAAGGAATTACTTTATGAACCTAGATGGACCTTAGACAAACTAAGGGTCTTATCGGGAATTGACAGGGAGCTGAAGTTGAGAAACTCCTATCAGGGTAAAAATATTGAGTAAGCCATTAACACCTGACTCCCTTTCTGCATATTATGTAGTGCAATAAAAATATGTAGAAAGGAGAGTATTATGGAAGAGAATAGAATACAACAACAATGTCCTCCAGGAAGTTTTTCATATACAATTAGACCAGGAGACACCTTTTTTATACTGGCCCAAAGATTTAACACCACTGTAGATGCCATTAGAAGGCTTAATCCAAATGTTGACCCTAATAATCTCCAGATTGGACAAAGGATTTGTATACCAGGAACGGCTTCAACCCAATGTCCAAATGGATTTTTCTATACAATAAGAGCTGGAGATACATTGTATTTACTAAGCCAGAGATTTGGTGTTAGCGTACAGGCAATAATAAATGCAAATCCAGGTATAAATCCAAACAATCTTCAAATAGGTCAAAGAATTTGTATACCAGGAGCTTTGCCACCACCATTGCCACCATGTCCAAATGGATTTTACTACACCATAGTCCCAGGGGATACCCTATTCTTACTTGCTCAACGCTTTAATGTAACAGTGCAGGCCATAATGATGGCAAACCCTGGAATTGATCCTAATAACTTAAGGGTAGGACAGATAATTTGTATACCAAGACCAGTTACACCAGTACCTCCATGTCCAAATGGATTCTATTATTCAATTAGACAAGGAGATACCATCTTCTTACTAGCACAACGCTTTAATGTATCAGTTCAAGCTATAATAAATGCCAACCCAGGAATAGATCCAAACAACCTAAGAATTGGTCAGTTAATATGTATACCAACCTTCTAATATGAAGAGAGCTTCGGCTCTCTTTTTTTATTAACATTAATCTTGACCTTTGCATAATATGTAATGGAAATTAAATGAAAGAGGTGACCTGCTATATGAGTGGAAAACATGATGATAGGCATAAAGATAGGCATGAAGATAAGCATGGAGGAAGAAGATGTCCTGCTGGCAGCTTTCCATATACTATCAAGCCAGGGGATACTCTATATTTCCTAGCCATGAGATATAATACAACGGTAGAAGCCATTATGAAATTAAATCCAGGAATAGATCCGGAAAATTTACAAATAGGCCAGGTAATATGTATACCGGAAGTGGATGTTTCACCAATGCCACCCTGCCCCCATGGATTCTATTATACTATTCAACAAGGGGATACTTTCTATCTATTAAGCCAACGATTTGGCGTAAGTGTGGAAGCCATTATGATGGCAAATCCAGGCGTGGATCCAAACAATCTACAAATAGGCCAAGTAATATGTATACCATATCCTATGCCAAAGCCTGAACCAATATTGCCACCATGTCCTCATGGAGTATACTATAGGGTAAAAGCTGGAGACACCTTATTTTTCATAGCTCAGAAGTTCTGTGTAACAGTTCAGGAGCTGCTCATGGCTAATCCAGGCATTGATCCAAACAATCTAATGATTGGCCAAATACTATGTATTCCAAAGAGATGTATCATATTCTGCGATTAATAAAAAGCCCAGGTAGCTGGGCTTTTTATAATTAAATATATTAGCTGGCCTTAATTAGAGTATCTTTATTTTTCAAGTCTATCCTGCTTTCACTTTCATAGAATATGTCTTCTTCTTTAATTCCTTTGTCCAGCAGGATTTTATAGCTGTCCTCAATCATCTTCCTTGTACCACACATATATACCTTATATCCTTCCAGATCCATATACTTTAAAATATCTGTTACATATCCCTTTTTAATATCCGGTAGCTTTTCCCTGGATAGGATAGGTACATATTGGAAGTTTTCATATTCCTTATCCAAGGATTTAAAGTAATCATTATACAATAAGTCTTTTTCATATCTTTGGCCATTTAAAAGTATCAGGCTTTTAATAGAAGGATTCTTTGAAAGAACCCATTTTGATAAGCCTATAAAGGGTGTAATTCCTATTCCATTAGCCACAAATAGTAGTTTTTCCTCTGTAGGATCCACAACTAAATTGTTGCCCATAGGGCCTTCTAGTTCAACTTCATCTCCTATATTAAAGCTATTGAATATAATAGATGTACCATAGCCCCTTTCTACCCTTTTAACTATTATTTTAACCTGTCTATTGTCTTCATTGGAGGAGGAAATGGAATAGGCCCTGTAGCTTTTGGGATCATCTTGAATTTTTACCAGTATAAATTGTCCTGGCTTGTAATCTACCCTCCCGGGAGAAATAAAGGAAAAGGTAAATTCCTTAACATCCTCTGTCAAGTCCTTTATGTCAACTATTTTAGCACTTATTCTCTGGCGATTTTCATAGCCTTCCAAAGATACATTTTTAGTTAATTCAAGAGCCTCTTCTTCGGTTCTTAAGGATAGAATATTAGCCGGGCAGTTTTCTATACAGGTAGCACATTTTATACAGTTTATATTGTCAAACTGATTCTTTTCAGAAAACTCCAGATAAGGAGTTAGCTGAAAAGGACAGACCCTTGAACATTTTCCACAACTGTGGCATTTTTCCTTAGCTTCAATTGTAACCTTCTTTTCAAACTTTTTACTTATACCTAGAAATTTTCCAAGCCTGTAGGATAGCTTTTGCATGGTACCCATGGGGCAAAACTGGCACCAGGTTCGTGGATTTATGGCAATGGCTAAAATGCCACCTACTATTAATACCATCAAATAGGTCCTGGAAAATATAGCCCCAAGCTTGTCCAGGAAGTCATATGTACCCCATAGGCCGGATATGCCCATTATTTTTCTGGAAAAATTGTAAAAGAAAAAGGCCAGTACAGCAAGGATTACAGGCTTTGATTTTAAGATTTTAGGTATTTTTTTATTAAGGCTTATAGGAAGGAAAATCCTATCAAAAAGGGAACTGTGAGGACAGAAATTGCCGCACCAGTACCTGCCTCTGAAAAAAGCAGTAGTTAGCAAGCCTCCCATAATAAATACTACCAAAAGTCCTAATTTTGGTTCATATAGACCTCCAAGTGCTACCAGCAGAGTTATTATCCAGGCATTTTTTCTAATGAAGGTAAAGGTACGATTTGTTTTAATATAATAGTTTTCCATAACAAACCTCCTATATTATATACTATATACCCCTAGATGGTATATAAATATTATAACTATTTACCATATTCTTGTAAAGGCTCCTTAACTATATTTTTAATTAAATAATAGCTGTAATATAAAGTACACCAATTTAATATATATTTGTTATAATATATATTAGGCTTAATCAAGGATTAAAGGGGGCATGGGTTAGCAATAATTGTATTTAATTAAATCTTATGTTATAATCCTTCTAACAACTAAAAAGTAAGGAGGTACGCAGGATACTGCAATAAAATGATAAATTTACGTTTAGGATTGGATGTTGGTTCTACAACAGTAAAACTGGTAGTAATAAATTCAAATTATGATATTATCCACAGTACATACAAGAGACATTATTCGGATATTAAAAATAGTGTTAAGGAAGTTTTAATGGAAGTATATAGAAAATTTAAAAATGAGGCCATTAGCATTATGGTAACAGGCTCAGGTGGATTAGCTGTCCATAAGTGGCTCAATATACCATTTATACAGGAGGTAATAGCCTCTACAACAGCCATCAGAAAGTTTATACCAGAAACTGATGTGGTTATTGAATTGGGTGGAGAAGATGCCAAGATAACCTACTTGAGAGGAAATGTTGAACAGAGGATGAATAGCATTTGTGCCGGAGGAACTGGTGCCTTTATAGATCAAATGGCTTCTCTGTTGGAAACTGATGCTGAAGGTTTGAATAAATTAGCCCTAAAGCATGAATCCATATATTCAATAGCTTCAAGGTGTGGTGTCTTTGCTAAGACTGATGTTCAATCCTTGATAAATCAAGGTGTTCCAAAGGAAGATATTGCAGCTAGTGTATTTCAATCAGTAGTTAATCAAACCATATCAAACCTTGCCTGTGGTAGGCCAATAGAAGGTAAGGTTGCTTTTCTAGGAGGGCCATTATATTTCTTGTCTGGTCTTAGAGAAAGATTTATAGATACATTAAAATTGTCTGAAGATGAAATAATTTTTCCTGAAAATTCCCAGCTATTTGTTGCTATAGGTGCAGCGGTGGCAGCAGAAAAAGAAAAACCTATAAAATTTGAAGAATTAAAAAATAGATTTGAGAATTTACGAAAACCTATTGATTCTGAGATTAAAAATCTGGAACCCTTGTTTAAGGACCAAAAAGAACTAGAAGAATTTAGAAAAGAACATGAAACCAAAAAGATGAAATATAAGGATATAGGAAGCCATAGGGGAAAGGCTTTTTTAGGAATAGATGCAGGCTCAACTACAACTAAGGCTATTTTAATTGATGAGGATAATAATATTCTATATAGCTACTATGGGAATAACAAGGGGCAGCCTTTAGACCTGGTTATTAGGATTTTAAAGGATATATATGAAAAGCTTCCTGAAGGGGAAAAAATAAGCTATTCAGCTATAACTGGATATGGGGAGGAATTTATAAAAGCTGCCCTTAATATTGATGTAGGTGAAGTTGAGACCATAGCCCATTACAAGGCAGCTTCCTTTTTCCAGCCAAAGGTGGATTTCATATTGGATATTGGTGGACAAGATATGAAGTGTATGAAGATTAAGGACGGAGTAATTGACAGCATCCTTCTAAATGAAGCCTGTTCTTCTGGTTGTGGCTCCTTCCTGGAAACCTTTGCCCATTCTCTCAATATGAGTGTGGAGGACTTTTTAAATGAAGGCTTGCTGGCTAAAAATCCAGTAGATTTAGGTTCCCGCTGTACTGTATTTATGAATTCCAAGGTTAAGCAGGCCCAAAAGGAAGGGGCTAGTGTAGGGGATATTGCAGCAGGACTTTCCTATTCTGTTATAAAGAATGCCCTACACAAGGTAATTAAAATAAGGGATCCTAAAGACTTAGGAGAAAATATTGTGGTCCAGGGAGGAACCTTTTATGGGGATGCCATCCTTAGAAGCTTTGAGCTTCTATCAGGCAGAAAGGTGGTAAGGCCGGATATACCAGGCCTTATGGGTGCCTTAGGTGCAGCCATAATAGCTAAGGAAAGATATGAGGAAGGGTTAGAATCCTCCATACTTACCAAGGAGGAGCTAGACAAGTTTTCCTATACAACTAAAAAGGCACGTTGTGGCCAATGTGGGAACAACTGTCTTTTAACCATAAATATATTTGAGGATGGCAGCAGATATATAACTGGGAATAAGTGTGAGAAGGGTGCAGGTATAAAAAGGTCTAAGGAAAAGCTGCCAAATCTGTTTGAATACAAGTACAGCAGGATTTTTGACTATGAGCCCTTAAGTGAAGGAGAGGCTAAAAGGGGTAAGGTAGGCATACCAAGGGTTTTAAATATGTATGAACATTATCCATTTTGGCATACCTTCTTTACAGAATTAGGATTTAGAGTGGAACTGTCCAGTGAATCCACTAGAAAGATATATGAAAGGGGAATTAGCTCCATACCAAGTGAAACAGCCTGTTATCCAGCTAAAATTTCCCATGGCCACATAATGGATTTAATAGAGAGAGGGGTTAAGTTTATATTCTATCCTTCCATCTTCTTTGACAAAAAGGAAGATGAAAGGGCAGACAACCATGTAAACTGCCCGGTAGTCATAGGATATCCGGATGTCTTAAAACACAATGTGGAAGCGTTAAAGGATGAAGATGTATTATTTATGAATCCCTTCCTAAGCTTTGATGACAAGGAAGGCCTTAGAAATAGATTAGTAGAAGAATTTGAAAGGCTTAATATTCCAAAGGATGAAATAGTAAGGGCAGTAGACAGGGCCTGGGATGAAAGGATTAGGGTAAAGGAAGATATAAGGAGAAAAGGGGAGGAAACATTAGAGTACATTGAAAGAAAAGGCATAAAGGGCATAGTGCTGGCAGGCAGGCCCTACCATTTAGATAAGGCTATTAACCACAATATACCCGGACTTATAAACTCCCTAGGTATGGCTGTTTTAACTGAAGATTCCATAGCCCATCTTGGAGAGGTTGAAAGACCCTTAAGGGTATTGGACCAGTGGGTATATCATGGAAGACTTTATAGGGCAGCAAGCTTTGTAGCCCAGCGTGAAGATTTAGAACTGGTCCAGTTAAATTCCTTTGGCTGTGGCCTGGATGCTGTTACAACAGATCAGGTTGAAGAAATATTAAATAGATACGGTAAAATATATACAGTGCTTAAAATTGATGAAATAAGCAATCTGGGTGCTGCAAAGATTAGAATCAGATCCTTAATTGCAGCCTTAAAGGAGAGGGATAAAAGGGGCTATAAATTAGAGAAAAAATATGATATACCCGAGAGGGTGCAATTTACTAAGGAAATGAAAAAGACCCATACAATACTAATGCCCCAAATGGCACCTATACATTTTGAAATACTTCGATCAGCCTTAAGTTCCTGTGGCTACAATTTAGAAGTACTGCCTTCAGCAGATGCAAAGGCTGTAGATGAAGGATTAAAATATGTAAATAACGATGCCTGCTACCCATCTATAATAGTAGTGGGCCAGTTTATAGAGGCTTTAAAATCCCGCAAGTATGATTTAGACAATGTATCTGTAATGATATCTCAAACAGGAGGAGTATGCAGGGCATCAAACTATGTAGGCTTTATGAGGAAGGCCTTTAAGGAGGCTGGCTTTGGCCATGTACCAATAATAGCCGTATCAGCCCAGGGAATAGAGAAAAATCCAGGTTTTACCTTTACACCAAATATGATAAAAAGAGGAATAATGGCAGTCCACTATGGAGATCTAATCATGAGAATGCTCCATAGAATAAGGCCCTATGAAAAGATAAAGGGGTCAACAAACATACTGGCAAGATACTGGATAGACAAATGCTGTCAGGCAGTAAAGGCAGGTAGAACAAAGGATTATATAGAAAATATAAATAAGATGGTTAAGGATTTTGATGAATTGGAAATAGATGAAAATCTTATAAAGCCTAAGGTGGGCATAGTAGGAGAAATACTGGTAAAATATCATCCTGAAGCCAATAATCAATTAGTGGAGCTTTTAGAAGATGAGGGGGCAGAAGCCATAGTTACAGATTTAACAGATTTTCTGCTCTATTCATCCTATAATCTTAACTTTAAACATGAAAAGCTATCCAAGGGACTACTTCCTAAAATTGGCGGCAATATGGCAATTAAATATATTGAGTACTATAGGAAATATGCCAGGGAAGCCTTAAGACAAAGTAAAAGATTTGAGGAACCAATGACTATTGAGGAGCTTGCAAGCCTAGCTGAAGAGCTTATAAGCCTGGGCCACCAATATGGAGAAGGTTGGCTTTTAACTGCAGAAATGATAGAATTAATCCATAGAGGGGCAGAAAATATAGTCTGTGTTCAACCCTTTGGCTGCTTGCCAAACCATATAACTGGAAAAGGTATGATAAAGGCCATAAGGGATAGGTATCCTCAAGCCAATATAGTACCAATAGATTATGATCCAGGAGCCAGTGAAGTAAACCAATTGAACAGGATCAAACTAATGCTTTCCAATGCAAATAGAAATATAGAAAAAAGGCACCAGGAAAAATTAAGTATTATGGAGTAAAATGCAATATACAAAACAGACTGACAGGTGTAAACTTGTCAGTTTGTTTTGTAACTACTTTGTAACGACTTTTATTAAAAAAGTTGATATATTATATACTGAGGAAAGCTTAATACTTATGAATTTTAAATATGAAAGAGGTAATAATATGAATACAAAAATACTAAAAGTCATTAGTATAATAAGTATATTATTGATCTTGTTTATTTCAGGTTGTGAAAATGATCTATTGAATAAAAATGATAAGGCTATATATGAAGCCTTGGAAGGAACTATTGCAGCTCCTACGGATGATGATTCTGTAAAATTGATACAAAAATTTAGAAGCATCGTGGAAAGCAACAATGAACCCTATACATTAGTACAATTCATAGATGAAAATATTAAGGAGACCACAGGAGACAAGGCAACAGCCATGGTTATACTATTAGAAGAAGCACAGAAGAAACACATACAAAAATATACAGATGAGCTATTTATAGAAGATAACCAAATGGAATTATTAAAGCTTTCAGGAACAGAACTCTTCTTTGCTGAAGAAAATATAGAAAATATACAAAATTTAAAACTGAGAGAATTAGTTGAAAGAATAATAAATGGAAAATACAGGCTTATAAATATTGAAGGTGGTTTTTACCCTATAATAGATTATGAAAAATTAAAGGAATATAATCTCTATATAACAGAAGAAATGAAGGAATATATTAATGTTAAATCCTTCAATTCAAACAGGCCTGTTCTATTAGATGGGGAAATAACAATTCCTTTTAATGAAATAGAAGAAAGATTAGTTAAAACAGAGAAGTATATTCAAAAATATCCACAGGGCATTAAGTTTGAAGACGCCTTAAGAGAATATGCTGATTATTTAAGGGTTTATATGGAAGGGGCCCCTAATTCGCCAATTTATGAATACGAAAATAATCAGATAAAAGATGAGGTGTTAAATAGCTATAAACATATAGCAAAAGATGATACCCTGATGACTTCAAAGATAATTTCCAGGTACCTGGAGATAATTGAAGAAAATGAAAATATAATTGATGAAAGTGTGTTGTCCAAGGTACCAAGGCTTCTAAGTGAAGCAGTTGCCATATTGGAAAATATTAAATAAGGTCTGGATAGTATTTTAAATATTGTATAATGGATATGGAATAAATAGTTATATAACTATCTATTCCATATCCATTTATATTTAAAAGCTATATTCCAAACCAACCTTTCTTTGTACCAGATGTGTCCCAAGAAATCACCTATCCTCTAAATTATTAGTATTTTTTAAATGTGAAAGCAAAATCAATAAATTAATAATTATTAAATTCATTTTGATAGATAAGTAAGGAGGATGAAATGAAATTAACCAGAGATTTTTATGGGAGAGATACCATAACAGTAGCTAAGGAACTATTAGGAAATGTACTTGTACACAATGTGAATGGGGTTCTCTTAAAGGGAAGGATTGTGGAAACTGAAGCTTATTTGGGTTTTGAAGATAAGGCAGCCCATTCCTACGGAGGCAGGAGGACGGAAAGGGTAGAAGTAATGTATGGTCCTCCAGGATATGCTTATGTATATCTTATATATGGCATGTATTATCTATTAAATATAATAACTGAGAAAGAAGGCATACCAGAAGGAGTTCTGATTAGAGCCCTTGAGCCCTTGGAAAATACAAATATCATGGCCCTAAATAGATTTAACAAACCCTATGATAAATTGACTAACTATGAAAGGAAAAACATAACTAATGGGCCTGGCAAGTTAACCAGAGCCTTTAATATAGGTAAGGAGCTTAATGGAACAGATTTGTGCGGAAATAGGCTTTATGTGGAAGAGGGGGAAGACAAGGATTTTAACATAGTAGAAACTACAAGAATAGGAATTGATTATGCAGAAGAAGCTAAATATTTTCCCTATAGATTCTATATTGAAAGCAATCCTTATGTTTCTGTAAAATAGGAGGCCTATTAAGGCCTATTTTTTGTTGGATTAAATTGTAACCATATTTTAAACTTTATCTAATTGAAAAAATATTCTAAATCTAGTATTATTAAAGCTATAGGCGGTATATGGGGGGTTAGGCCATGAAAAAGAAATTTTGGACTACTTTTTTTGTGTCATTAGTAGTATTTTCTGCCCTTTTTAGTTTAGCTGGCTTATATCTATTTGATGAGGATTCTGTAATTTCTATAGGTGAAGATGATAACGGATACTTGGATGAGGAAGAAAAGGCAGAAGAAATAGAGGAAAAAGGGCAAATACTTTTTTTACTTATGGGAGTAGATGACCTGGAAGGCCAGGGTGGTATAAGGGCTATAAAAAAAATGGAAGAAGATGAAAATGGCTATAAAAGAACTGGTATGAGAACTGATACTATGATTTTATGTAAATTTAACTATGAAACTGGAGAAATTACCATGTTGTCCATACCCAGGGATTCAAGGGTAAATATTAGAGGAAGAAAATCAATGGACAAGATAAACCATGCCCATTCCTATGGGGGACCAAATTTAGCAATTCAAACTGTTAAGGACTTTTTGAATATAGACCTTGAGTATTATGTTACCGTGGACTACTATGCAGTAAAGGAAATAGTAGATGCCATAGGGGGAGTGGAGTTGGATGTCCCCCAAAGAATGTACTATAGCGACCCGACAGATAGCCCTCCACTGTTAATAGATATTCAGCCAGGCTTACAAACCCTTAATGGGGATAAAGCTTTAGAATATTTAAGATTTAGATCCTATCCGGAAGGGGATATAGGTAGGGTTAAGGCTCAGCAATATTTTATGAAAGAGTTTATTAAGCAGGCCTTACAGCCAAAGAATATAGTAAAGATACCTAAAATGATACAGACCTACTTTAACTATGTAGATACAAATATTCCAATTACTGCAGCCTTAAAGGCAGTACCAAAATTAAATGATATAGATTTTGAAAATATAAAAATGGCTACCATACCAGGTGAAGGCAGGGATATAGGTCCTCACAATTACTATATACCTTATGAAGAAGAAACCAGACAATTGGTAGAGGAGATGTTTGAAGGCTTTGTATTACGTTAAATTTTTCCCGGGAAATAAAAATAGAAATTTGTCATAAACAGAAGAAAAAAGGGTCTTTTAAGACCCTTTTAAAATCCTCCAGCACCGCCACCACCGGCACCGCCACCTCCGCCAGCAGAAAATCCTCCTCCACCTCCAAAGGAGGAAGAAGAACTATTAATGGATTTATTCAGGCTGCTTCCAAAGGCATTTTCTCCCCTAGAGTTGGCTAAGAAAAACCAATAGGGCCAGTAGCCTGGAGAATGACTCTGAGGATAATATTTTTCAAATCTTCTTAAGTAATTAAAGGATATTCCCAGGGCTAAACCGTATATAAGGGCTTTATCAAGTGACAGCCACAAATTGTCTATATTTAGGGATTTGCTTCTTCTTTCAAGATCCTTCTTGAAATCCTTCCACTTTTTCACTTGTACATATCCATAATCAGACTTTCTACTTGTTAACAACAAGCCAAAAATGAAGCTTATGGCAGCTAAAGCCAGCAGAAGTATTCCATAAAAGGCTTCATATACCAAGGATATTATGGAAAGTGCAAAAAATATAACTGATATTATTAACAAAAGCACTGATACTTTTTTTGTGCTATTGTCATAGTATCCCATTTTCTTTGCTTCTTCACCTACTAGTTTAGTCCATTGGCTATGACCCTTGTAGAATTTCATTCCTTCCATTTTTCTGTATAATTCTATTTCTGCGGTACTTATTGTTTTTCCGTCTCCCATTTCATCAAACAGCCATGTTAAAAGATATTTTTCATGGTCTAAAAGTTTATCTGTAGTTTTATTTTCCTTTATTAGTTTAAAATTATTATTTCCTTTATATTTACCTAAATCTTCAATGCTTATAAATCCTCTTCTGGCAAGGTCTAGTATTGTAGCTGTAAAAGCAGTTGGAAGCTGATAACCATTTAGTACCAGAGATACAACTGCCGGTGAATTGTCATCAGGATATATTTTATTATCAAGTCTTTCAAATATATCAGGCCTTCTTCTATATTTGTTAAATGCAAGGAATAGGACTAAAGCTAATGCTGCTGAAGCCATAATAGATATGTTGTTAAAGAGACTTTTTCTTGCAGCCTTTATAGCTTCCCTTTCCCTAAGCTCTTCAATGTATGACATTTCTTCATCTAATATTTCATCATAGGCATTTCTATTTACTGCCTTGGTAGAGGCAGGAATATACTCCCTTGGGAAGAGAATCCTTACTTCCACAAATGTATTTTTGGGCACATTTTCAGCTTCGGCTTTTACAGTATCATCATCAGAAAAATATATATTTCCACTGACGGAACCATGGCCAAATATTTTAGTATTTGGGCTTATCTTTCCAGGAAGTTTGATGTTTGCAGTAAAGTAATGTATAGGGGTTTCATTTTCCTCTCCTAAAAATTTATAATATAGCTCTGCTGTGTCATTATATTTAACAGCTACATTTTTCATGGTATATTTTAAACGAAAGGTTTTTGATTCATCTTCAGCGGGGGAGAATATTTGAATATATATAAATTCACCCTTATCAATTACTTGAAAAACACCTTTATCTCCTTTTTCAGCACTATCCACTTGAATATATTCTTCCTCATTACCTCCAACAAATTCAGCTACCCTTATGTTCCCTATTCCATCAGTTCCATGGAGTACAATTTCCCTAAAGACTCCATTAAAGTCTCTGTTAAATTTAAAGCTAATATCTTCAACTATTCTTAGATCACCATTTTCCAATATTTCAGAATCAACTATCCATCTAGTTATAATTAAATCTTCCTCTGCTCTGGCTTTCAGTGGGAAAGTAAAAAGTATTGAAACTACAAGTAAAACTAAAGTGATTTTAGATAAACTGCTAATATCATTCACCTCCAATGCAATTAATTGATAAAACAAAAGAAAAATTTAAATAATAACCCCAAAAACTGCTAATTACTTCTACAATATTATTATACCCCTTATATAGGGTAGTTGACTTAAGTAAAGTGAAATTTGCTATAATAATTATATGATTTATTTACAATAAGGTTCTAAAAGCAGGAAAACAAAGGGAAGGTAAGTAAATTATGAAGAAAATAGATATAAGGGACTATTTAACAGCAAATTTCATAGGTAGAAGTATTGAATACCATGAAACCATTACATCCACTAACATCAGGGCTAAGGAAATTGCAAGGGAAGCAGATGAAGGAACTGTAGTAATTGCAGAAGAGCAGACTATGGGAAAGGGAAGGCTGGGGAGAAACTGGACTTCTCCAAAGGGAAAGGGACTGTGGTTTAGTATAATACTTAAACCTAAAGTTAAGGTTGAAGAGGCAACTAAAATAACGTTAATAGGAGCAGCAGCAGTATATAAAGCCTTGAAGGATATGGGCATTGAATCCTATATAAAGTGGCCAAATGATATTGTAATAGATGGTAAAAAGGTATGTGGCATATTAACAGAAATGATTTTCAGGGATAAAGGCAGCTACTTTATCATAATAGGCATAGGAATAAATGTGAATTTGGATGAAGAAGATTTTAATGAAGATCTAAAAAATAAAGCTACATCCTTAAAGCTTGTAAGGAGATCTGAAGTGGATAGAAACAAGCTTTTTGCCTATGTATTAAACAATTTTGAAATCTTATACATTCCCTTCAAGGAAAAAGGGGATATTAGAGAGGCCATAGAAATATCAAGGGAAAGATCCATATTAATAGGCAAGGAGGTAAGAATTATAGGAGGCAATAGGGAAAAAACAGCCAGGGTTCTGGATATAGACAATGAAGGCCAATTAATAGTTAAATACAGGGACGGCAAAACAGAAGCCCTGTTTTCAGGAGAAGTGTCCATAAGGGGTATGGAGGGATACATGGACAATTGTTAATGGTCCATTGTCAATTGCAATACCTCTTCTATAGCCATCTTTGGCATGCCTATAGATTCAACAATCACATTCTCATAGTCTACTAATCCCTTCTTCATAAGCTGAAATGTTACAGTCTTATCTGCCTTAACACAAATTCCCAGTACTTTACCAGTGTCAGAGTCTATTCCGGAGGGTATGTCTATGGACAATATGTATTTGCTGTGTTCATTTATATTTGCAATAACATCCCTGTATAAGCCCTCCACATCCCTTGTAAGGCCTGTTCCAAATATGGAATCTATGGTCATGTCTGATTTTTTAATACAAACAATTAAATCCTTTAAATTTTCTTCATCTTCAATTGCTTTTATTTCAATCTTCATGTTTTTTAGTATGCTATAATTAATACTAAAATCTTCACTAGCCTTATTTAAGTTTCCAATGACAAAAATACTTACATCCTTACCTTCTACAATTAAATGCCTGCCAACAGCCAGGCCATCTCCCCCATTGTTGCCTACCCCACATATTATTGTAAAGGAGTTAAACTTGTCCAAATCTATATTTTTAATTACCTTCAATGCTGCATTTTCCATAAGCACAATCCCTGGAATACCAAGCTTTTCTATGCAATAATTGTCTATGGCCTTCATTTCATTGCCAGTGACAGCAATCATAATATCTCCTCCTTTAATGATTATTATACCATATAATATTCACAAGTTTCCTTCCTATAAAGGAGGCTAGTACTGCCTTTAGTAGATCTCCAGGAAGAAATATCAAGCATCCAGCCTTTAGGGCTGCTAAAAATCCTATTTCTATACCAGATACATAATTTAAAATCAAATACATGTAAGGAACACCAAATAAATATATGACCAAGGTGCCTGCAAGGCTGGCTGTGAAAAACTGCCTGAAGTTTAAGGAGGGCTTTTTATAGACCAGCTTTCCCACTATAAAGGATGCAAAAATAAATCCAATTAAAAATCCAAAGCTTGGCTTAAATATATATTGGATACCTCCTTCAAAGTTAGCAAATATCCTAACCCCAAGCAGGCCTAAAAATACGTACAGTCCCTGGGACAAGCTTCCCGGCTTAGGACCAAGTAACAGGCCAGATAACAAGGTAAACAAGCTTTGAAGGGTTATGGGAACTTCCCCAATGGGAATACTTAAAAAAGCACCTATGGCAGTCAGGGCTGTAAATAGGGATATTAAGACCATTTCTTTAACCGATAGTTTCAATTATTTCATCCTCCTTATTACAATTGGAATTATATTAAGCCCCGAAAAAATTGTCAAACAAAAATTCAAAAATCTATTGACATATATGCTTGTCTATGTCTATACTGTACATAGACGGTATATACAGCAATAACACCATATACACTAAAG
>Ga0209537_1000585_pt1 | contig 44139 bp, 36 predicted proteins | sample BioPla4DNA1_FD_187698 | JGI IMG/M metagenome (GOLD analysis project Ga0209537, IMG submission 187698) | Biogas fermentation microbial communities from Germany - Plant 4 DNA1 (SPAdes) (version 2) | ecosystem: Engineered > Bioreactor > Anaerobic > Digestate | place: Bielefeld, North... | reverse complement strand
AAATACGGAAAGAGCATAAGACAATTGGCTCCTGCAGAAATGGTGACAGGAATGAATATATTAATGAATATGGCTATCGCATTGGTATTAGGCGTTATGGTAGGAGTTTTCGCTGTATTCTTAAGATTTTACTGGAAGAGCACAGAAAACAAAGCAGCAGTTAAGAATTAAACAATCACATAAGAAGGACATAACAATAAGGTTGTTTTGTCCTTTTTCATATTATGGAGAATTTTTTGGGAAACAAAAAATATAATTGCAAGGGATTGGCGATGGGTAAAAGAAAACAAAAAGCAAATACCATAAAAAATGAAAATATCGTAAAACGTCTGAGATTATTTTTATTAGCGGCTTTGACGGTTATCACTTTCTATCCGCCGTATCTTCAGGGACTTTTCTTTGAAAAGAATGTACTGCCCGCTCAGATGATTGTTTTTTCGGTGTTTATTGTATTCCTGGTATACAAGTGGCTTAAGAATGACTATGCTTTTCTAAAAACACCAATAGACTATGTTGCTTTAGGCTTTGTAGTTGTCTATTTCATTTCAATATTCGTTGCGGTGCATACCCGTTCAGCAATAATAGAATGGCTTAAGTACTGCATGTATTTTGCAGTATTTTACATGATAACAGATTTGGCAGATAACCTGAAAACCAAGCTATTATTCCTTTGGACAATCGTAATATCCGCTGTTGGTGTTTCTGTCTTAGGCCTTGACGCTGCAATGGGTGGGAATATAGTCGAATTGCTGAACAGAATTTATAAGGCATTAGGTGCCCAGAGCAACCTATTCTTTGGCCTGTTTGTAGATAATAGAATACATTCGACATTGCAATACCCGAATGCGTTAGCATCGTACCTGATGGCTGTGTTCTTTATATCTGTCGGCTTGTTTATGGTTCACAATAAGTGGTGGCAGAAAATTATCCTGGGTTCTTGTGCTTTTATTCTATTCCTGACATTCATGCTGACCCAGAGCCGTGGAGCACAGTTGCTTTTTCCAGTGGCAGTTATTATACTATTATTAATAGCACCAAAAGGAAGCAAAATCAAGACAGTTACGCATATCTTACTTTTGGCCATACCCGCAGTTGTCGTATCATTATTTGTTTCCCAGTATTTGTCGGCAAGTACTTTTAACTATGAAACTCTGTTATATTTCATTGCCGGTTTATTAGCAACATCACTTATAAGCTTTATTGTAGAATATATAGGAATTTTTTTTCAAAGAATTAATTGGAAAATATATACAATTGTTATCTTAGCTTTTATAATTGCAGGTGCTATTGGAATAGATTATATTGTTAATTCATCTGTTCCAATAGAGTTATCACTCAAAGATTCAAACGAAAATAAAATAGTTTCATTTTCAAAGGATTTGGCATTAAGACCTAATAAAGATTATATTTTAAGATTTGAAGCTGAAGGAGAGGTAAAAGGAGATAAACCATATGCTTTTTTTGTTAGGATATTTAATAAAAACATAAATAATATTCTTTTTTACGGAAGTGAGCAATTGACAAGACAGAACTATTCAGCAACAAGCGGATCCATGAAATTTGACTTGCCATTTAGTACAAAAGATAATACTAAGTTGATAAATGTTAATTTTTCAATATATTATTCAGGAACAAGTGTAAAAATAAATAATGCCTCCATTATAGATCCTGAAACGGGGAGAACTGTAAAGAAGATACTCATCAAAAACAAGTTTAACTTGGATAAAATAATATCAAGATTTCAGAATATATGGTTACAGCAGAGTTTCGTAACAAGAACGATTTACTATAAAGATGGTTTTACTATATTCAAAGACAGATGGTTTTTAGGAGCCGGTGGCGGCGCATGGAACTATCTATACAGGCAGTATCAATCATATAGCTACTCAAGCAGCCAGGCACATAACTATCCGTTGCAGTTAGGAATCGAAACTGGAATAATAGGTATTATTATATTACTTAGTCTTGTTGTTGTGCTTATAGTTTCTTACTTGAGATATTATAAGAAAGTGAACTACTTTTCCGCTGATCAACAAGCTGAGACTTCTAATTTATCAATTAGTTTATTAAGTTCAATAGTTATTACTGCAATAGCAGCATTATTCATGCACTCGATCATGGATTTTGATTTTTCTGAAAGTTCTATGTTGTTATTGTTCTGGTCATTGATCGCTTTATTTAATCGTGACCTAATTGATAGATTAGCAACAGAAGATTTGAAATTGATCAATATTAGAATAAATTCAAACAACAAGAAATATGCCCTGAGTAGTAATAGCATCTTACCAATGGTTACTGGAATTGCTATTACTGTTGTATCTTTATACTTTTCAACAACCTTCTTTATTGCATCTTCCTTAGCAAAACAATCATTTCAAGATTTACAGAAGAATAATATAGAAACAGCTATTAATAAGATTGAAAAGGCAATTAAGTTAGACAGATATAATGAAAAGTATGTAATAGGCTATAATCCTATCCAAGGCAGATCTGATATTAAGACAGGCTTGATTGATATACTGTTAATGAAAAATCAATTATACAGAGATGCTCAGGAGAACGGCGAAAACGTTTCTGAAATGGATTTAAACCTGTTACAAAAACAATTTTCAAGAGCAGCTTCGTATATAAAAGATATTGAAAAGAAAGCTGTTAACAATTTGAGTTTAACAAGCGACTTGGCAAGCTATTGCTTTAAAACAGGAGAAATAGATAAAGGTATAGATTACCTTAGTTCTGCAATAAACTATTATCCATATGAACCTTCTCTCTGGCATTCAAAGATTGAATTATACTATCAATTAATGGGTAGGCATTTCAATGCTGGAGAATATGATAAAGCAGAGGAGTATCTGCTAAAAGGTCTAAATGTTATAAGTGAAGCAAAGGAAATAAATAAAAAGAATATGAATCCATTCGTTTTCAATCAAAATACAGTAGAATTGCTGCAAAAGATGAAGTTCTTAAAAGATAATTGGGATAGCAAAGATATTCAGGACATTAATGGAGTTATCCATTACAGTATGTTTGATTTAGACGTTAATTCTGATGGTATTCCTGATCAATGGAAAGTCGGTGATACTACGTTAATAAATATATTTATCGATAACGAGAGTTTGACTGTAAAATCTTATGGATGGGCTTATATATATACACATTATCCGATTAGATTAAAAAAGGGGGATTCATACAAAATTGAAGTTCAACTAAAAGAGCCTATAAAATATGCTTCATATCAAATCTCTGGTATTACACAAAAATCACTTCCGTTGACGCAATTAGGGAATAAATATGTGGCTGAGTTAGTAATTGACGAAGAACCAAATAACGAAGGTAATGCGTTTAGAATATTTATTGATGTTGACTGTGCAATAGACAATGTAATAATTAAGAAAGTGAATACAATAAATTAATAAGATAATAAATGATAGGTATAGAATTATTTGGTTACAGTTGGACTGTTTAAAAAAGACAAATGGACTTTTTCATAGTCTATTAAATTATCATTGGATTTAGAAGAAGTGAGGATTAAATTCGATGGAAAAGTTAAGAAATATTCAATTTTCTCCACCGGATATAACAGAAGAAGAGATTAATGAAGTGGCTAATGCAATGAAGTCAGGTTGGATAACAACTGGACCAAGAACAAAAGAGTTTGAAAGAAAAATAGCTGAATACGTAGGAGTAAAAAAAGCAGTGTGTTTAAGCTCTGCAACGGCTGCGATGGAGTTAACGCTTCACATTTTAGGAATAGGACCAGGAGATGAAGTTATTACCTCAGCATACACTTATACAGCATCTGCTTCGGTGATAGATCATGTAGGAGCTAAAATAGTACTGGTTGATACAGCACCTAATTCATTTGAAATGGATTATGGCGAACTGGCAGACGCGATCACAGAAAGAACAAAAGCTATTATCTCGGTTGATATAGCAGGTAAAATGTGTGATTACGATAAAATATACGAAGTGGTTGAAAATAAAAGAGGACTTTTCAGAGCAAATAATGATATTCAGAAGTTATTTAATAGAGTAATTGTTATAGCAGATGCAGCTCATGCATTCGGAGCTGAAAGGAAAGGACTAAAATGTGGGCAGGTTGCGGACTTTACAACTTTTTCATTCCATGCAGTGAAGAACCTTACAACAGCTGAAGGTGGGGCTGTTGTTTGGAGGAACGACATAGGGTTAGATGATGAAGAGTTGTACAAGCAGTTTATGTTATATTGCCTTCATGGACAATCGAAGGACGCTCTGGCTAAAACCATAAAGGGGTCATGGGAATATGATATTGTGTATCTTGCATATAAATGCAATATGACTGATTTATTAGCAAGTATTGGTTTAATACAGTTAAAAAGATACGAGGGTTTGCTAAAAAGACGAAAAGAAATGATTGGCATGTATGATTCATTGTTGAAACCATTAGGTATTCAAAGTTTAAGACATTTCGGAGATGATTTCGCATCTTCCGGCCATTTATATTTGGCAAGAATACCCGGAGTTAATGAAGCTGAGAGAAATGAGATTATAGTAAGGATGGCTGAAGACGGAATTGCAACAAATGTTCATTACAAACCGCTTCCCATGTTTACAGCTTATAGAAGATTAGGATTTGATATTAAAGATTATCCAAATGCTTATGCGCAGTATTCAAATGAGATTACATTACCACTACATACATTATTAGATGATGAGGATGTGGTCTTCGTTTGTAATTGTTTAAAAAAGCACTTGATAGATATCGCAAAAAAGTGAGGTGAGCATTAAGTATTATGGATAAGGAAATCAAGAGAATTGCAATATTAGGTTCAGCAAATGCACTTAAGCCTAAAATTATAATTGAAATACTCAACGAAATGGACTTGCTGCCAAATAAAGAAATTATTCTTTTTACAGAAGAGGCTAATGGTGTTTGTATAGATTATTGTAGAGAGAAAGGCATTAAATATGTTATATTTTCTAATGTTAAGTTAGATGATTTAGAAAGTTATAATCTTGCCAAGGAACAAAATGTTGATTTACTTGTGAGTGCTGGTTGGCCATATAAAATTCCAATGTCTTTTCTTCAATTATTTAAATATACACCAATAAATTGTCATGGTTCCGTGCTACCTGACTATCGAGGAAGCAGGGCATATATGCACTATTGGGCTAATTGCGAAGAGTATTATGGTTCTACCATACATTATATGAATGAGAAATTTGACGATGGTAACATAATAGTACAAGGAAAGCTAAAGCTATATCTTGAAGAAACACCATCAATTTTACACAGAAGAAGTGCTGAATTATGCGCATATCTACTACCTCAAGCCATAGCGTTGGTGGAAAATGGTTATGAAGGAAGGCAAGTAGAAGGACCGAAACGATATTTTAAGAAATTATCCCCAGAAGAATTCGAAAAATATAGAAAATATAATGAGCAAAGACCAAAATCGGAAAGAAAACTTACTCCATATATAACAATGAATTAATGTATCATAGGTTGGTAATTTAAATGAAAAAAATACTTATTATTGGCGCTGGCTTTTTACAGTCTTTTGTTATCAGAAAGGCGAAAGAGTTGGGTTATTACACAATTACGGTAGATAAGAATCCTAACTCAATAGGATTTCAATATGCTGATGAATATGGAATAGTAGATATTATTGATCAAGATGCATGTTTAGAGTATGCTAAATCAAAAAACATAGATGGAGTTATGACTGCCGCAACGGATTATGGTGTACTTTCAGCTGCTTATGTTGCTCAACAAATGAATTTGCCAGGTCTTGAATATGAAGTCGCAAAAATTATAAAAAATAAGTTTATGGTTCGCCGTACTTTGTCTGAGAATGGAATAGATGATATATCCCAATATTATGAGGTAAGTAATATTAGTGATTTAGAAGAGATTGGTAATGGAATACATTTTCCTGTGATGGTGAAACCATGTGACGGTTCCGGAAGTAAATCAGTAAAGAGAGTGAACAGCTTAAACAGTTTAAAGTTTGCATGTGAGGAAGCAATAAAAACATCTTTAATGAATAAAGCACTAATAGAGGACTTTATTGAAGGAAAAGAATATGGTGTCGAATCATTTGTATATGATGGACAAGTTCACGTTCTCGGTGTTATGGGGAAATATATGACTAATCCTCCTGATTATGCTGAGCTAGGACATTATATGCCTATCCAGTTAGCTATTGAAAAGAAAGTAAAAGAAGTTGCTCAGAATGCTATAAAGGCCTTGAAAATTAATTTCGGTGCAGTAAATATGGATGTGCTCGTAACTAATGATAAACGCATATGTATTGTAGATATCGGAGCGAGAATGGGAGGCAATTTAATAGGTTCTCATATAATTCCTTTAGGAACAGGTATTGATTATTTGGGTAATTTAATACGTGCATCGGTAGGTGATTCTGTTGATTTAAAGCCCATAAATTCAAAAGCAAATGTTGTTACGAGGTTATTAGCATTAAAGCCTGGAAAAATAAAAAAGCTACCGGATTTTAGAGAAATAAGCAATAGATATCAAGTGAATATATATCATTATTTAAAAGAGGGTAGTACTATCCGGGAATATCATAATAATTTAGATGGATGTGGATACATAGTTGCGGTTTCTGACGATATAAAAGATGCAGAGAGGCGAGCTGAAGAATCAAAGAAGTTAATTGACACAAGTATAATTAGAGAAGAAACCTAATAACAATCTTATCAGGCTAATAGACTATATGGAAGGTTAAGAATATGTACTGTCGTTATGTTAAAAGAATTATAGATATAATTATTTCTGTTATTGCGTTACCAGTCTTTTTTTTGTTATTCATTATTTTTGGGTTATTAATAAAACTTGAAGATGGAGGTCCAATTTTTTATAAGGCGGAACGAATAGGTAAAGATGGCAAGCTGTTTAAAATGTACAAGTTTCGCTCAATGAGGGTTAATGCCCCTATTTTACTTAATCCAGATGGCAGTACATATAATTCTGATAATGACCCAAGAGTAACAAGGATTGGTAAGTTCATAAGAGAAACGAGCATAGATGAAATACCACAGATATTAAACGTATTTAAAGGTGATATGAGTATTATAGGACCAAGAGCAAGCTTGGCAAGTGCGCTTAACACATATAAAGATGATGAAATTGATAAAATGAAAGTAAGACCTGGTATAACCGGCTATACACAGGCATATTACAGAAATAGGTTGTCTAATAGGGAAAAGCGTCTTAAGGATGCTTGGTATGCAAATAATGTGAATTTATGGCTTGATATAAAGATATTTTTTAAGACAATAATTACAGTGATCAAAAGAGAAGGAATTTACACTGATACTGAAATAGAAAAGAAATCAATTCAGAAAGAGAACATGGGAGTCAAATAGAAATGAAAAAGATGTTATTTATTAGTAATATAAGCAAAAGAATAACTAACTTTTCCATACCTTCTATAATTGCAGGACAGAGATTAGGATATGATTTCCACATGGCTGCAAACTACTCAGGATTTAAAGACGATGCTTCTAAATATAATGTAACAATACATCACATTGATTTGGCAAGGAATCCATTTAGTCTTAAAAATGTTAGAGCATATATTCAAATGCTGGATCTAATAAAAAAAGAAAAATTTAATGTCATTCATTGTAATACTCCTATCGGTGGAGTTTTAGGGCGACTTTGTGGTAAAAGAGCAAAGGTGCAAAAAATTATTTATACAGCCCATGGTTTTCATTTCTACAAAGGAGCTCCCCTGTTGAACAGAACTGTATATAAATGGGCAGAAATGTGGTTAGCTCGTTATACTGATGTAATAATTACTATAAATCAAGAAGACTACAATGCAGCTCAAAAATTTAAACTACGGAATAATGGAAAAGTGTACTATATACCAGGAGTGGGAGTAGATACCAGATTATTTAAAGCTATTATGGTAAATAGAGAGGAATTTAGAAAATCAATAGGTTTAAAAAATGGTGATATTGTGCTTATTGCTATGGGGGATTTGATTCGGAGAAAAAACTACAAGTCATCGATAAAAGCAATAGCTAAGGCAAACAATAAAAAACTTCACTTTTTGATTTGCGGAGAGGGACCTGAATTAGGAGAACTTAAGATATTAGCGAAAAACTTACATATAGAAGAACAAATACATTTTTTGGGGTACAGAACAGATATAAAAGAGCTTTTATCCATTTCAGATATATTCCTTTTCACAACATATCAGGAAGGATTACCACGTTCTATTATGGAAGCTATGGCAGCGGGGCTGCCATGCATTGCTTCGAAAATACGAGGTAATGTAGACTTAATTGAAGATGGAAAAGGAGGATTTTTACTAAATCCTGATGATATTGATGGAATAGCTGAAAAAATTAATACTCTTGCAGCTGATAAGCAATTAAGAAAAGCTATGGGTAAAATGAATATTGAAACAATTAAGAAATATGACGTTGAGAATGTAATCAAAGAAATGCAAAAAATTTATGAGAAGGAATTAATATAATTATATAAAAGACTGATTCCTATTATATGATAATAATCATATAAAATATTGGACAGATGGTCATTATTCTTGATATGGTTTACAATATAATTTAAGAGCCTTAAGTCAAAAAGACTTAGACAAGTATATATAAGATTAATAACAAATCTGGAGCTATAACTGTATGAAGAATTAATATCAAATGCTAAGGAGCTCTTAAGTAAACTGGTAACAATTGTTACCTTTGGGATATAATTGCCCCATAGGGTCAAAGATATACCAGCGGTTATATGAATTTTATTAAAGCAATGATAGAGCGGAGATGATTTGTTTGCCAAGAGTTTCTATTATTATGGGTGTTTATAATGCTGCTGAACGAATGGATGAAGCAATAAAATCTATAATAAATCAAACTTTTACTGATTGGGAATTTATTATTTGTGATGATGGCTCAACTGATAATACATATTATAGATTACTTGAATGGAGTAAGATAGACAAAAGAATTATTCCTATAAAAAATGAAACCAATAAAGGTTTAGCAGCAACGCTTAATCATTGTATTACATATGCAAGAGGAGAATATATTGCCAGAATGGATGATGATGATTATAGCTACCCGCATAGATTAGAAAAGCAGGTGGAATTTTTAGATAAAAACAAAGAGTATGCATTTTGCTCATCTATAGCATTACTATATGATGGTGATATAACATATGCCCCGCAAATGAATAAAAAGGAAAAACCTGAAGCAAAGGATTTTTTATTTACTTCATGTTTTATCCATCCAGCTACTGTATTTAGAGCAGAGGAATTAAAAAAAGCAGGTTGTTATCGTGTTGCTAAAGAAATTACCAGAACAGAGGATTATGATTTATTCATGCGTATGTATGCCATGGGTATGAAAGGATATAACATACAAGAACCTTTATTAAGATATTTTGTCAATTTGGACGCAATGAAGAAAAAGCGTAAATATAGGCATAGAATAGATGAAGCGATTGTTAGGTATAAAGGATTTAAAGCATTAGGATTGTTACCTAAGGGGTTACCATATGTTTTTAAACCATTGATTGTGGGATTAATACCTAAAAATATACTGTTTATGATAAAGAACAAGAAATATATAAATCGATAAAGGATTAGAAGTATGAAAAAGCGAATTTTACAAGTAGTAAGTTCCCTTAATGCTGGCGGAGCTGAAACAATAATAATGAATATTTATAAAGTTATTGATAGAGAAAAAATTCAATTTGATTTTCTTGTCTTTGGTAATACAGAAGGGTTCTATTCAAAAGACATTATTAGTTTAGGTGGCAGAATCTTTAGTATAGAACCAGTAAGGAAGACAGGACTAATACGCTATTTACATAACTTGATTACCATTATTAAAAAGAATGGGCCATATGATGCAGTTCATGCACATATTGATTATTTATCAGGCTTTGTTGCATTAGCCGCACGTATTGCAGGAGTAAAAAAGCGTATATGTCATTCCCACAATACTGAAGCTTTAACATACATAGGTAGTTTGAATAAGCTAATGCTTTTCTTTATTCGTAAGATTATTATTCATAATGCTACTGACTTATTTGCATGTGGTAAAGATGCTGCAGTTTTTATGTTTGGCAGTAAAGGGGCTCTTAAGGCTGAGATTATTAATAACTCAATTAACTTGGATTTATTTAGTACTCCATTAACTCAGTGCGAAAGAGAGACATTGAGAAATAAAATAGGTGTTAAAAAAGGAGCAAAAATAATTGGTAATATTGGTAGGTTTGCTGAGCAAAAAAATCATAAACGCATTATTGATATATATGCTTACTTAAACTCGAAAGATTCTAATTATGAATTGGTTCTTGTGGGCGATGGAGAATTAAGATCTGAGATTGAGCAATATGTGGAAATGCTTGGACTAAAGGAAAAAGTTTATTTTCTTGGACTTAGGCAAGATGTTTACTTAATAATCAAATTGTTTGATGTATTATTGCTGCCATCATTATTTGAAGGATTTCCAGTTACATTAATAGAAGCACAAGCTGCTGGGGTTGACTGTGTGGTTTCCGATGTCATTACAAGAGATGTTGATATAGGATTAGATTTAGTACATTTTGTTTCCTTAAAAGACGACAATGATACTTGGGTAAAAGTTATTGAGTCATTACAGAATAAAAAGAAAAAGGAACTATCCTCTTGTAAAAAAATATTAGCCGAAAAGGGTTTTGATATTTATAGAAACCTAAGAAAGTTTTATGAAGCATATGGTATGAACGATATTGAATAATAATTCGATTATTGTGGTATAGAAAGAGGAACAACATCATGGATTTTGCTTATGCAGATTTTATGGGATTATTATTGTTTCTTATAATTTGTATTAGTGTGTTTTTCAATTATATTATTAATAATAGGAAATTGACTGCATTTCAGGCAATTAGTGTCGCGTTTGCACTGTTTTATGCATTTGTTCCATACTTAGTTAGACACTTTGAAATAAAAGTTTCATTGCTGTCATTTGATGCGTCTACTCATTTTTTAGCACAATTGTGGGCCTTTGGTGGTTACATAGTTTATTTTATTTTTTACCAAATTACAAAAATAGTTAGTAGAAAGAGTAAAACTTTAGAAATTGATATAAAAGAAGATCCTAAAAAATTCACACTAATACAAAAAGTTACAAATATTATTTTTGCAGTTGCTCTGATTTGTAACTTCTATTTTTACATTAACATGGGAGGCATCCTTTCTGCATTATCAATGGCTGAAAGCCTTAGAGGTAATGTTGAGTTTAGTAGATTCATTTATGAAATACCGTTTCTTTCACTTTCCCGTATGTTAATGCCGCTGATAACTATTGCTTCATATATGTATTTATATTTTATTTCCAAAGGAATTAGTAGATATAGACTAAAATTTATTATATCTACTGTTATGGTTGTAATTTATGTAATATTTAATGCAGGTAAACTTTATCTTATACTCACGGTTGTATCTTATTTACTATTTTTCAGTTTTGGGAAGAGTAAACGTGTAGTTTTTAAAATGTGTGTATTAGCTATTTTTGCACTGGTTATTATTGAACCATTAAACAATTTATTCTATTCTTTAGAATATGGTTTTAGTAACTCTGGATCACTGTTAGAATTTGGATCATTTGCTGAATATTTTAAAGAATTTGTATTTCCATATTCAAATTTGCTTCATGTAAGGAGTTTTGTAGATAATAATGGATTAAGGTGGGGATATGATTACATCGCAATTTTTGTAGATATATTACCTAGTTCAGTATTAAATGCTGTTGGCATTAACGAGCCATTAGCTTCACATGTTTTTAATACATACAACTATACTGGAGGAGTATGGACAGCTGGAACACCTACCGATTTGATTACTTTAGGGTATTACCAGTTAAGGGAATTTGGAATACTGATAATATGTATGATATGGGGTGTTATTAGTGCTTTATTCGATAAAAATTTGAAATGGTGTGCGTATGAAAAAGGAGATTTTTTAATCAGAGTTAGAGCATTATTTTTCTTTTTTCAACTTGTACCATATGCGGATCCCTCACCTCTCTGGCGAAATAGATTGGATTACTTATTTTTTGTATTTTTAATCATTTACATTGCTCGTAATAGAAAACATGTTCTTGCTAATGAAAATAAATTGATTAACGAAGGTGAAAGGCAATAATGAAAGTATTATACGTTGTCGGAAGTAATTTAAGAGTTAATAGTTCTGCAAATATGAGTCATAATGCATTGTTAAAAGGATTAGTAGACAATAACTGTGAAGTTGAAGTTATTATGTCAAATAATAAAAGAGATCGTATTGATGAAGCAATGCCAGTATTCGAAAAAGTTACATATTATAGTTTTAATGACTTATCTTTATTTTACAACATAGTAAATAACCTTAAGTTTAGGATGTTAAGAAGAAGCAATCATAACAATCAAAAAATAATAGATCTTAAGAGAAATGATGTTCAAAATACATACAATAGGAAAAAGATGCTGCTTTCTATAATAAAATCAATTTATAACGAATTGGAATATGCATTATTAGGTCCTCATACCAAAAAAACTAAGTGGATTAAAAATGCTAAATGTTTTAACTGTAATACTATATATGATATTGTAATATCTAACTCTTATCCTGCTGCAAGTCATCGCTTAGTATATGAATTGCTCCTAAATAAAAAAGTACTAACAAAAAGATGGATACAGGTTTGGGAAGATCCATGGTATTATGACTTGTTCAATACAGTGAAGAAAAAAAGTGTTTATAGGGAAGAAAAGCATTTATTAAATGTTGCAGAAGAAATTTACTATGTAAGTCCTTTAACATTAAGATACCAAAAAGAGTATTTCCCTGAAGCAGCTGAAAAAATGAAACTTATGCATCTTCCACAACTTGATATTGGAAGAGATGAAGAAGCAAATGTACAAGGCACAGATTACATATTTGGATATTTTGGTGATTATCATTCTTATGTTCGAAACTTACAACCATTTTATGAAGCTTGTAAGTTTACCCAAACAAAAACATATATTGTAGGCAATTCAGATAACTACTTTGAGTCAACAGATACTATAAAGGTAAAAAAAAGAGTTGGATTAAGTGAGTTAAAAAATTTTCAAGAAAAGACAGATGTATTAGTGCATCTTTGTAATTTAAGAGGTGGGCAAATACCCGGAAAGATATATCACTATTCTGCTACCAATAAGCCAATACTATTTATATTAGATGGAACAGAAGAAGAAAAAAGAATTATATATAATTATTTTAATAAATATAACAGATATATTTTTTGTAATAATGATTTTAACAGTATTGTTTCCAAAATTAATGAAATAAAGAAAATACAAAGAGAAGAATTAAAAAAGGAATCTGTTAATGAGTTTTTACCAAAGGTTATTGTAAGTAAAATTATGAAAGGTTTGAGTGAGTTCTAAAAGTACTTTGTTTAATAGTGGAGGTACTGAATGAAAGTTGGAATTATTACAATTCATTATGGAATAAATTATGGTTCTGCTTTGCAAGCATATGCCTTATCGAAATTCTTAAATGAAAATGGATTTGATGCTGAGGTTATAAATTTTATACCGAAGCGTTACCGTATTACACCATATTTTTTTAGCGCAAGAAGAAATCATTTTTTGAGAATATTACTTATAATAGCAAGAGCTCCCAGGCTTTTTTTACGTAGAAAAGTTTTTTCTGATTTTCTCAAGAAAAATATACCTTTGTCTAAACTTTATAAAACAGCGGTGGAGCTTTATAATGAAAACTTTAAATATGATGTTTTTATAACTGGTAGTGATCAGGTATGGAATAAAGATTATAATGGGGAAACTCAAGACATATATTATTTGAAATTTGTATCGAGAGACACTGTTAAAATTTCATGTTCCGCAAGTTTTGGAAAATCAGATATAACTGAACAGAAAGAATTAATAGAAATAAATGAGGCACTAAAGGGATTTAAGGCTATTTCAGTAAGAGAAGACACAGGATTAAAAATATTATATAAAGCTGGTATTAAGGATGCTGTACATATATTAGATCCTACTTTTTTATATAATATTAATTCATGGAATAAGCAATTTACATTTAAAAGAAGACTAATTAAAGAGCCTTATATTCTAATATATGCTTTAGATGGTGAAGAAGAAAAACTTATTAATTATTCGAAACTAATAGCCAGAAAGAAAGGGTATAAAATAGTTCTAATTAGCATTGAAAGCAGAAAGAGAAATAGAAATAAAGTTGATTATTTTTTTTATAATAAAAGTCCGGAATATTTTATTGAACTATTTTGTAAAGCTGATTATATTGTTACAAACTCTTTTCATGGTGTAGCATTTTCAATAAACTTTGAAAAACAATTTATTGCTGTTAGCAGAAAAGATTATAATTCGAGATTGGAGAGCTTATTAAACATGTTTGATCTGAATCATAGACTTATTGATAGAACATCCAATTTAGATATAAATACTGCAATGGAGGAAATTGATTATTCCAGAATTCATTATTTGATAGAAGAACAACGGAATAGGCTAAGAAATTTCCTTATAAGTAATCTTAAGAATTAGAAGGAGTAGAAAATGACTGCTAAGACTGAAAGCTCTCTGTTTAAGTTTTTTAAAAATACAATAATCTATTTTGCTGGTACAATTTTATCAAGAATTATTTCTTTTTTATTATTGCCATTATATACTTCATACATAAATCCAGAAGATTATGGATATTATGATTTATCAATCACTTATGTTACAATTGTTACTTTTTCACTTTTTTTCGATATCTGGGTAACAACAATGAGATTTATGTATGAAAAAAATGAAGATGAATGGAAGTGGAAAGTAAGTCAATCAGGATTTACCATTTTTGCATGTTCTTTTTTATTATTATCAGTAATAGGAATAATTGTTTATCTGTTTTTTGATATTCAATATTTATGGTTAATAATTTGTTACGCACTTACAATAACATTAACAAATATGTTCTTATATATAGCCAGAGGATATAAGAAAAATGTAGAATATACTGTTTCAGGGGTTTTGAATACCTTCATTTATATATTATCAAATATATTAATGATTGTTATATTGAAAATGGATTTTTCTTCTCTATATATATCTTCTATATTCGGACACTTAATTCAGCTGATATATTTGGAGTATAAAGTGAGAATCGTGAAAAATTTGTTTAAAACGAAAGTAGATTTTGGATTCATTAAAAATATGTTTTTGTATTCCTTGCCTCTGTCAATAAATTCTATTTCATACTGGTTACTTACGAGTTTTAATAAAATAATTGTGCAGAATGTATTATCTATTGAATATAATGGATATTATGCAATTGGTTATAAATTTGGGAGTGCTTTGTCGCTTATAACAAACAGTTTTACGTTAGCTTGGCAAGATTTATCTTTTTCAAGAAGTGCTGATGACAAGAGTAATGGACAATATTATTCCTTAGCTTGCGATAAGTACTTATCTTTTTTAGGAATAGGAGCGTGTATATTAATACCTTCATTCAATATTTTGTTTGATTTTTTCATACATGAATCATACTATCCTGCTAAAGCTACAATACCTATGTTTATAATTGTGGCTATATTAAGCTCATATTCAACTTTTATTGGAAACATTTTTTATGCAATTAAAGACACTAAATCAATTTTTTATTCTATGATAGTGTCCAGTATGGTAAATTTAATAACCTGTTATCCACTAATAAAAATATTAGGGATTAATGGTGCCAATATTGCAATAGCATTCAGTTTTATAATCAACATTTTAATAAGAGCGAAAATTTTGAACAAGAGAATTAACTTTAAGTTAAACAATAAAGGTGTAATTGGATATACAATATTAGTTATTATTACAAGCATAGTATTCTCGACTGATAATATAGTCATAAACTTGGTTTGGTTATTTTTTAATATTATTATTGCTTTTTTAACATTAAGAAATGATATCAAAACATTATTATATGAGCTAAAAAGAAAACTGAGAGCTTTAAAATGATAGATAACTATTTGGAGGAATAAGATGCTCGATTTATATTCTGATAAAAGTACTTGTTGTGGGTGTGGTGCATGTAAATCTGTTTGTCCAAAATCAGCTATATCAATGGAAACGGATGAGTATGGCTTTATTCATCCTAAAATCGATAGAAATCTATGTATTGAGTGTTATTTATGTATAAATACTTGTGCTTTTAAAAATGTAGAAATTTCAAATAAAAGACCAATGCAAAGTTATATAGGCATTAATAAGAACACTAACGATTTATTAGTAAGTGCTTCAGGTGGAGCATTTTCCGCTATTGCAAAATATGTATTGGATAAAAATGGAGCAGTTATAGGTTGTGCATGGAATAATGAGCTTATCCCTGAACATATTATAATAGATAATTATGAAAACCTTTGTAAACTGCAAAGTTCTAAGTATGTTCAAAGCAATACTGAAAGTATTTTTATTGAAACGAAAAAATTGCTTAGTAATGATAAAATTGTTTTCTTCACTGGGACACCTTGCCAGGTTGCTGAGCTTAAAGAGTTTTTGGGAAAAGACTATGAACAGTTATTAACTGCTGATTTAATTTGTCATGGAGTTCCAAGTATAGAGTTTTTTAACAAATACAAGGAGTGGTATGAGAGAAAAAATAAATGTAAAGTGGTAGACATTAACTTTCGTGATAAAAAGAAATATGGTTGGAGTCTTATGGGGACAATTACTATAAAGAAGGATGATAAGATAAAATATAAAGAATTGTTATTTAGTGAAGATCCTTATTATTACTTATTTATGTATGGTTATTCTTATAGAGATTCGTGTTATAGCTGTAAATACGCATGTTCAGATCGAAAAGGAGATTTGACTTTTGGGGATTTTTGGGGGGTACAGAAATATTATCCTGAATTAGATCGGAGAAAGGGGATCTCAGCAATTTTAGTTAATACATGTAAAGGTGAGAAGATTATAGGGCAAATAAAAGATTATATTAATTTTATTTCCACAAAATATGAAAACATTGAAGAAAATAATAATCAGCTTAAGCAGCCAACTGAAAAACCGAAAGATAGAGAGGTATGGCTTGAATATTGGAAAATAGGCGGCTTTGATTTAGTTGCAAGAGAGTTCTATAGACAAAAAAGGAAACAGATATTAGCTTCTAAAATACGTCGTAATACTCCAAAAACAGTAAAAAGGATAATAAAAAGATTATTACGTGTTCATTCTTATTTATAGTTGGTTTATAATATATATTTTATTACTTTATAAAATCATTGTGTAAGCGGATAGATGAATACCAGCAAATGTAACATATATGGATTATTACTAGGAGATAAAAGCGGATTTTCCAAAAGTTTATTATAAAATCATTACAAAGTCAAAATTTCTTTAAATATCTAATTATATATGTTAAAATAACAATGCACTTTCAGGCAGCTGAATATTACGTTTTAAAGGAAGGAAAAACAGTGAGGCAGAAGTTAAAGTCAGGCTTGTTTGTTTTATCTGATATAGTATTATTGACGATATCTTTTGTTGCAGCATATTTAATAAGGTTTGATTTGGATTTTGATGCTATACCCAAAGTCTATGTCAAAAATATGCTGATACTTTGGGGTATTTCGGTAACACTGAAAATTTTAGTTTTCATTCCTTTTAAGCTATACAAAAGCCTTTGGAAATATGTTGGAGTTTATGAGCTTGTAAGTATTTTTCTTGCTTCAGCACTGACAAACGGTGCTGTTTTTTCGTATATAGCTTTTGTGGACAGGCTTGCGCCGCGAAGCATCTTTGTTATCACAGGAATGCTGGATGTGTTGCTAATTGGCGGTTCAAGGTTTACGTACCGTTTGTACAGAAGGCTTGTAATGGGAAGGGTAATCAGGCTGGATAATGTCAAAAGGGTACTTATTGTCGGTGCAGGAGATGCCGGCGCGATGATTGCGAAGGAAATGGAGCTTCATCCTGAGATGAACTACAGGCTTGTGGCCTTTTTGGATGACAGTGACTATAAAAAGGGGAGAAAGGTTAACGGTATTCCCGTTCTGGGCGGTATTGAAGATGTGGCTGATGTTGTGGACCGAAAAAGCATAGATGAAATAATTATTGCAATTCCTTCGGCAAAGCCTGCGGTTATTAACAGGATTTACGAGCAATGCGTGAAAACCAGATGCAAGGTTAAAATACTTCCTTCAATGTCGCAGCTGATTGATGAAACAATTATGCTGAAGAGGGTTAAGGATGTTGATATAGAGGATTTGCTGGGAAGAGAGCCTATTGTGGTAGACTTAGAGGGAATTGCAGGGTATTTGAGCGGAAAGGTTGTACTTGTCACCGGGGGCGGCGGTTCCATCGGCTCGGAGCTTTGCAGGCAGATTGCATCCTTTGATCCGAAAAAACTTGTAATGCTCGATAACTACGAGAACAACCTGCATGATATATATACTGAATTAACAAGGAAATACCCTGAACTTGATATTATGCCTGTTGTTGCAAATATCCGCGAAATGGACAGGCTTAAGGAAATATTTGATGAGTACAGGCCGAATATAGTGTTCCATGCTGCGGCCCACAAGCATGTGCCGCTGATGGAGAACAACCCCGAAGAAGCGATAAAGAACAATGTATTCGGAACATGGAATGTGGCCCACTGTGCGGATATGTATAATACCGACAGGTTTGTTCTTATTTCAACAGACAAGGCTGTAAATCCGACGAATGTCATGGGTGCGACTAAACGTATAGCCGAAATGATAATCCAGGCCCTTGATACGAAAAGCAAAACAGAGTTTGTTGCGGTGCGCTTCGGGAATGTGCTGGGAAGCAACGGAAGCGTTATTCCGTTGTTCAAGAAGCAGATCGAACAGGGCGGGCCGGTTACCGTTACGCATCCTGATGTTACAAGGTTCTTTATGACAATACCCGAGGCTGTGCAGCTTGTCATTCAGGCCGGTGCGATGGCCGAAGGCGGCGAGATTTTCGTTCTGGACATGGGTGAGCCGGTTAAAATTCTTGATCTTGCAAAGAACCTGATAAGGCTTTCGGGTTTTGAACCGTACGAGGACATAGACATTGAAATAACGGGCTTAAGGCCCGGTGAAAAGCTGTATGAAGAGCTTCTTCTGAACGAGGAAGGCCTTGAGGCTACAAAACATAACAAGATATATATAGCAAAACCCTTGCATATTGATTACGAGCTTTTGGAAAGAGAGCTGGAAATATTGAAACAGAAGGTTTACAAGTCTTCAGACAGCAATGAAATAAAGGAATATGTAAAAGTTCTGGTTCCGACATATAAGATGGCGCAGTAGAGCTCAAAACTCCCTTGAAACGGGAGTTTTTTTGTGCCTTCCGGGAACTTTTTCTAATAAAATTTTGTCAAAATATCATATACAATATTTTCTAACATTGATATAATATAAATGAAAAAATTTCATGCAAAGGAGAAAACGAAAGATGAAGGTAAAATCGGTATTACTCTCATTTCTTATTGTTTGTTTGGTATTATCCCTTAGTTTTTCATCCTATGCGCTGCCTGTAAATGTAACACTCCAGGAAAAGGCGGAGTTTTTGGAGACCCTCAGAATTCTTGTAGGAACGAACGGTGATTTCAGGCTGAATGAAAAACTGACCAGGGCTGAAGCCGCCACCTTTGCAGTAAGGGTTCTCGGGCAGGAATATCATGTACTGCTTAACGCCGAAACCTACAAGAAAGCATCGGCGAAATTTCCTGATGTTGAAACAAACCTATGGTATGCACCGTATGTCGGCTATTGTACGCAAATGGGGATTCTTTCCGGCGATACAACGGGTAACTACAAGCCATATGAATATATCACTGAGAAAGCCTTTATAAAAATTATCCTGGGCACATTAGGCTATGAAATGAACACCGACTATACCTGGCCGAATATTTATAAAAAGGCATACGAGGTAGGACTTGTAACAGACCTGGCATACATTGCGAAAGTGGATGATAATACCGATTTTAAACGTTCAGATGCTATTAACATAATTTATAATGCATTGACGCTGAAGGAAAAGACAACGGGCAGGGAACTGTTTCACAGGCTGATAGATGCAGAAGTAATAACCAAGGCTGAAGCTGTGAAATTGGGCTTTATAGAAGATGCGGTTGAAACCGAAATAGAAGAGATCATAGTATTTGATCAGGAAACTGTGTCCGTTGTATTCAATGAGCCGGTTAAGTCCATCGACGACATATACATATACAAGGCAGTGGACGAGGACCAGGAACTGGTGTTTGAGATAGAAGACACAGGCGAAAACTTCATTCTTCTGAAAACAAAGAAACATGCGCCCGGTGTGGAATACACGATTGAAATACAGGGAATTAAAGATGCGGACGGTAATGTGAAGGACGTTCTTTACGGCGCATTCATCGGTGCCGTTCCCGACAAGGTTGAATCCGACTTTTTCAGGCTCCAGAAGATAGAGCCGGTAAACGGAAAATCGGTTAAGCTGTATTTTACCCATCCTGTGAACATTAACAGCGAGAACAGCTTGTATTACACAATATACGATGATTACAACGATAAGTTCGCAGAGGGCAGCAAGGATCAGCTTCTTGCCAGGGTTGTTGCCTCCGAGGACAACTGCGTGCTGTTGAGCCTGAAGGCAGGTTCGTTTGAAGAAGACAGTGTTTACAACGTTGTAATCAGCGGAGATATGACAAGTGCCTACGGAGTTAAGCTGAACGATGGCATGAATGACGAAATGAGCTTTAAAGCGATTGCAGGAGAGTCGGATTACTTCCGCCTTGAAGCCGTTTTTGCCTATGACAGGGAGACTTTGCTTTTGAGTTTCAACAAGGAGGTTAATCCCTTCCTTGCACAGCAGGTGTATAATTTCTACCTGACGGATGAGAATAACAAGCCGATTAAAATTGAACAGGTAGCCATAGAAAGCCAGGGGCCCAACACCGGAACTGTTCTCTATCTGAACATTGAAGGCAAATTTGTAAAAAATGCATTGCATTATTTAACCATTAACAACCTGAATGATGTTACAAGGCAGGAATACATAACCGAAATGACCTATTCCTTTAAAGCCGATTACAGTTTTTCGGACAGTTTTGATATACAGGATGTTGACGCAAAAGACAGGCAGACAGTTGAGGTTTATTTCACAAATATTCCCGATGCAAACAGTGCCGCAAATGAAAGTTATTACTTTGCAAGGTCGAGGCGCAGCGGAGATAAGGTTTATCCCGTCCGTGCACTGTACGATCCTGCAATACATCCGTACAAAGTGGTGCTGTATTTTAACGAGGGCGATTTAACAGCGAACAGGGAATACGAGATTAACGTGAGCTACATGTTCAAGGATTACCTTGGCAATGAAATAGGCAAGAATATCTACGATTACTTCACCGCTTCATCGGAAGCAAAAACAGGGCCGTCCATTGTGGAAGCAGTACCCATTTCCACCGACGCAGTTAAACTTGAGTTTGACAAGGAACTGGCTTTTAACCAGAACAATCTGTCGCCGTCGAACTATACCCTTGAGTACAGTTATAGCGGTATGAACATAAGAAAAGTTCCTTTAAGCGTGCTGTATGTTAATGCAAGGACCCTGGTTCTGAAGTTTGACAAGCTCGAGTATAAAGTGCCGTACACACTGAAGTTCACAAGCATTGTGGACTATACCGGCACTTCCTTCAAGGTAACCGGTGATGGCAGGAACTATGTAGAGTTCCAGCTTAAAGAGAATCAATAGGAAAGAAGCAGTCAGATGATAAGAAAATCAGTCATGCCTTTTTAAGAAGCAAATAAGGTATGACTGATTTCTTTATTTGCTCATAAACATTCTGAAGAACATGTTATACTATTTAGATATATTAGGTGGTTTGCGAATTGTATGATGATGTTCACCCAATTCCTGTTCCAGGTCAAGGAGCCATAAAATGCTTACATTCAGTGAATCTGCAATAGCCACAAGTTCAATATCCGTCACGGGCCGGGTTTTGGCTTCGATTTTTGAAATGGTGGTTTTCTCCAGCTCTATGCCTCTTACTGCAAGGCGGGCCAGTAAATCCGACTGGGTTATTTTGGGTCTGGTCCTGTGGCGTGCCTGGCGAACCCGATCACCTATTAAATTTTTTGGCTTTTTATCTTTCATACAATCAATCCCCTGGCTACCTTTGTACAAACTTGATTATACAGCAAGTTTTTTGATATAATTTGCTTATTAAGCAAGTTTTATAAAACGGGTGGAGATTTTCATGGAAAAAATTGAAACACGTATAGAAAAGGTACGGAAGCGCCTTGATGCTCTTATTGAAAAGACAAACAGCTGCAGTGACACAAGAGTTATAAAACTGAGCAGAAAACTGGACAAAATCATATGCAGTTATTTTCAAAATAAACGGTAAACAGTCCCGGGAAAATAACATATAAAGGTTAATTGTTTTCACAGATGAACAGATCATTTTTCGGGTACACACCACTGTTTTTTAACAGAATCCATCGGTTTTTTTCCTTTTTTATGCCTTTAGGAATTTGTACAATATAACTACAAAACAAACCATGAGGGAGGTCTTTTTTATGAAAAAAGCACTATGTGCTGTTATGGTTCTTTTCATGATCCTTTCGATCTCAGCATGCACTACATCAGGCAATACTCCAAAAACACCTGCTGAGCCTACAAAGGCTGCAACAGAACCAACAAATAAGCCCGAAAAGATTGAAATGAGAATTATGTGGTGGGGGTCACAGACCAGGCACGACAGGACCATGGCTGTACTTGACCTTTATACACAGAAAAACCCCCATATAACTTTTAACCCGGAGTTTATGGGCAGTAATGATTACTGGCAGAAACTGAACACTCTTGTTGCTGCAAATGATGTTCCGGACGTATTCCAGATAGGAAACAACTTTTTGACATATTATTCAGCAATAGAACCGCTGGATGAGTATACAAAGAACGGATTAATCGATGTATCGGACACAAATGAGAACTTCCTGTCAACCACCAGGATCAACGGAGAACTGCTGGGAATATCCCTGGGAACAAACTCACTGGCCCTGCTTTATGATCCGGCTATTTTCGACCAGGCAGGTCTCAGTTATCCTACCACTGACTGGACATGGGATGAGTTCGAACAGGCTTGCTACACAATCAAGGACAAGACAGGCCTGTATGGAAGCAGTATGCTGAATGACTTCTTCATCGGATGTATTATTTCCATACCCCAGTACGGCACAAATGAAACATTCTACAACGAGGATGTAACAGGACTGGGCTACAAGGACGACCAATTCTTCGCTAATTACCTGCAGATGAAATACAATCTGACAAAGGCCGGTGCATATCCTACACCCGGAGAACTGGCAGAAATTAAGGACATTGAAGGCGACCTGATTGTAACCGGAAAAGCAGCCATGACATGGGTTCACAGCAACCAGCTTGTTGCTGTTATGAATGCGGCAAACCGTCCCCTGGCTATTACCGTTCCTCCGAAGAGAACCAAGGACGGACCTTCAGGATTATGTATCCGTTCTTCACAGGCCATGAGTATTTACAACAAGTCCAAGTATAAGGATGAAGCGGCTAACTTTATCAGCTTCTTTGTAAACGATATCGACGCAAACAATATTCTTGACGGCGAACGCGGCGTGCCGATCATGGGCAAGGTTCGTTCGGCCCTGGCAGAGAAAGCAGACGATGCAACCAGGCAGATGTACGAGTTTGTTGATTTGGCAGGCAAGCTCGCAAGCAACCCGCCGCCGGTAGAGCCTGCAGCACAGATCGAGATCCAGGATGTTATCACAAGAGTTAACGAACAGGTTATCTTCGATCAGATTACTCCTCTTGAAGCAGCCCAGATAATGAGAAAAGCAGTTGAACAGGCTCTTCAGAGATCAAACTAAGCAGGCATTATTAACTTAGTTTAACCGCTGAACTCCGTTATGCTTCAGGCAAATGCTTATTTGCCTGAAGCATAATTTAAAGGAAACAAAAGAGATTTTTGGAATACTGCATGTATTAACTAAAAAATAGATCTGAAGGTGGTTTTATATCATGAAAAAAGCCCCGAAAGCCAAAACTGCGGTGAAAAGCCTCAAATCGGGCAGATGGACGCAAATAGTCAACAATGACAATATAGCAGGTTACTTTTTTATCCTGCCATGGTTGATAGGCTTTTTATCGTTTACCATATTACCTATTTTTGCTTCATTGTTTCTGTCGTTTACGTCGTATAACCTGACTTCAAGCCCGAAATGGGTTGGAATAGAGAATTATGTAAGAATGTTTACCGACGATCCCCTGTTTTTCAAGTCGATAAAGGTGACTTTGTATTATGTGATATTTGCAGTTCCCCTTAAGGTGGGGTTTGCCCTGCTGGTTGCGTTCCTGCTTCACCGCAGAAGCAGAGCCGCGAACTTCTATCGTTCGGTTTTCTACCTGCCGTCATTAATCGGTGGAAGCGTTGCAGTTGCCCTGATATGGAAGGATATTTTCAGCATTAACGGACCAATCAATTCCCTGTTGAAGATCTTTGGACTGAAAGGTGTTCAGTGGCTGGGAGACCCGAGATTTGCCATATGGACGCTGATTGCGATGACAGTATGGCAGTTTGGATCGTCAATGATCATATTTGCTGCAGGTCTTAAGCAGATCCCAGAAACATATTACGAAGCAGCAAAGATTGACGGTGCAAGCCGCTTTCATTCCTTTATATATATAACCCTGCCGTCCTTGTCGCCGGTTATTTTCTTTAATCTTGTGATGCAGATGATTAACGCCTTTATGACATTTACACAGGCGTTCCTGATAACACTGGGAGGGCCGCTTGACAGCACGCTGTTCTATGCCCTGTACCTGTACAGGCGCGCATTCGCATACTTTGACATGGGTTATGCCAGTGCAATGGCATGGATACTGCTTATCATAATTGCTGCAGTAACCGCGTTGGTGTTCAAGTCGTCACAATATTGGGTGTATTACGAATCAAAGGAGAAATAGAAAATGAGTGAAAAACTTAAAAAAAGATTTGGGAACCTGATTTATCATATATTCGTAGCCTTTTTCGCCTTTTTGATGGTGTACCCTGTTTTGTGGATGATTTTCGGCTCCTTCAAGACCAGTACACAGATTCTTAATGAATCGCACAGGCTTTTTCCCACAGAACTGAACTGGGATAATTACATCAAGGGCTGGAAAGGCTTTGGGGGTATTACGTTCGCTACATTCTTCAAAAACTCCGTATTTGTTACGGTTATAGCTACGCTGGGAGTAACCATTTCCTCGGCGATGGTTGCATACGGGTTTTCCAGGATACGGTTCAGGGGAAGGGGCATAGCCTTTGCATGCATGATGGCAACACTGATGCTTCCGGGACAGATACTCCTTATACCCCAGTATATTCTTTTTCAAAAGTTGCAGTGGATAAACACGTACAAACCGTTAATCGTACCGTCGTTTTTCGGAAGCGCGTTTTTTATCTTCATGATAATGCAGTTCATACAGGGCCTGCCGAAGGAACTGGATGAAGCGGCTATCATTGACGGCTGCACAAGGTACAGTATTTTTACAAGGGTTGTACTTCCATTGATCGGTCCCGCAATAGTTACCACCGTTATAATCAATTTCTACTGGAAATGGGACGATTTCATGGGTCCGCTCCTGTACCTGAGCAGACCTCAGAAGTATACCGTTTCGATTGCCATTAAGGCCTTTGCCGACGCAACAGCGTCAACCGACTACGGTGCAATGTTTGCGATGTCAACCCTGTCACTTTTGCCGGTGTTCACGATTTTCCTGTTCTTCAACAGGTACCTGATAGAAGGGGTAAGCACAACCGGACTGAAAGGCTGATTATGTAAAGCAGGCCGGAAAATCTTGATGGTTGCCGGGCTGTTATATAAAGTGATATGATGGTGATATTGATTTTTTCTGTGGGGGGGACTTTTAATAAAGGCCAGATCAGGAAACATACGGATAAAAATGGGGAGTGGTTTTTCAGCCATTCTGGTCATTGAAGCCATTTTTATCTGTATTGTTTCTTTTATTTCAATCAACCTGTTTTATCATAAGCATACAGAGCTGTTGTACAATGAGTCGGCAGAAGTACTGAACCTGTATTTTTCCAGGGTTGAAGACCGCTTAAGGGAAGTGGAGAACCTGTCGTTCAGTATTCTATCCGATCTTACCATTCAGGAGCATTTCAATAACATAAATGATTACGGGGAAACCTACGAAGGGTATATGTCGCAGCAGAAAGCAAGGAACAAACTGCTGTACAAGCTGTTTCTTGTTGAAGGCATCGAGTCGATTGAATTCATAGACAACAACAACCAGGTAATCCATGCGGGCTACAAAACAAAAGTCCAGCCTTCAGCGGATATTGAAACGGCAAAGAAAATTGCTTACGAGACGTATGGAACGGGCACCTGGGAGACGAATCTTTCTGGTGACGGAAGTATTTCATTTGTAAGGCTCATAAGGAGTATTACGAACCCCGGTTTCAATCCCTTGGGCGTCCTGGTTATAAATATTGACGTGAACAGCTTTATGTCTTATTCCTCGGTGATTTCGTCGAAATTTCATTCGGATATACTGATTATTGCAGGGGATGACCTGGTCTATTCGGCCGGGCAGCATCCCGTAAATGCAGAACTGCTGTCCGCTGATAATTATTTTCCTTACAAGATCAAAAACATTGACGGGGAGAACTACTTCATTACCGAAAGAAAGACAGACTATGTTGACTGGAGATTCATCAGCATGATACGCTGCGATGAACTGCTCGCAGACATAAACAACCTGAAACGGTTAGTCATCGTTATATTCATTCTGTCGATTGTATTGTCAACGGGTATCGGGTTCAATTTCTCCGGCCTGATTACCAGGACCCTGGTCAGGCTGTCCCGTGGAATGAAGCATGTGGAAAAGGGTGATTATAACGTGGTCCTGGCCGAGCCGGACGGGAGGCTGGATATAGAGGAAGTATCACAGCTGCGCCATAATTTCAACATCATGGCAAAGCGGATTGATTACCTTGTTAATGATGTTCTGAAAAAGGAGATCAGGATCAGGGAGTTTCAGTACAAGATACTGCAGCAGCAGATTAATCCGCATTTCCTTTACAATACTCTCGACACTATCCACTGGATGTCACTGGGTTACGGCTGCGATAAGATTTCAGACATGGTAAGGTCGCTGAGCAATTTGTTCAGGGGGGCGCTGGAACTTGAGGATATCGTGACGCTGAACGAAGAAACAAGGTTTTTAAAGGACTATATTACCATCCAGAAGATACGTTTTGAAGAGAGGCTGGATTTCAGGATGGAGATTGATGACGAGTACCTGGGCTTGCTGATTCCGAAGCTGACTCTCCAGCCCATTGTGGAAAACTCGATCAATTATTGCCTTGAAAAATACGAAGGGATATGCAGCATCCGGATTGAATGCCGGAAAAGAGACAGCTGGGTGGAACTTAGTATCAGTGACAACGGCCCCGGAATGGAACAGGAATTTGTAAGAAAACTGTTAAGCGGTGAAAGCAAACCCACAAAAACAGGGATAGGCCTTAAGAACATAGACGAGAGGCTCAGGATTTTCTACGGCGATGAATACGGGATTATTATTGAAAGCGGTATTGGAAAAGGTACTACGGTTATAATCCGGGTTCCGACTGATGAAAAGGCATCGGCCTGATAACGGGGGATTTTATGTATACTCTTTTGATTGCAGATGATGAACGGGCAATACGCGAGGGAATTTCAAGGTCGGTCAGCTGGTCCGATATCGGTATCGGAAGGGTTTTGCTTGCAGCAAACGGCAAAGAGGCGTATGACATAATAATGAAGGAACGCCCGGATATTGTTCTTACCGATATAATCATGCCGGTTTATACGGGCATTGAGCTGGTTGAAAAGGTGAAAGACACGATGCCCCAGGTCCAGTTCATAATACTCTCGGGGTATAATGATTTTGCCTATGCCCAGAAGGCGATCCAGAATGAAGTGAAACAGTACCTTCTGAAGCCGTGCGATGCCGAAAGCATCAGGAAAAGTGTTCAGAAGGCGGTTTCCCGTATCCGGGATATCGAAAAAAAAGAGCAGTTTATAGCTTCAATGAAGGAAAATGTTGAGAAACTTTTTCCACAGGCAAAGGAGCAGTTCTTCCGCGACCTTGTTCACGGTTCACCGAATACCCAGAACATCGAAGCGTACAAGGAATTGTTTAATGTACACGATGGCCCGTACCGGATGCTGCTTTTTAGAATAGACGATAATGATTATGTGAAGCTGCTTACGTTGAAAAGCCTTGTGGAGCGGAATTTCGGAGAGGAAAACGTAACTTTCTGCATTATAATCAACACCGCGGTCGTGCTTTTGACAACCCTTACCGGCTTCCACGAATTGTCCGGGCTGGTTGAGAAAACCCAGAAGCAGTGTTACGCCAATTTCAATATAGAAGCGACGGTGGCTGTAAGCAGCGAGGGCTGCATTTCAAACGCGGCGCAGATGTACAAGGAGATAAGGGATATTATAAGGTTCGAGTTTTATCTCGGTGAAGGCAGGATTATAACGAAGGATGATATCAGCGTATTCAGGAACGACTATTCGCTTGACACCGGGATCCAGACAGAAGAGCTTTCAGCGGCAATCCGTACGGGTAATATTGATTCGGTAAAGTCAATAACAAACTGTGTTTTCAACGCATACAGAATGAAAGGGTATGACATCAACAGAATCCGGGCCTGCGGGATTGAACTTTTTATCATTGTACTGAAGCATTGCGAGGACTGTGAGATTAATGCCTGGATTAAAAACATAACAAGGATTAACGAATGCAATACCGCTTCGGAAATCAAGCAGTTCATCCTTGATTTCGCGGTTAAGCTGGCCGAGCGTACGTACCAGTCGGTTATCAGCAGCCAGAACAGGGTGATTGAAAAGGTCATAAGGTATGTACACGAGAACCTGGACGATGAAAACCTTTCTCTTCAGCATATAGCGTCAGACATCCTTTATCTGAACGTTGACTACCTCGGAAAACTGTTTAAAAAGGAAACGGGAATGCGGTTTTCGCAATACCTTCTGAAGGTCAGGATGGAAAAGGCGAAGGAACTTATAAAGGCATCATCCGGCGACATAAAGGTATACGAAATTGCCAATGCGACAGGCTTTTCGAATAACCCGTCGTATTTCACGCAGGTGTTTAAGAAATATACCGGCTGCGTTCCGAAAGAATTCAGGGAGACGGGAAAACAGGAGGAAAAGGATTCAGGATGGCTCCCGCTGTAGACTAAACGCGGGAGCCTTGTTTTTCAGAATTTCTTCAGTTTCTCATAAACCTTGCTTTTCTGGCTTTCGCTTATGTTGCTGCAGTTCAGAGCCCTGTTGTAGTATTCCTTTGCGGCCTGATAATCCTGGATCTGGTAGTGCTCGTGCAATTCGCCGAGGGCTATCCAGTACGCCGCGGTATCGGGATTCTGCTCTGACAAATGCCTGAATACGTCAATAGCCTTCCGGACATTTCCGAGATCCGAGTATATCCAGCCGAGTGAATTCCACACATCATAGTCCTTCGGCTGAATCTCAAGATATTTTTCATAATAGGCTGCGGCTTTTGCCTTATCAGTTGAGGCATAGAGTTTCGCCAGTTTCAGCATTGCGCCTGCATGGGAGGAATCAAGGTTCAGGACCTCAAGGAACAGCCTTTCTGCCCCGGCGGTATTGCCGCTGTTCAGCTCTGCAACCGCCCTGTCATAGACATCGGTGGGATTTGAATTCTCCATGAGGATTGTAACCATGTTTTTTTCACGGACGAAGTCAACCTCTGCACCGAATATTTCGGTTATGAACCTGACAGGGACGTGAGTCCTGTTGTATCTTACCTGTATCGGAACATCCATTTCACGATCCACGCCGTTTACCCGGATGATATTGCTGTCGTTCCTCATTTCAACCCTAATATCGCCTTTCAATGCCCAGATTGTGCCGGTTGCAGAATCCCAGCCAACAACAGCGCCAACAGCTTCCATAATGCCTCTTAAAGGAACCATCGTTCTCTGGTTGTAAAAGTACGGATCGGTATCAAAGAACATTTCCCTGCCGTTCAGCTGGATACGTACCGGTCTTTCCTTTTTCTTCGTGATTACTATCGCATTGCTGAGTTTCCTGGAGGGGGATGTAATAATTTTATTCTCAAACATCAATGCCGAAGAAGCACCGCCGTCCAGGTTCATAGCATTTTTCAGCCGCATATCCTTCAGTATCGAAGCAAGTTCGGACAGGGTCACATTATTTACCGTACCCATTACAAGAAATCCGTCCCTGCTTTCACCGATAAAACTTCTTTGGGCCCGGCCGGCAAATTTAACGTCTGTAAAGCCTTCCTTTGCAGCATTAAGCGAAATCTCGCCGTTCTTTAAAAGGGTGGGGCCGGCACCGATGGTCGTCCTTACATTTGACCAGTCAATCGGGTTTCCCTTTTTTATTCCGTCCGAAAAATCTATAAGGTGGTAATTGACTTTATAGTCCACCCTGTCTCCTGTTTTGAACAGGGAAGAATACGCTTCAGCCCCGAACACCAGTGTGAATCCGTCGCTGTAAATGGGACTTAAGCCTTTTTGAACGGCAACCACCCTGTTGTTCCTTACGACAATCGCGGTCTTGCTGCCTGCATCCACACTGTCCCCAAAGTCGGGAGTGAACAGGACGTTTGCGTCGGCGGAAGAGTAAACCTGGTTCATACCCCAGACCGACCAGTTATACGGGTAGTCCCAGTTACCGTTGATGGAGCCCGATATTGTCGTATACAATGATTCCATTCTTACCTGGTTATCAACGGTAAAGCCTATCGATGTTCCGTTGTTGCTTATGAATGCATTCCTGCCCTGGGTTTGAATGTTTCCGGCAGGCTGCATGTCGGTGTATGAGTTGAAAAAGGTGCCGTTTATTGCAGCAATAACCTCGGTTTCATTATCCCCGGCACTGTTATATATGTTTTCAAAAGAATCAACAGCTCCGATCCTGCCTTTTGCAAGCACAGCTTCAACCCTTATCCGGGGATCTTTCATGTCTATCCATACGGTTTTGACCTCCCTCGGACCGTCATTAAGCTGGACCTTTACGGTTTTGGTAAAGTGGTTATCGGCTGCCTGGGCGGTGGTTTGAAACAGAACACAGGACAAGAAAATAAAAAGTGACAACAGTAGTGGTAACAAGTTCTTAGCTTTCAAAGTAATCATCTTTTTGACAAAAATTATTAAATTTCGACATAAAAAATTATATCATACCGGCTATACCGACAAAATGTTTTCTTCAAAATTCCCATTTAAATCTTTTTAGGATGATTAAGTTCAGGTTATCCTATACGATAAAATTTGCATGAACAGTAATCACTAACAAATATTGACATTTATAAAACCAAAAATATAATAGTTATAACAGACTTTGCATACCAAAGTTTATTATGATTACTGTTTTTTTACGACTATGAGGAAAGATGAGATTATTTAAGAGTTTTTAGGGAGGTTCAGATTATGTGCACAATGCTTGACAAAAAAGTTTATAGTGTTTTCAAGTTAATACCGCCGGACGGAATCACAATCAGGGAGCTTGAGCGTTCAATAATTAATGATATCAATGGTGAGTACATTTTTAGTTCATTTTGCTCTTTTGATGAATTGCTCGAAACCAACATTTTAATCGGCAGACTTGAACGCAATGATGATACATTATATATAACTGACAGAGGAAGACACTATTTTGAAAAGTTAAAAAGCATATGTGAGCAGCCTTAAACTTAAGAGTATATAAGATAAAGGTCAATGAAACAGGAATACTGCCTGTATTGCGTAAATATTCATCAGCCATATAAATAAGGTATGGCTGTTTTTATTTTGGCAGTATAGAATATGCACAATTACGTTGTTTTGCATTCAGGCCGGGTGGTATAATCTTCGTAGAATATTAATTCACGAAAGGTGAAAAAATTTTACTGAAAAAAGCAAAAGAGAGGCATGTATGAAAAGGATTCGGCTTAAAAATACAAATCTGCGTGTATCACCGATATGCATTGGCACTGTAAACTTCGGCACGTCTGTTGATTCTGAAACAGCCAAACACCAGCTTGACCGATTCTTTGAGCCTGGCGGAAATTTTATCGATACTGCTCATATTTACGGGGATTGGGTTCCCGGGCAAAGAGGGAGAAGCGAAAGGATAATTGGTGAATGGGTTAACGGGAATGGCGTGAGAAAGGATGTTGTGATAAGCACGAAGGGCGGACATCCCGATCTTTCGGACATGGACATTTCAAAAATTACCCCTGAAAGGATAGCGAAAGACCTTGACGAAAGCATTGAATATCTGAAAACGGATTATATAGACCTGTATTTTATGCACCGTGACAATCCCGATGTTCCTGCGGGCGAGTTCCTGGGTGCCCTCGAAGAGGCAAAACAGCAGGGTAAAATCCGGTATTACGGGTGTTCGAACTGGACTCTGCAGAGGATAATCGAGGCCGAAACCTATGCCCAAAAACATGGGTTGACGGGCTTTGTATGCAATCAGCTCATGTGGAGCCTGGTCGACATAAACAGCAGCGGTATCGAAGACAAGACCCTTGTTTTCATGGATGAAGAAACGTATGATTACCACAAAAGGACAGGCATGAACGCAATGGCCTATACTGCCGCTGCAAAGGGATATTTTACAAAACTGTATAACAGGAAAAGCGTGCCCGATCGCATACTGGCGAGGTATGACACCCCGTCGAACAGGCTTATTTTTGATGAACTGGTCAGGATAGCCGAGAAAATGAATGTCAGCCTGATTGAGGTGGAGCTTGCCTACCTGATGCACCAGGATTTTGTGTGCGTTCCGATAGTAACGTTCAGTAACGACGAACAGCTGAAACAGGGCATAAAAAGCTGCGATGTCGGTCTGAGCCCCGACATTGTGAGAAGGCTTACGAGCCTTAAGAGATATGTTATATAGTTATGGCTTACTTTTTCGGGGATTTCAATGTAAGGTACATGTTAAAAACCGCGAGGATCAACAGGCAGCCGCCAAGTACGAATTCGAATACACCTCTGCTCCCGGCGCTGAAAAAATTATAAATGAAAAATGCACCCACTGCTCCGATAACAAGAGACAGAATAATTGAAACTGTTTTTTTCCTCCTCATGATACTTTTACCTCTCTGTTTATCAAGTAAATAATACCAAAACTAAAGAAAAAAATCAAATTTAGCAATTCTTCTTCCCAAAACCTTCTTTTAAAATATACGCAAATTCGATATAATCAATAACATAAAAGAGGCAAAAAGGAGTAATTTTTATGGGTATTTATAAGGACCTTTTAGACAGGAAAAAGACTTTGGCTGTTGTTGGTCTCGGATATGTCGGTATGCCTCTTGCAACAGAATTTGCAAGGAAAATTAATATTATAGGTTTTGATACCGATAAACGGAAAATAATCAATTACCTGAAGGGAATTGATGTTACGGGCGAAGTAGGCAATGATGCCCTGAAGAATACAACCGTCCGGTTTTCATATGACGAACGGGTTTTGGGCGAAGCATCTTTCTACATTGTTACCGTACCCACACCCATTGCGAGGGACAAAACGCCCGATTTGAACCCCTTAATCAGCGCAAGTACTTCAATCGGCAGGTACCTTAAAAAGGGTGATTTTGTTGTATATGAATCAACGGTTTACCCGGGAGTAACCGAGGAAATCTGCATACCGGTGCTTGAAAGGGAATCGGGGCTTACTGCCGGCACCGACTTCAAGGTGGGATACTCGCCGGAGAGGATTAACCCCGGTGACAAGGTCCATACCGTTACAAAAGTGTTAAAAATTGTTGCCGGAATTGACGATGAATCTCTTGAGGAGATAGCGAATGTTTACGGTATCATTGTTGAGGCAGGGATTTACAAGGCCGAGAGCATCAGGGTTGCAGAAGCCGCGAAAGTTATTGAAAACACGCAGAGGGATATTAATATTGCCTTTATGAACGAGCTGTCCCTTATTTTCAATAAAATGAACATAAACACGAAGGCCGTTTTGGCTGCCGCCGGAACAAAATGGAACTTCCTGAAGTTTACACCCGGGCTGGTAGGAGGACACTGTATCGGCGTGGATCCTTACTATCTGGCATATAAGGCGCAGCAGATGGGGTATCATCCCGAGATTATACTTGCCGGGAGAAGGATTAACGACATGATGGGCAAATATGTGGCCGAAAATACCGTAAAACAGCTTATAAAAGCCGATAAACAGATCAAGGGCGCCAGGGTCTACATTATGGGCCTGACATTCAAGGAGGATGTGCCCGATACACGGAACACAAAGGTCCTGGATATAATTCATGAGCTCCGTGAATACGGCATTGAAGTTCTCGTGTCGGACTGCGCTGCCGACAGCGAAGAAGTGTTCGCCGAATACGGCATTACCCTTGTGGAATATGACGACGTAAAAAACGTGGATGCGGTAATACTGGCAGTTTGCCATAAGCAATACAGGGAAATCACTCTGGACATGCTCAGGGAGAAGTATTCCGTGGGAACACGGGTACTGGTAGACGTAAAAGGAATGCATAAGCCCGAGGATGCGGCTGAGAAGGGATATTTGTACTGGAGCCTGTAATATAAGAAGGGGGGAGAATTTTATGTTAAAGGAGTTCAAGGAGTTTGCGCTGAAAGGCAATGTACTGGACATGGCAATTGGTGTAATCATAGGTTCTGCGTTTGGAAAGATAGTAACTTCGCTGGTGAATGATATAATAACCCCGGTATTGGGAATTTTACTCGGAAAAATCGATCTTAAGGATTTAAAACTTGTAATACGGCCGGCAGCGGGGGATGATCCCGGGCTTGCAGTTTTATATGGCCAGTTTCTGCAAAACATAATAGACTTTCTGATTATTTCGGTTTCAATATTTATTTTTATCAAGCTGATTTCGACATTAAAAACCAGGGCCGAGGCAATAATTAAGGATGAGGCGAAAAAAGGGGACGAAAAGAAGGAAGAGGAGAAAAAGGAAGAGGCTCCGAAACTTTCGAAAGAGGAAGAGCTTTTAACCGAAATCAGGGATTTACTGAAAGGGAAGCAGGATGCTTCGCCTGTTCCGAAAGATGAGTGAGGAAAAGGGTGTTTGAATGGACAGCAGTTCAGCATGGTATGCACTCTTTGTAAAAACAGGGGAGGAAAACAGGGTTAAAGAGCGCCTGGACTACCGCTTTGGCGGGGAACCCGCTGTAATGATCCCGAAAAAGATAATAAAGGAAAGAAAAGACGGGAAATGGTACAGGAGAGTACGTAACCTGTTTCCTGGGTACATCTTTATCCACGGCGTTCTTGACGAGCATAACTATAAGCAGCTGTGGCGTGTTCCCGGGCTTTATAAACTTCTTTGCACCGACAGGGAGCCTGTCCAGATTCCGAGACGTGAGATAGAAGTTTTCAGCCATCTTTTTGACGACGAAGATACGATCCGGGAATCCGACATCTATATGGAAGGCGATAAGATTACCATTATAAGCGGTCCGTTGACATCACTGCAGGGGAGAATTCTGAAGGTGGACAAAAGAAAAGGCAGGGCGCGTGTTCTGCTGGAGTTCCTTGGCGAGGAAAGAATCATAGACCTGGGTGTGAACATTATAGAGCCCGCCAAATAAAAAATATAAGTAACAGGAAGGTAAAAGATATGAATAATCAGGAATTAAAAGCGCTTGCTGACAAGCTGGCCGAGAACATTGAAAAAGTGATTGTAGGGAAAACCGAAATCATTCAGCATCTTTTTATCTGCCTGATCTGCTCGGGACACGTTTTACTCGAGGATGTTCCCGGTACGGGAAAGACAATGCTTGCGAAAACCCTCAGCAGATCGCTGGATTTGGAGTTTAACAGGATCCAGTTCACTCCCGACCTTTTGCCGTCGGACATCACAGGAATCCACTTCTACAACCAGAAAAAGGGAGATTTTGTTTTCAGAAAAGGGCCGGTATTTACTAATATCCTTCTGGCCGATGAAATCAACAGGGCAACGCCGAGAACACAGTCAAGCCTTTTGGAATGCATGGAGGAAAGGCAGGTTTCAATAGACGGCAATACCTATTACCTTGACCCGCCTTTTATGGTCATAGCAACACAGAACCCGGTTGAAACGCTGGGGACGTTTCCGTTGCCCGAAGCCCAGCTTGACCGCTTCCTTATGAAACTGTACATGGGCTATCCTGAAACCCGTGAGGGCATTGATATTCTGAAGAGATTCCAGTATGAAAACCCGCTTGTTTCGATCTCGCCGGTTGCAGGAAAGAAAGACCTTGAAGGTGTGAACGACATTTTCAGAAATACATATGTCAGCGAGGATATTTACTCGTATATCATCCAGATTGTAGAGGCAACAAGGAAACACCATGATGTTCTGCTTGGAGTAAGCCCGCGCGGGAGCCAGGCACTGTTAAAGACAAGCCAGGCCCATGCCGCAATAAACGGAAGGGATTATGTCACTCCGGACGACGTAAAGAAAATGGCAATACCCGTACTGGCGCACAGGGTAATAGCAAGGCATTCGGGAACCGACAGCGGTAAGCCTGCATCCCATTCCATCATAGAGCAGATCCTGCAAAGGGTACCTGTTCCTTCCGAAGACAGGCTTAAAGAAGAGCAGGCAGGTGTTTGAACATGTGGGTTTACAAGCTGATTCTTGCAGCGATTGTCATACTTATGGCAGAATCAATCGCAATAATGAAATACGGGCTTTCAAAAATCAGCTTTGAACGAGAATTCGACACCCTGTATGCCAATTACGGCCAGACCATTCATTTGATCGAAACAATCAGCAACAGGAAACTTTTGCCCGTGCCGTGGCTGAAGGTGGAATCGAGGATTGACAGCGGCCTTCGGTTCGGGCTCCAGGAGGACATGAACATCCTGCAGGACGAATTTCACATCAGTGTTTTTTCAATGCTCCCTTATACGAGGATCATCCGTACCCATAACGTGAAATGCATGAAAAGGGGCTACTACCACATAAAATCGGCAGTACTGACAGCCCGTTCAATAACCGGCACAATGTCCGTAAGCAGGGATGAAACAACCGACGCGAAACTCTATGTTTTTCCGAGGGTACTGACCCTTTCGGAGATGAATTTCCCGTCCCACAGCTGGCAGGGCGACAGGGTTGTAAGGCGCTGGATCCTCGAGGACCCGTTTATTCATGCAGGGATCAGGGAATACAATATCTCCGATCCTATGAAGAACATAAACTGGAAAGTTACCGCACGTTACGGGACCCTTCAGGTGAACAAGTATGATCCTACTGCGCAGCACAGGCTTATGATCATTTTGAACGTGGATACGAAACAGAACCAGTGGACTGTAACCGATGAGCCTGAAAGGGTTGAGTACGGCATATCGGTTGCGGCGACGATTTTCGAATATGCTCATAAAAGCATTATTGAAGCAGGCTTTGCAACAAACGGTTTTCTGAAGGACATGGAAAAGGAACCGATCAGGATAGAGCCCGCAACGGGAAGGAATCACCTGACAAGGATCATGGAAAGTCTTGCCCGGCTGGTCATCCTGAGAAGCGTAACCTTCCATACGCTGCTTGACAGGGAGCTTGAAAAGAATTCAGGTAATATGGATTATCTTTTTATTACCGGTTATGTCGATGATGAAATAGAGGAACGGATCAAAAGATTAAGGGCAAAGGGGAATGCGGTGGAGATACTGAAAATTTAGAAAGGGTGCAGGTTTATCCTGCAGTCTTCCGTTGCGTTTCCGTAAACTAAGTTTTAAATAACGATAATATTCAAAAAGGATGTAATTATGAAAAAACAGGTCTTGTTAAGATGGTTATGGTGCACACTGGAATACTCGATATATTTTCCGCTGGTTATAATACTGGCGGGTGCCGTTTTGCCTTATAACTCGGCCGTTATTGTTCCGCTGATGCTTCCCTTGCACCTGCTTGCCGGTCTTGTCTTCACCTCGGTGCTTAAAAATTTCAGAAATTATCTCGCCGCCCTGGCGGGGGGCGCCTATGTAATTCTTGTGGTAGTCGTCTGCCGTGTTTTGTTCATGTCGGGCTACATCCAGGAATACATAGCCGTTATCGTCGGAACGGTGTTTTTCTATACCTGGGGCGTAAAGGCGGGTACGGGTGAGGTTGCGGACAGGATTTTCCTGTATTCGGTCGGTCTTTTTATTCACCTGGTATCGCTGTTTTTTATAAGCAATATTGATGTTCTGAAGCCGTTTTTCAACCTTGCCATGTGGGTTTCGATTCTCTACTGCATAGTAGGGGTTCCGCTGGCAAACAGGCGCTTTTTGATAAATGAAACCCATGAAAAGAGCAGTCTCAGAACCATACCCGGCACTGTCAACAGGGGCAACAGGATTATTGTTATAATGACCCTTGTGGGCATTATTATCCTGTCGTTCTGGCAGGCCCTTCTTGACGCGGTCAACTTTATAGCTGAATCGTTATCCTGGTTGATACAAAAAATAGTGGATCTGCTTGGTTCGCTTTTCCAGTCCGAAGAAGGCGGAACGACAGGCCCCCAGGGTATGGAAACGCTGCCGCCCGTAGAGGAACAGAACTCCATAATTACCCTGATACTGAACATCATATCCGTGCTTTTGCTCCTGCTGGTACTGTTTTTGATTATCAGGTACCTGGTGAGGAACTATAAAAAAATATACCAGGCATTGTATAACCTGTTGTCTTCCCTTTTTGGCAGGTTCCAGAAGTGGAGTTCAACCGAACAGGGATACTTCGACCGTGAGGAATCGCTGCTGAAAACCGAGTTCCAGAGAAGGCCGTCCATTTTCAGAAGGCTGTTTAAGCGCTATCCAAGATGGCGGGATATGAAGGACAACGAAAGCAGGGTAAGGTTTATTTATACAAGGTTTGTCCTGGATTATATAAGAAAAGGCATGAGATTCATGCTGTCGGATACTCCGTCGGAGGTTGCTGACAAGGCCCGGAGAATTGACAGGGAAGCCGGAGAGGATCATTCACTTCTTGAAAATGTATATAACGGTGTACGGTACGGCAGAAAGCCTGTGGATGATGAAACGGTGGGCGTGCTGAAAGACAGGTATTTGTAAAGAACAATGGCCCTGATATGGGATCAGAGCCATTGCCAATGATTATTCTGGAGGTATTCGGGCTAAAAACAAACGAAACTGCTGATATTCTCCAGATCAGTTCCGAAGTATACCCAGTTGAATCCAGTCCAGCGCCATCCCGCCACCGAGCGTGGCCCTGCAAATACGAGCCATGCCCAGAACTGTCTGCCGTTTTCAAGCCAAAGGTATACAAAACGGAATAAGCATGGCCGGATTGAGCCGGGATCTACAGCGCGGGTGGATATGCCAGCATCCCTCCTTGAAGGAACAAATGAGGGCGGGGGTCCCTGCGGAGGTCCCTGTTGCCCGGGTGCACCTGCCGGAGGTCCAAATGGGGGAACGTCCTGTCTGCCGGGTGGGCTGAAAATCGGACCAAATCTCCCCGGGGGTCTGCCCGGTATTATCTGCTGCCTGAAAAATCTGTCTATCGGAAGCTGTGCCTGGTATCTTTCATCCGGCATATTCATCACCACCTTATTCGGAACTTGTACTATATACTATGATTAAAAAGCAAATTTGGACACTGTTATGTAAATTAAAATTATAAAAAACGCCCCGGGAAAGAGCCCGGGGCAGCCTGCTGAATCTGCGTCCGCCGTATGTTTGCTGTTTTTATATCTATTTTACGGCCTTTATTACCGTGATAAGTTTCAGAAGAGCTTCTGCAAAGGCGTCTTCTGACAGCTCGTTACCCGATTTGTTTACAGACTTTTTGCCGTCGAACAGGTAGTTTGCGTCAGAGGCCAAATCACCGGTTATAACGTCTTTCGGCGCACCCACGGTATTGAATGAAATAAACCCGTCAAGGACGAAGTTTGTTTCAATTCCGCTGAAAGCGGTAAAATCCAGGTTTCCTCCTGCGTTGTTGTATGCGATATTGTTTTTTGCCATGACGCTCGGGTTGCTGTTGCTGATGAAACCTACGGCACCGTTGTTAAAAGCTATGCTGTTTCTTATAACATGCGGTACGGCGATGCCTTCCCCGCCGAGCTTGAACCCGTTCTTGTCGCCTCTGCCGACTTTACCGTTAGTAAGGGTCCCGTTTTCGTAAGCTATGCAGCTGTCTATAACAACAGCGCCGATTTCGCCGGTACCGGCCTTTGTATAGAGATCCCAGCCGTCGTCAATATTATGATGGGAAATGCAGCCAATGAATTCATTGCCGACGCCGGAAGTGATTTTTGCCGCAAAGCCGTCGGCATTGTTTTCGGACGGGTCGCGGTTGTCGAAGGATTCACAGTTGATAATCCTGTTGTATGACGGCCATTCGGATTTATCTGCGGATGAATCGGTCCGGCTAATCTGTAGCCCGGTGTCTCCATGCTCGTAAAAACGGCAGTTGACGATAGTGTTGTGGTTTCCACCGATGGTAAAACCCTTGCAGTTCGGAGCCGACCTTGCAAAGTCAATGCCTTCAATGTGCCAGTAATTGCCGCTCAGAATTACGCCATCGGATTTTTTGCCGAAATCTATGACCGGTCTTGTATAGGGTGCTGCAATCATGTATTTTCTGTTCTCAGAGGTTCCGTCGTTGTATTTCGGTATTACGAGGGCAGAATCCCTCTTATACACACCGCCGAGAAGAATTATCTTCTGCCCTTCCCTGGCAAAGGCCGCAGCCGTGTCGAGGTCGAGAGGATTTGTCCTTGTTCCGTCGCCGTCGGGTGTTCCTTCCGGGGACACGTAAATATTTCCGTCTTCCCTGTATGTTCTCATTGCAACGGTGAAGTTCCGGATTATCTTGTCGTACGACGACAGATTCTGCGTATCGTCGGGCAGGAAGATCAATGTAAACGGGTTATCGCTGTTTTTCTGAAGTTTTGTATCAACTGAAAATGTTTCGCCGGATTTTACTTCCGCATTCTTTATCAGAACCTTGCCCCCCTGTTTAACCGTTAAAATACCGTTTACATTTGATTTTACAAGGACTTTGTATTCCTCCTTCGGGGTTTTGTCAAGGGAAAGGATTTCGATTGCCGGGGTAACGGGTTCTTCGGGAGGAATAACCCGCGGTGCGTCTGTTTCTGCACTTGTTACCGTAAATTCTATGTCGCTTACCTCGATTGCTGCAAGGCGTGCAGCGTAAAAGCCCACATAGATTTTTGAATCCTGTATGTTCAGGATGTCGGGTTCGAAGAAGATTACTTCCTCGCCGTCATTCAGCCTGCCGGTAAAGCCGCTGTTGGTCTTTGCAAGCGTAAGCCTGTATTCTGCTTCGGGATAGGTATTCTTTAGCCCGGGTTTTTCTTCCCTGATCATTATTCGCTTGATGCCCCGGCTTCCTGCACCGTCCGGCGAGCTTACTCCTGTGCGGATGAAAAGCTGCGTACCGTTCGGACTCCTTGTTCCGCCGCTGAATCCGCCTATTGCCGCAATGTTCGATGCAAGCAACCTGGAATCGCCGAAAGTGCCTATTGCGTCGCGGGCCATGATGCCGAAGGATTCCTGGCCGTCGTGCGGGTTCTTTGCGTATTCCCTGACCTTTATATTTGCAGAAAGAACGAAATTGTCCTTTTCCGCGTCAATTTCGGTGTAGTAGAACGTGATGCCGTCGTGGTCGGCTGCAACCTTTCCTCCGCCTTCAAGGGCAACAATTTCAACCGTTCCGTCGTCAAGGAAATTAATGTAGTTCCTGGATTCCGACGTGGACTGGCCGAAACGCGTGGCTTTCCATTCATATTCAGCCCGCTCCCTTACAGTTACCTTAAGGATAACAGGCTCGAAACCATCGGCCGAGATTTTCAGATCGTATACGCCCGGAACGCCGCTATTGAATGAAGACGTATCGACCGCGTAGTCTTTAAGTATTTCCCTGTCGCCGTTGTCGTACACTTTTGACACTTCAAGCCCGTCGGCACTGAAACTCTCGCCGGTGTAATAAGTTGTTTTCGGGTATTTTGTGATCTCCAGCCCGGTCAGCGTTCTTTCCTTTACCGGCACCTTGAGGCTTGCCGTTTTTCCTTTGCAGGTTATCATAATTTCCCTTTCTCCTGCGGTATCTTTTTTCATTTCTGTCACCCTGTATCAATCATTATAATCGGCTATATCCGTTAAAACTCCGGCATTGAATGTAGCTGTAAGCGCTTACAATTCCCCGAAATTTTGACATACACCCGTCAAAGGTATATGCCCTGAAGTTAAAAGTATTAACCTGGTACCGGGGAAAGCCTTCACTTGTATTATAAAACAGCATAATAAAACATTCAAATGTTTTCTGGTTTTATGTAAATATATGCCTGTTTCGGGTAAGAGAAGCATTAATGCGATATTACGTAGCTATTCTGATATTGTGTGCAACTGTCAATTTCCGGGGAAGAGAAGCATTAATATGATGTTTCCTGTCTCCTGCCTTGTAATGCCTGGAACACCGGGTTTTGCTGAAATGCAGAACCCCGTAAAAAATATACTGCCTGTAAAAAAAGAGGTAGAAATTCAATGGCATATATGATAGAATAGATATAGTTAAAAAATTAACAAAGACGACCAACCTGAAAAGGAGGTAACGCCGTGAAGAAATACTTGAGGGTTACAATGCCTGACGGTACGATGTATGATATTCCCGCTGAGGTCATTGCTGAACACAGGGCGACTTATTTCGAGAAGAATTCGGCTGAAAAACTTGCATACCACTCCAGTTCAGTTCAGCCCAGGCTTCATAGCGCTGAGAAGGAATTTGCGATGAATAACGACGATATTTTGATTGAATGGGCGGAGACCAAAATGGAATGGAAAGACATTGAGCCTCATGCCAAAAAAGTTGAGAAAGAAGGCGGTTATGAAAAGGAATGGCGTACTGCGGAAAAGAAAGTAATATCCTGTTAACAGTGATGCAGCCTGAAATCCTTTGACTTTTTAAGACTTTCAGGCTGCTGTTGTTTTCATCGGAAAAGTATTCATTCTAAGGAGGGTAAACGGCTTTATATTCTTCTTCAGCAACGGTTTTCAGTAGTAAAAGTATTCCCCGTCTATCGTAGTGTACAAATCCTTTGACTTGTTCTTGAACGGTTTGTTATTGAAATAAAGGCATTTATCGATGTTGTTGACCCCTTCAAGGGCCATTTTGGCGGCAATTACAGAGGAACTGTCGGGTTTCAGTTCGGTAAATCCAGGTTTATGCGCCGGCGGAAACTGTTTTGAATACCTGCTGTCGAATATAACATCATATACAGTATCCGGAAAATTGGGATTCCTTGTTCTGTTCAGCACTACATTTGCTATTGCAAGCTTGCCTTTAAGGCTTAGATTTCTTCCTTCAACATATGTGATCCTGGCAAGCCATATTATATCCTCATCGGTATAAGGCCTGTTCAGTATGTTTGAATCGTGTACTGCAAAGCCTTCCCTGTTCATTTCTACCGAATATGTATAATCGTCAAACCTGACTTCAAATCCTTTTATTTCAGCTAAATAACGAACGGGTACCATTGCCCTGCCGTTAAAGCCTTCAACATTAACATCCATCAGCGTTTCTTCGCCGTTTACAATCAGCCTGTTGCTGTCAATCCACATTTCTATCATGTGCTCTTCATCGGTAAGAACAATCTTTTTCTCTTCAGGCAGCCATTCAACAGCCATATTGAATGACTCTGCGACAAAACGGACGGGTACAAAGGTTCTGTTCTGTTTTATGTAAGGATTTGTGTCTGTAAATATCGGCGTGCCGTTGATTTTTATAGTAATAAATATTTGCTCGGTTATTTCCTGCCCATGCGAAACAGCCGGGTGTAAAAAAACAGCCCAAAATGCGATTACAAACAGCATTATTTTACAAACATTCCTATAACATATCCTCACCTTGTCCATTAAAAGCACTCCTTGTACCATTCTATGAGAAACCCTTTCTGCCTGTGACTGCAGTCATACGAAAAAACGGATAAGCATCAGTAAAGCCGGACATGGTTCAGAATAATTTTAACATAAATAAGCGGGGTAATAAATTGAAATAGAAAATGTAAATAAATTGTAAAACACAAGAAATAAAGCTCTAAAATGATCAAAACATGGAGTTTG
>Ga0209537_1000584_pt1 | contig 44274 bp, 42 predicted proteins | sample BioPla4DNA1_FD_187698 | JGI IMG/M metagenome (GOLD analysis project Ga0209537, IMG submission 187698) | Biogas fermentation microbial communities from Germany - Plant 4 DNA1 (SPAdes) (version 2) | ecosystem: Engineered > Bioreactor > Anaerobic > Digestate | place: Bielefeld, North... | reverse complement strand
CCTGCCTCATAATCCTTAATTGCTGCTAATTTTTGTTCAACTGTGAATCTCTTCCTCATACTTTCTTCCCCCTTGAACAAATTGTATTACATTTTTATACAATCTGTCCAACCGTCTAAGGGGTCCTTAACACTTTTGCTTAATCTATTCAACTCTTCTTTTAACCTTCCGTAGTCTGTTATCAGTTTTTCTTCTTTATTAAAATGTGTATATATATTATCAAATATAAATATGCTCGCTTTCCTACAGGGAACCGGACAACCTAACATAGATAAAAACATAATCTGTCCGAATGCCCTTGCAAAAGTAGTTTTTCCACCCTGGTTAGGCCCGGTTATAATATATATCCGCTCTTCATTGTTAAGATAAAAATCATTACAAACTACCTCAGTATGAGAGACTAATGATTTTTGTGCAAAAGCCAAATCATATGCATCTACAATATCTAATGCTTTATTATTAGATATACTGGGATATGCAAAATGCATTCCTTTTTGTTTGAGCTTATTAATATAGTCTAAATATGAAATATAAAACTGAATTTCTACATCAAACTTTATAATATTGTTGCTCAAGAAATCTGTGTTATTCTTAAAAAAAGAATCTAGCATTTCAAATACGGACGGGTTCATTTTTCTAATTATTTCTAAAATTTTTGTCTCCAACGCGCACATTTCCAAATCGGTAAAGAATCTTATCTCATAGTTGAGTTGTACTCCACTAAATTTTTGTAAAGTCTTGTTAATTTCAGCACAGAAATCACTGTTACTCTCGTCCTTGCTTACAATTACTTCATCTTTTCCCACTTGTATACTGTAGCTTATCCTGTTAAATTCGGTTTGTAACTCTTTGGTTTTACTGAATAATGCTACAAAGTGCTCAGAATTTTCATACTCATTTAGCCACTTATAAAACCGTAAAAGTCCTTCTGATTTAATTTTTGCTAAACTCATCCTAAACCGTAAATCATTTACTGCATTGCAATACAAATAAACTGCATCTAAAAACCACTTTTCTTTTTGATAATGGTTATGGAGGTCCCCGCTAAAAGATAAATATTCTCTCATTCTCTTCAACTGGTACGAGAAATCTACCATACAGTTAAATAAATCTTTACACTCAAGATCCCTCATTATATCTAAACGATAATTGATTGAGTCAATATCATGCAAGTTGTTATAAAAAAATTGTTCTAAATGATATTCTTCCTTGCCTTTAATAATCTCATCGATAACTTGGTTTAAATTAAGGTCAACGAAAAAACCGGGATCGTTATTTGCATTGCTTAATGTCTCGCTCTCCTTTTTCGCATCTTTAAACAAAATACTAAAGAATTCCATTTCCCTAATCACCTTTTGATTTATGGAATATTGCGATTTCACACAATTCTAAAACTCAACAATAAGCCTGCGAATTGTAAAGATTCGCATAAACCCCCTTATTCAACATCAGGTTTTCATGGGTACCCTGCTCAACTATCTGCCCGTTATACAAAACAACAATATGTCTTGCATTTTTAACTGAATAAAGCTTATGCGAAATAACAATGACACTTTTGTTTTTCGCTAGTTTTTCAATGGATTGATTGATTAGTTGTTCCGATTGGCTGTCAAGAGCTGATGTCAGCTCATCAAAAATAATGATTGGAGAGTTTCTGAGAAAGGCCCGCGCTATGGCTATTCGTTGTTTCTGTCCTACAGAAAGAGTAGTTCCTTTTTCTCCAATCACTGTGTAATATTTGTTTTCCATCGAATCAATAAAATCATGGATATTAGCATCTTTGGCGGCCTGAATGATCTCTTCATCACTGGCATTCTCGTCAGCAATGGCTATATTGTCTCTTATTGTACCGGGGAGCACACACGGTGTCTGTGATATATACGTTATCAATGAGCGGGCACGTTCCAAATCCGAATAAATGGACTTGCCAAAAACCTCAATATCACCGTATTCCGGTTTGTACAATCCGACGCATAATTTCGCCAGAGTGCTTTTACCTGAGCCACTCACACCAACCACAGCCACAACCCCGTCCGAATCAACCTGAAATTTAAAATGGTTAAATACGGACTTAACTTCGCCGTCCTCTGAAGAATATGAAAAACCTATGTCCTTTACAATCAACGGGATTTTGCTGTAATCCGTTTCTTTCTCAAGAATAGTCTCCGAATTACTCTCGGACTTCATATCCAGTATTTCGAGTACCCTTCCGGCCGCTCCGACTGACTGCTGAACCGCACCCCACATATTGGATATTCCAAGGAACGGGCCTTGCAGCTTCCACGTCAATACCAAAAAAGCAAATACTTCACCGGCTGATATTGTATTTTGCATTGACAGGAAGGCTATCGATATTGCGCATGAATACGCGGTTGCATTAAAGATAAAATCGATTATCTGAGACATACCTGTACCAAGCAAAGTCTGCCTGATCAACAGATGATTCTGCGCTTTCCTTTCATCGATATATTTCTTTAAGAATTCATCCTGCAGCCCGAATATTTTGATAATTTTAATCCCCTGCAATGTTTCCTGAAGGACGCCCCTTATATCAGCCTGCTTGCGTTGCACCTGGCAGGAAGCATCCCTCATCTTCTTTTCGAACAACCGTCCCACAATAAAATTCAGCAGTCCTGCTCCAATCGCCGCCAGGGTAAGAGCGAAATTGATCCTTGCCATATAAACAAAAACAATCAGGCATGTTAAAAAGCTATAACCCAAATCATAGATAATGCTTCCGACAATTCCTGATGTTACTTCAACATCTTTCGTTATTCTTGATGTCAAGTCGCCAGAGTGTTTGCTCTGTATAAACGAGAATGGAACCTTATTCAGTTTTTCAAAAACATCCAGTGTAAAATCCCTTGTCAGCATTACCTGTGAGAAGTGCCTGGTGAAATACTGAAAAACGATAAACACAATCGCTCCGATTCCCAACGCCGAACAGGTTTTTATTAAATTGAGCAACCGAGCCTTGTCGGATGCGTTAATCGTATCAATGAAAAACTGCTGGATCCAAGCCATACCCACACTAAAAAACATATCGGCAGAGAGCAAAAGAATCGAGCAGATAAAAGGAATCATATACGGCTTAACATATTTTATTACGATTCTAAACACCTTAAGCGCTTTGGGATGCTGTGAGGCTTTTGCGCCGGTCATTTATATCCCCCCTTCTACAGCAGCTTCAGCATTCTGCATTTTGACAAACTCAAAGTACTTCCCTCTTCGCTGCATCAGCTCCTGGTGAGTTCCTGTTTCCGCAATTTCGCCATTCTCGAGAAATAATATTTTATCGGCGTTTTTTATCGTAGATAAACGATGCGCTATGACGATATTGATTTTATCTTTCATCATTTCCTTAAGCTCCTGGAGAATTACAGCTTCATTCCATAAATCCAGCGCAGATGTTGGCTCGTCAAGAATGAATATCCTGGGATTCCGAAGCACAGCTCTGGCAATTGCTATTCTCTGCCTTTGTCCACCGGACAGATCATTTCCGATCTCCCCTATACTTGTATCATATTGTTTTGGCAGTTCCATTATAAAATCGTGAATATTGGCCACCCTAGCTGCCGTTATTACTTCTTCCTTTGAAGCATATGGTTTTCCGTAAGAAATATTCTCGTAAATTGTTCCTGAAAACAGACAGGTCTCCTGTGAAACATACCCTATAAGGCTCCGGTACTTTTGAATATCCGAATCATCTTTTCCGAACTGAATGCTTCCCGAGGATGGTTCATACAATCCAAGCAACAGGTTTACAGCAGTGCTTTTTCCACTTCCGCTCGGCCCTACGATTGCTGTAACCTCACCGGCCCGGGCAGTAAAACTTAGGTTTTTTAATACCTTCTCTCCAGGAGTGTACCCGAAGTCTACATTAATAAATTTTACTTCCAGTTTGTCTTCATCAGATTCCGGTTCTGCATCAGGCGCATTCTTCGAATCAGAGAGGAGCATCTCTGCTGAAAGATCAAGCAGTTCAAAAACTCTTCCGGCATTCGATACAGCATTTTGCATTTTACCCCACATCCCCGCTATATTGGCCAGTGGAAAAGCAACTTCTTTCAAAAGATACCGCAAATGCAATAACACTGCCCACATCAAGCTTATTATCCACTGCCAGGATTCCACCATATCCAAGGATAAAGAGTACGCCAATGACCCAGATTACGGTATGTACACGGAACAGCAGCACTTCAATCCAAAGTATTTTTAAATGATATTTTAATCGCTGATTATATTTTTCCTTCAACTCACGACAAACTCTTTTAACCAGTGAAAAACTTTTTACAAGCTCAGAATTTTGGATGATATCCTGCATGTATGACTGCTGTTCAGAAATCTTTTGCTGTCTTTCTCCATACAGTTTTCTTAATGGTTTTGAGAAGAAGTTCAGCGCTATTGGAACGCATATCGAAATTACCAATATACCTGCCGTCAAATGTACATTCAGCCTGAAAAGATAGAAAAGCAGCAATACGACCTGAAGTATATTGTTTAAAATCTCAACCGCGAAGGTATTGATTCCGGACTGTGCAATATCGACCGATTCATCCAGACGGTTAATCAGATCACCGGAATGGTATTTGCTTAAGTTGCTCATTTTTGCGTTAAGAATTTTTTGAAGCACCGCAGATTGCAGATTGAGTTTAGACTGATTGTGCAGATATGTTGAAAGATAGTTTTTTATGAAATTGCCTGTGATACTTACCAGTAAAATTACCGCTGCGATGCCTGCTGAGCTGATGAGCAATTCGGTGTCCTTCTGTGTTGCCGCATTTACAAGTCTTTGTACAAGCTCGGCAAAAGCAGTGCTCGTAAGTGCCAGAACAGTAATTATTGCACAAAGTATTAAGTAAAAAGGAATGTATTGTTTTGAAAACGCCAAAAGCCAAAGAAACACCTTGATTGCAGAGTACTGTTTTCTGTCGCCAGGATCTACTCCTGCTTTTTTGTTCACTGATAAAGCAACCATAAAACTCCTCCTTTATTGAGGTAAAAATGAAATGTTTTCTTACAGCATTCGCAAATTTTTCCGCATTTTAACAAAAACGCTCCTATGGTTATCACCACACTTTCTATTTGCATTTTTACGGGGGTATTAGGAGGTATCCCCTTAACAAGCGAATTTTGGGAGACAAAATTCAGTGCTTGCTACAACATAAGACACCTGTCTTATGTTGAAATACTTACGGTAGGTATTAGATTACCTGCCGAAAAATAAGAGCTGTCATCGCTCATGTTCATGCCGTCTTTGCTTCCTAAACCGTTCTTCCATCTCTTTTTCTTTAGTGGTAAATTCCACACCGGCAAAGTGTTCTGAATCAAGGATGTATTCTTCGTTTCTGTACGCCTGCCGAACTTTTTCTTCGGCCTGTTGCTCATTTTCCGCCTCGATTTCAACTGTCATGCAAAGGGTTTCCTTGCTTAAAGAGCTAACTGTAACGACCTGAACTATCAAAGAAGAGTATATAATGATTATATAATTATAATACCTGCTGGTAAATGGCATAATGTAATCAATGTTGGCAATAAACCAATAAAACTATACTCCATATATGCACCTCCTCAGCACCCTCATGGAACGATTCACGAGACGAAGGAAATAGCAGAAGCTGCTGAGGTAAATCGTTGAACCTACTTAGTAAACACTATAAGTAATCAGCTTTCTATGGAATTTATGCCATAGAAAGCTGATTACTTTCAATAAACACCCTCATCTCAAGGCCAAACCTAATCATTGAAAGAAAATAATTATCACTTACATAACTCATTGACAATATAAACCTATCGGTATCATGCTAACAAAGAAAAATACTGGTTTTCCTGCCATTATGGTGTTTGCTGTTTTATCCAGTCAGATCGAAGGATTGCATACTGTTTCACATCCCAGTACCTGTTCTTGGCAAATATTTTTTCCCTGGCTATGCCCTCAAATCTCATGCCGGCCTTTTGCATTACTCTGCCCGATTTTTCATTGTCGGTAACATGGCAGCATTCAACCCTGTTTAACTCCATCTCTGTAAAAGCAAATTCCAGTACCTTCTTTACCCCTTCGGGCATAATGCCCTGACCCCAGTATGTTCTTGAAAGCACGTATCCAAGTTCCGCGCGTCTGTTTCTCACATCACACCATGGAAAACCTATAGTTCCTATCAGTTTGCCGTTTTCCTTCAAAACAATGCCCCATTCCCCTGCTTCATCCTTTTCATATCTTGCAAGTGTAAAGTTAATAAAGCTTCGGGTATCCTCTATGGTCTTATGTGTATTCCAGACCACAAATTTTGATACCTCATCGTCCGAGCCATACTCGAAAATATCATCTTCATCCGAGGGCCTAATCCTTCTCAATATCAGTCTTTCGGTCTCCAACTGCGGTGTACCTTTGAACTTCAGCTTCTTCATAGTACTTTCCTCCTTTTCGCCGGCAAAGACTTATAATATTTGATTATAACAAAAAATCCGCTTAAGCCAACCTCTAACCTGACTTATGAGAAACAGGATAATCTTATGCATTTACTCTAAGGAATTTTTCACTATTTCTCGTAATATCAGCGAAACTTCGCTTTCAAACATTTTCTTTAATTATCATATAAAGTTTAGTATGATAGCAAAATAGGAAATGTTTTCACATTACCCATGATGTATACTAAAACCACTGTACGTTGGGAGGAATGCCATGCAATACCCTGAAATAATCAAATCAGCACTGGATTATATAGAGCAAAATTTAAAAACCAATATTACGGCTGAAGAATTAGCTAAGATGGCAAATTATTCAATCTATCATTATTGTCGTTTATTTTCTTCAGTTATGGGTTCCTCTATTGCCAGCTACATTTTGAAGCGACGCCTTGATCATGCCCTTGCAGAAATCGCCGGTGGTCGTACAGCTATTGATGTAGTGCTTGAATATGGTTTTAACACCTACGCAGGGTTTTACAAGGCATTTGTAAAAGTCTATGGCTGCTCTCCAAAAAAGTATCTTAGAATTAATAAAGAACACATACCAACAAAACCGGAGGTGGTAAATATGTATACCAAAAAACAACTACGAGAAGTTTTGGGTAATTGGAACATTGAAGAAGGCCTTTCCATAAACGATATCTATATAATGGACGGGTCAAAGGTTTCGGGAAATGTCTGGGCAGTGGGCAACGATTATATTCTAAAATGCGGTGACTGTGAAAAAATAATGAAAAACCTGAAAATCTCCAAGGCGCTTCACCGTCAAGGCTTTGTTTCTTCACTGCCGGTTCTGACAAAAACAGGAAGAGAGTATTTTGAAGGTAAAGATTTTTTTATTCTTACAGGAAGATTAAAAGGGAGACCTCTGCCCAAGTCTGAGAGGTTTGGTCATAATTGTGTCAGGTTTGGTGAACAGTATGGCAGAAGCATAGCAAGATTACATAAAGCGCTTAGATCTATACAGAAAGAGTTTTTTCCCGATGAGGTAAACCTCTGTAAAAGTCTTACAGAGTGGGCACTGCCAAGCGTAAAACGTCAGAATATACAATGGAGTATGGGTATTGATGATAGTTTCTTTAACGGCTTTATCGATGGTTTTGGGATGTTATATGATAAATTGCCCAAACAACTCATCCACAGAGACCCTAATCCAAGCAATATACTGTTTGATAATGGAATTGTAACCGGATTTATTGATTTTGATCTGAGTGAAATTAATATACGTTTGTGGGATGTTTGCTACTGTGCAACCGGAATTTTATCTGATGGCAGTGACGAGGCATATGAGAAATGGCTGGAAATTCTCAGCGGAATTCTCAATGGTTATGACCTTGAAGAGAAGCTGACTCCTGAAGAAAAACAGGCGGTATTTTACGTAATTTGCTCTATTCAGATGACTTGTATTGCTTTTTTTGAAAGACATGATATGTACAGGGAACTTGCACAAACCAATCGTCAGATGCTGCAATTCATAGTCAAAAATGAGGAAAAAATAAAGCAGATATTGTAGGTAAGCTGATTTGTATTTTTGAACTTGCATTTTGGACAATTTCCGGGAGTGAACATTTACATTTGTCATTTTAAACCATGCCTAAATATCTTATATCAGGCAAAACCACGATAGTTTTATACCGAGTCTTATGTGTAAACCAGACTTATGAGAACCCGAAGTGAAGCGAAAAGAAGAACTGAGAACATGAAAGGCTAAACTACATCGAAAATGAAGGTTCATACTTTTACGTTAACAGTTATCTGCTGTTTGATATTTAGCCAATTAAGTTCTCAGTTTAAATTAATCATATATTAATCTATCTTATTTTATACGGTTCAGAACGTCAGCAGGCAGTAACTCTACACCGTTATTACGAAGATTGTCCCTTGTTTTAGCAAGGTTGTTCATCGACATTACAATTGCCTCTCTCAGGCTAACCTGGTCAACTCTGCACAGCCTAAGTGCCTGTTCCAGCTCTATAGCAGCCTGGACTATGTAGTTACAATTATGCCTAAGCAAAGTCATCAAAGCCAGATGTTGATAAAAATGCCACCTTGGATTTTTATTATCCAGCTCTATAGCCTGCCTTGCGAATTTTGAGCTTATATAAGCATAAGACATCAATTTGGGTACGTCTTCGGCATGTTTTATTGCTAATTTGAACATGGCATTTGCTGCATATCCGTAATATAAGGCTTTATTTGGAGATAATTTTACAGCCTCAAAATAATAATTAAATGACGTTTCATATTCTCCTGAACTGAAAAACAAATATCCGGCAGTAAAGTTTGCTTCCTCGCGTTCTCTAACACTTTGCGAACTTAGTTTTAATTCAATTTTGCTAAGCAGCTGTTCCCTTTTTGCCCCATCCATACATTCCATTATCGACTGGGCAAAATCACATTCCGGATACGTTTCATCCGCCCTTTCAATGCTCTGGACAACACTATTACTGTTTGGAACAGCATTAAAATAATCATAGCCAATATTGCCAAACATATTTATTATTTGGTCAGCCTGTTTCAAATAACCCATTTCATTTTGTTGCAAATAACTTGGTGAAAACCTTCTTTTGAAGTCCTTAAAGCTTTTATAAGCCTTGTCAAATTGTCCGGACAGCATGTAGCATTCGGAAAGCATAAACAGGACTTTTGGTCTGTTTAAGTCATCGATTTCAAGAATTTCAATAGCTTCTTCAAAACGACCTGACATCATATGAGTAGTGGCAATGACAACATCTTTAGTCATAACTATACACCTCTTTTGCTATATTGACTAACCTATCATAAGCAAACCTATATGAAACTTAAATGAGTTGTTCAAAAGACTTGCAAATTCCAGGCTTAAGTCTCTGATTACCTGCTCTGGTCTTTCAACACACTTTAAAAAACATATCGCGGGTATTCTCGCGGCCATGTTAACTATAATAGCATAGAAATGTTCTAAAATACCATCCTTTATTTCATTACACCTTAGAAATAGCTATTCGGGCATTAATTTACCCTAAAGACATTGTGGTATTACCTGTGCGTTCTCCTGTCTTTTTGGAAGTTTTTCCAGAAATCACGTTGCCGTGTTTCCGGTTGTATTTCTATGTTACGTTTTTAATCCACTTTCGTGATTTAAGCCGTATTAATCCCAGAATAAATTTTACAACCTCTTCTAAAATTGCCAATGCATATACCAGGTGTACAGGTAGTTTAAACAAGAATGCGCCCATAATGGTTAAGGGAACTCCTATAAACCACATGGTAAATCCCTCTATCTTCAGTGCACTTTTTGCATCTCCTGCTCCTCGTAAAATGCCAACTATTATGACCAGTCCCAGGAATCGAACAATAAATATAATGGAGATTATATATAGCATAATCAGGGTACTGTCTCTTACTTCATTAGAAACGTTGAACAAATCCAGAATCAGGGGAGATGATAGCGCCAAGCCCAGCCCTAATATTATACTGATAAAGGAAGAAACTTTAATAAATTTTTTGGCATAATCAATGGCTTGTTCTTCCCTGCCTTCTCCTATGCTATTACCAATCATTATAGACGATGCGCTCGCAATTCCAAAGGTCACTACCATAAACATATTATATTTGAACAGCAGCTGTGGCACCTGTACCCATTCTGCCATAAACAACCGAATAAATAAGGCTGGCCATTGCCCAAAATACATCATTCAGTAAAACAGGCATAATGATTTTATAGGATTTTTTGAAAAAGTCTATGCTTAAATCTGTTAGCTCTTTTAAGTTTGCTGCTAGTACTCCCTTATCCTTATAAACTAATAATATAAGTATTATTGTTTCAACTACTCTGGCTATTAATGTTGCAATTGCAGCACCTTCCACCCCTAAGGCAGGAGCCCCCAATTTTCCAAATATAAGAATATAATTAAAAAATACATTACATAACAATGCAATTATATTAACTATTAAGGGTACAAAAGCATTTCCTATTGAACGCATAGAGAAGCTGTATATAAAAGTTATTGCCGTGAAAACATAGCTGAACAATACTATAAATAAATATTTTCCGCCTAAATCTATTACTTTGGAATCTTTATTAAATAATGAAATTATTTTTCCCGGGTTAATAAACCCTGCAGCCATAAAAATTACAGAAACAAATAAAACAGAAACCAATCCCAGGCCAAGTACTCTTTTAATATTTGTAAAATCCTTTTTTCCCCAGTATTGAGCAATAAAAACGCTGCATCCTCCGCATAAACCTATAAGTATCATATTAAAAAAGAAAAAGTACTGATTGGCTATTCCAACCGCAGCTATTTCTACCTCTCCCAGTTTTCCTATCATTATGGTATCTACCATATTAAGTGAAGACCCTATCAAGTTTTGAAGCATGATAGGAAAAGCTAATTTAATCATATTAATGAAAAATTCTCTGTCCGCTCTTAAATGAGATTTAAGTACTCTATACATCTTGTCCCTCCTAAAGTGATATTGTACTTCTTATATTTAAAAAATCAATACAAACTTCATTTTTACAAATTTTGATCCACATTTGCTTCATTTACTATCTCAATAGTTTTCTTCCGAAATATAAAAAGTCTACGATATTATATTTTAATGCAATACAGTAGACCATAAAAAAGCCCACTTAGGCGGATTTATCTAAGCGGGTTTCTTTTAAACAGACTCTATATCAAATTTTCAAGGATGAATTTAACATTAGCCTGGCTTAAGAGTATCAAAAAACACTATATAGAAAAAACATACTGGCTTTGCCCTTCCCCTGCCAAATATACTTCATTGCATTTAACATTAAATACTCGCTCTATATCCCTGCTGCTATATATCGCACCGGGGGTATCAAATATGACTACTTCCCCTTTATCTAAAAGGCATACTTTATTGGAGCAGGTCAATGCACTGTTCAGGTCGTGAATTACCATTATTACAGCTTTCCCCATATTTTTAAGCTCTTTTATAATATCCAGTATCTCAAGCTGATGGTTTATATCCAGATAAGTTGTCGGCTCATCCAAGAAAATATAGTCTGTATCCTGGGCTAAAACCATTGCAAGATATACTTTTTGCCTCTCTCCGCCAGACAGCTCGTTTAAATTTTTGCTTCTGTACCTTTCAATTCCCAGCTTTTCCAAAGCATTTTCAACAATTGCCTTGTCTTCATATTGTGGTATTCTGGAAAAACCTAAATAAGGAAACCTGCCATGCATGACAAGATTATAAACCGATATATTGGGTGTATTCCTTGTTTGGGGAAGGAAAGATAACTCTTTTGCCAGTTTCCTGCCAGGTATATTATAGATGTTTTTTCCATTTAATGTAACGTCTCCGGAGAAAGGCTCCAGCAATTTGGATGCCGTTTTTAGTAAAGTAGACTTTCCACATCCATTTTTCCCAATTATACTGGTTATGCTTCCTTTCTCAAAAGATAAATTAATATTTTTTATTACTTCAATTCCTTTATATCCGGCAGTTACATCCTTTAATCTAATCATCAACAACCCTCCTCCTCTGATTAAAAAGCAGATAGATGAAAAAGGGTCCTCCCAAAAACGACATGATTATCCCAACAGGAATTTCATACGGAGCAAACAGGGTGCGGGCCATTATATCGCAAAGCAAAGTAAATGAACTGCCTAATAAAGCAGAAACAATAACCAAAAGCCTGGTATCAGATCCTATAATAAGTCTGGATGCATGGGGGACTATAAGTCCTATAAAACCCAATAGCCCTGCAAAACTTATTGCGCTGCCTGAAAATAATGATGACAGTACAATAAAAATAAAACGATATAAGGGCACATTTAATCCCAGCGATTTAGCCGTCTCATCCCCTAAAGACAGAATGTTCATGTCATAGCTAAGAACAAATACTGCTATAAAAGATATAAATATCAGTATTCCGGGAAGTTTAATACCTTTCATCGTGACACCGGAAAGCCCACCTATTAAAAAGCTTGTCCTGCTTATGGCTGTGTCTGGCTTAATGGTAAGAATTGTGTCGGTAATAGCTCCAATAAAGCTCGACACCGCAACACCCGATAATACTATTGCAATCCGGGATGCTCCGGTTTTCTTTGCTATTAAATATACTAATAATGTGGCTAAAAAAGCACCGGCAAAAGCTGCTACAGGCATTAGCATAATATATGCAGGAAATAATGCTGTAATCAAAGTTGTAAATAAACCTGATCCTGAGCTAACACCTATTATACTGGGACCTGCAAGGGCATTGTCCAGTACTGTTTGCAATATCAACCCTGATAATGACAGAGCACAGCCGGCAAAGATTGCTGCTAAAGTTCTTGGTATCCTGACATAGTTTATTATTTGGAATTCTTTTGTAATTTCATCCTTTCTGAAAAGAACCGAAAATGTTTTGGATAAAGGTATATTTGATGCCCCAACGCTTATACTTAATACTAATAAAAACAGCAATAGCAAAATCAGCAAAGCTATAACAAAAATGTTATAGCTTTTAGTATTCTTAATTAAAAATTTCCGGGTATATAATTTCTGCAAGATATTTATAGCTTTCACCCCATCTTACATTTGGTTTGTAATGGAATAATTCCTTCGGCAGTATTATATACCTGCCATTTTTTACGGCGGTAAGATTCTTCCACGCAGGATTTTTCTCTATTCCGTTTTTTAATGCTTCAACAGCTTTCTCTGTGCTGCCCATTGTGGTGACAAATATGAAATCCGGATCTTCTTCGATTATTTCCTCAATACTCAGTTCTTCAAGCAGCGACGGATGCTTGTTTGTAATGTTCACCGTCCCTAAGTCTTCCAGCATCCTGCAGGTCAGGTTGTCATCCTTTTTGGCCTTTGCCCCGCTGGAAAAGGCACGAACAAACAGCACTGAAGGCCTGTCTGAGCTGTTGTTTTCTATTTCCGACAATATCTCATCTATATCTTCCTTTATCTTGAGTCCGTGCCTTTCATACAAATCCTTGCTGCCTGTAATATCAGTACATATGTCCAGCATTTTCAAATAATCTTCAAAATATTCTACTTTAAAGTAGGCATGGGCTATACCTGATTTTTTCAGTACTTCTTTTATTTTTAAATGGTTTTCAATATCAGGCGACAGCAATACAAAATCCGGCGACAGGGATAATATTTTCTCTATATTTGGATCCTTTACAGTACCTACAATGCTTATATCTTTCGATTCCTCCGACCGGCCTTCTTTAATTACATCATCAGTTACCCCTGTTACTTCCCCTCCAGCCAGAATCCACGTTTCAGCATAAGATCCGACCAGGGATACAACCCTTTCGGGTTTTTTCTCCAAAATAACTGAATTGCCAAGTGAATCGGTAAAGGCATAATACGCCTCAACGCCTTTACTGTCTATATTGGCGCTTTCATTCATATTTCCGCTGCTGCATCCTGTTACTAATATCATCAAAAATACCAATAGTATTAAAGACTTTCTTGTCAATTTCAGCACTCCTAATTGCAATCTGTGTTAAGCTGCTTGTTAATTTTTTTGCTAACTTTATGGTAACATCATTAAAATCTATTTTAAAATACAATAATATAATTACAGCTATAGGTTTTACCTATATAATCCTTAAATTTTCTGACATGTTTCCTTTATTTTTTCTGCTCCTGCAAATGCAATCATTCCAGGCAAAATTTCAGTCGGATAAAACCATCCTGTGCTTCCATTTATGCAGTTTATGCACAAAAACATTCAATTTATGCAAAATATGTTGACATATCCTGTATTTACATTTATTATATTTACAAATATTGTATATACAGATAATTTTTATGTTAACCCATAGAAGCAATATACATGAATTTTGAAATAATAACACCGGACAAAGTTTCTGGCGGTAGTTTCTATATATCTTTAACTTTAAACAGGTATAGCAGATACGATTCAGAGGGAGGTCACTCTTTGGTTAGTGATTTTGAATCAGGGGGGGAGTTTATAAAGCTCAAGCCACAAAAGGCTTTATTAAAAGCGCAGGCGATACATCCTATACTTATCTAAGTTTTACTGGTTTATCAGATGGAAACTATAAAATGTTTTTCCAATCAATGTATCAAGATCAAGTTGATTTCAGTGGTGTAGTATATGATAGTAAATAATGAATGGTAACTAGATACATAATACACTTGATGTAATCTTATGTCATATAAGAAATAATAATTAAGCAGGGATGACATAACATGGAAAAAAAGGTTGAAACAAAAAGAATTAATTTAGATATCTTTTTATTTATATTTACAACAATTGTATCATTTTTAATATGTTATATTTTTCTGGATGATCTTTTTATTCCCGCATTTATTACTGAATTGGGCAGGATATCGTTCAGATTATCCGTATCGTACTTGATTTTTATATCAATAAAGTGGGTATTTAATAAAGAAATAACAGCAAATAATCAAAAAATAGTATATATTTTATATTTTGTTCTATTAATAAGCCTGTCGTTATCGCGACCATCTTTTTACCCGCAATCACAAAATATAAATTTAAAATTAGGTTATTTTAATGATATTTCTAAATATGTATTGGTTGCAAACATATTTATGTACTTCCCTCTTGGATTTTTTGCAAAAAATTTTTAAAGATAAAATCAAAAAATATAATATCTTTATTCATACTATATATTTTGGTCATCGAAACAATGCAATTTTTATTTAAAGTAGGTTATTTCGACATAAATGATATTTTACTGAATCTAATTGGTTTTATATCAGGCTTATTTGTGTTTTCTCTCATAAACAAGTTAAAAACAAAAGAACGAGCAGGAGATAAATAATTATTTTATTCTGCATTCTCTCATTCGAGTAGCATAGAGAAGTTTTCATTTTTTTCACGAAACCGTATACGAACCCCTCGCACGACTTATGCCATTCACACATACTGAGATTTCCCTTAGAGAGCCTCATGTGTAAGAAATTTGGATGAATGTTCGGAAAATGCTGGAATCCCCTGCATCCATTCTTTCCGAAAAATTACTTTTAATACATTTATACAAAATTTTAGTGTATGACGATGCTTGTAATCTGGGGTGCACCGCATTGCAATATGTTCAGGCGGGAAGGTTTCTCATATACAAAGACCGACTATTATGAGGCAACCTTCGAGCTTAAGGACGGGGACATCATATTCTACGACACCAATAAACGCTCAACTGACGATTACAGGGTTGGCGTAACGCATTAAAGGGATTGGACCGGTACCTTTATTTTATTAATCTGCTTGCCGGAACGGTTTTTATAAAGGATGATATGTTTTTATAATCCCTTACCAGTTCAATTAAGCTTTCCATGCCCCTGGTAAGGGTCTTGTCCTTATGATAGACTATACTGAAGTATCTGTCCCAGGCGCCCTCTGCATTTTCGATAACATGTATCCGGGAGTTTTTCACTTCTTCCTCTACCAGACAGACAGATATCACTGCCAGATAGTTGTTGTTTATTACTTCCTTCTTTATAGCTTCGGGGCTGTTGCCTTCAAAGGCTGTTTTTATCTCTATTCCGTTATCAGACATGTATCTTTCGAAAAGCTCCCTTGTACCACTGCCCTTTTCTCTCATGGCGAATCTTTCATTGGCAAGTTCCTTTAATTTAATGGTCTTCCTTTTAGCAAAAGGATGATTGGTGCTGCAAATGAGAACTAAAAAGTCTTTGATTTCGGGAATGCATATTAAGTCAGGACTTTTAATCTCCCCTTCTACTATTCCTATATCTATTTCGGAGTTCAAAAGCTTACTTTCTATAACCTGGGTATTGTTCATATAGGAGTAAATTTCAATGTCCGGTTCTTTTTTAGTGAATTTATTAACTATATCACTCAATATACTTTCGCCCACTGTTATTGTTGAGCCTATTTTTATCTTCTCTTTTTTATTAATTTTGAGCATTTTCTCTTCTAAATCATCGAATTGCTTCACTACGCTTTTAGCATAGGAAAACAGTTTCCTTCCTGCTTCGGTGATATATAGTTTTCTGTTTAAGCGGTTAAACAAAAGAACACCATAGTGTTCTTCCAGCTCCCTGATGGCCTGGCTAACCGTGGGTTGTGAGATATATAGCCTGGATGCTGCAGCACTCATACTGCCGTTTTTTACTACCTCGATAAAAATTCTTAAATGCCTGATTGTCACATTCTACCTCCATATATAACAGGATTTTATTTGCTTCATTCGGGCCGTTATAGGTTTTACCTATAACCATAATCAGATTTTATCATTTTACCATCTTGTAAACAATTGTTATATTGTTAATAGGATTATGTTATCCATTAGCAAGGGGAATGGCACTATGAATGTATTAATAATAGGCGGTGTAGCTGCCGGTACTAAAGTGGCTGCAAAACTTAAAAGAGATAACTACAATACAGAGGTAACCATATTAACAAAGGGTAAGGATATCTCTTATGCCGGGTGTGGGCTGCCCTATTATGTCGGAAATGTGATTGAGAATCAAGAGGAATTAATTGTGAACACACCTGAAAGCTTTTCCAAATTAACTGGTGTGGAAGTATTTACTGAAGTTGAAGTGATAAAAGTATATCCTGACAAAAAGGAGGTAGAGGCTCTCGATTTAAAAGCAAATACAACTAATACCTATAAATATGACAAACTGGTTATAGCTACTGGTGCAGATCCTGTTAAGCCTCCGATCGATGGAATTGACCTGAAGGGTGTGTATTTCATGAGAACCCCGGAGGATGCTGTAAGCCTTCGAAACTCTGTTGAAGTCGGTGAAATAAAGCGTGCAGTTGTAGTCGGAGGAGGTTTTATAGGCATAGAAGTAGCTGAAAATCTGGCTTCCCAGGGAATCAGGGTTTCTGTCATCGATCTGGCTGAGCAAATACTCCCGGGCTTTGAACCAGAAATAGCTAACTATGTTGAGAACCATTTAGCCAATCATGGAATTATGGCGTTTACAAACACAGGATTAGAAGCGATTCTGGGGGATGAAAAAGTTGAAAAGGTGAAAACAAGCAGACGTGCAATGAAAGCAGATGCTGTTATCCTTTCAATAGGAATAAGGCCTAATACTGCTTTTCTGGCTGATACGGGTATAGAACTTTCTGAAAATAAAGCTATTGTGGTAAACGAGTACCTGGGAACTAATATCAAAGACATATATGCAGTTGGAGACTGTGCTGTTGTGAGCAATATGTTAACCGAAAAAGAAGCTTATTCTCCAATGGGATCTTCTGCAAACATTGAAGGAAGGATACTGGCTCAAAATCTAAATGGCAAAAGGTCAGGCTACAAAGGTGTTCTCGGAACTGCAGTCGCAAAGCTTCCCGAATTAAATGTTGCAAAAACCGGTTTAACAGAAGATGAGGCTAAAGCTGAAGGCTATGATGCAGTAACTGTTGTAACAGTTGTTGATGATAAGGCTCACTACTACCCCGGGGCTTCGAGCTTTTTTGTCAAGATGATTGCAGACAGAAGTACAAAAAAATTACTCGGATTACAGGTAGCCGGCAAAGGTGCAGTGGATAAAATGGCAGACATAGCAGTTATGGCTATTTCTTTAAATGCAACTTTAGAAGATATTAAGGATCTAGACTTATCCTATGCACCACCATTTTCAACGGCAATACATCCTTTTTCCCATACTGTTAATATTTTGCTGAACAAAATCAATGGTGAAATCAATTCCATAACACCCAGAGAATATATGCAAGGTAAGGCTGAAGGCTATAAAATAATCGATGCATCTATAAGTCCAAGCATAGCAGGCGTACCTCATATAGACTTATCAAAAGTTCATGGAGAGCTGCCCGAATTCAGCAAGGATGAGAAGCTGCTTTTGGTCTGTACCAAGGGTAAAAGAGCATATATGCTGCAAAAGCGACTAATAAGTTTTGGTTATGCAAACACATTGGTACTTGAAGGCGCACTGCTTTCAACGAACTATCACTATAAAACAATTTAAAACGGGGGGAAAATCACATGTCAACTTTAAAAGTTACATCAGAGCAGGAAAAAGAAGTAAAAGCATTAGGTTTTTTACGAAACAGGGGAACAGATAATTTTAGTGGAAGAATTATTACAGTTAACGGTAAAATAACGGCAGCCCAGCAAAAATGCGTAGCAGAAGCTGCTGAAAAATTCGGAAATGGTACAGTTCTGTTTACTACCAGGCTAACTATAGAGATTCCTGGTATTCCATACGATAAAATAGAAGAGTTCAGGGCTTATATAGCCAGGGAAGGCCTTGAGACTGGGGGTACAGGTTCAAAAGTATGACCAATTGTCTCATGTAAAGCAACTACATGCAATTATGGTTTAATTGATGGATACACTCTGTCAGAAAAAATTCATGATAGATTTTATAATGGATACAGAAATGTCAGATTGCCTCATAAGTTTAAAATTGGCGTGGGTGGATGTCCGAACAACTGTATCAAGCCTGATTTAAATGACTTGGGAGTTATTGGCCAAATGGTGCCGGTTTTTGACGAGGATCTGTGCAATGGCTGCAGAAAATGTTCTGTAGTTGATGTATGCCCGATGGATGCGGCCAAAGTTGTTGATGGCGTATTAAATATTGATGAAGATATATGCAATAATTGCGGACGCTGTATTGGAAAATGCCACTTTGATGCTATCGAAGAAGGAAAACCCGGATACAAAATAACAATTGGCGGAAGATGGGGCAAAAAAACAAATAAAGGTTTAGCCATAAGCAAAATATTTAAAGATGAAGAAGAGGTTATGAGCGCAATAGAGAAAATGATACTTATATACAGAGAACAGGGAATTACAGGCGAACGTCTGGCCGACACTATAGAAAGAATAGGCTTTGAAAATATTGAAGCACAGCTGTTATCTGATGAAATACTGGAAAGAAAACAGGAGATTTTAGATGTCAAACTTCATTTAACCGGTGGTGCAACATGCTAGTAGACAGGCTATAATTATTTATGAAACTGTCAGATAGAGTGTGTAAAAAAAACTCTGTCTGACAGTTTTTATAAGTCTTTTTTTCTTCTGTTTCATGCCTTCTTAGAGTTTCCTCAAATGGAATGTCATAGTAGTACGCAAACAATTTTTCTTTATATCTGACGGACTTGTTCAAATACCATCATCATATTCTGTCCCTGGATATACTTTTGCCATAACCTTAAATAAAAAAATTAATCATTTATTTCTAAACGTCAAAGATAGGTATTTCTGAAGTTGTGTATCTGTATTAAAGGAAATACCAGAAACTATCCTGTCTGTTAAACTTTCAAATTGACCTGACCATTTCTGATAATATCGTCGATAGTAAACACTGCAACACGGGATATATTTCTATCAGCAAGATAAATAAAACCATCATCAAAAAATAAAGTTCCAAATGCCCTGGCTTCCACAATTACATTCCAATTATTAACATTCCAAATTTTAATTGTATTTTTAGCCACACAAACAAGATATTTATCGGTCATAATCGCGCGTCCTAAAGAACATCCGGCATTCTTAATCTGATGCAATATTGATCCGTTGCTTTTATTCCATATAATAATGGAATTATCTGCAGATACTGAAACAATATATTCTTTAAAAGAGTATATGAAATGAACATTTCCTTTGTGGCCCGAAAAGATGGTGGATTCCGAAAGAGTTGATTTACAAAAGGAGTAAATGTTTTTATCAACACCACCAAAATATATCATATTATCATCCTGATCCAGTGCCCATATACTTCCTTTATCTTTATTCAGATACTTAACATTTTCGTAGTCATGCTTATCTACGACAACAAGCCCGCTGTTTCGCTTGGAGAAATAAATCTTATTTTTATCAACAAGAATTGATCCAAGGTCAAAATCCGAACTGTTATCGGTCCCAAATTGCTTTTGATAGATTACTTCATTCGTTTTTTTATCCATTACATGAAAGAAGTAAATACTGTTGAAATAGATATTTTTCTCGTCTACACATAGCAGCGCTCCTTTTTTTAAATTATCATTAGCAGGAACAGTAAAATAAGAGATTAGTTCTTTTGTTTTTTTATCCCACCTATAAATATTCCTGGCTACTGATGTATAAATAAAATCTTGGTCAAAACACATTCTATGTACCCGGGCATTGAATAAATCACTTTGCTTCTCAACCACTTCTAAGCCTCCTTTTTGATTTTGATTATATAAACGGAATTTGCCGTTTATGCAAATACCTCCAGACACGTCTACTTGCCCAAGTATTAGTTTCAAGATATTTTGATATAAATCCACTCTTAATTTTATATCTGCTTCAATATCGTATTTTTGCGACTACGAATTGATTATTATGTTCTCATTTCCAATCACTTTACAACGCTCCTGATAATTTATCGATGCGGAATTTGGGAAAAAACATAATTCTAGCAAAGTCAGGTTCATTGCATTTTATTTTGTATTTTTTGGCAGGCAGGGCATATATAAGAAGCTGTGCTGCCTGTTTTAATTGAAACTATGGTCTCACCACAGGCCGGGCAGGGCTGGTTTTCTTTATAACCCACAAGAAAATAATCGGTTGTGTAGCCTCCTTTTTGCCCGAAAAAATCACTTTCGTAGGCAAATGTGCCTTTTTCCCTCGAAAGGTTCAATATGTCTTTTATGCTGTTATAAAGGCGCTTGATATCGTCCTCATTCATGTCCGATATTTTCATCTTGGGATGCAGGCGGGCATTAAATAATATATCGTGCATATACATATTTCCAATGCCACTGACATTCTTTTGGTTCATCAGAAAAGCTTTGATCTGTGTCTTTCTGCCTTTCAGGAGAGATGAAAAATAATCAAACGTAAATCTTTCATCAAAGGGGTCAATGGCAATATCTTTTGTGTTCGGTTCTGATGCAAGTTCGTCATCCGAAACGAGCAAAAATTTGCCGAACCACCAAAAGCGGGCTGTATAACCGCTTCCATCGCTAAATAGAAGCTTTACCTGGTATTTGTCAGATTGGTTCTTCTCATTATCAAAATATAAAATATCCGCGCCCATACCAAGGGATAGAAGGATGTTTTCGTCATTATGGAGAGAAGTGATAATCCATTTTCCTTTATTCCAAATATCCTTTATCCTGGCTCCTGTGACTCGTCTTTGAAATTCGTCAGATGGGATATTGGCGCATTTTTCCTGTAACAGAGTAATAGATTGTATTGTCTTTCCGCGCAGAGTGTCTTTCATTTGTCCTGCGAGTTTTACTATTTCAGGTAGCTCAGCCATTTTTTTCGCCTCTTTTTGTTTTTTATTTGTATTATAGCCGGTATCTGTTCAACTTATCTGCAATACCCTATAGTAGAATTTCCCCAATTATTTCACGCAGCCTAACTGCATCAAGCTCATAACATTCTTATTAATCGGGTTCTTTTTTCAGGAAAAAAGTTGAAGATTACATGTTATTATCATTTTCTCATTCCAGAGCCAGGCATCATAGAGTATATAATTTATATTTTCATTATATGTGAATAAGCAAAAATTTACAATATGATTATATAAAAATTTACAATTAGAGATAAAAAATACTCTGCAAAAACAGAATTCAAACCACACAGCAACTATAGTGCTATAGATGACATCTCATTGATTATGACCTTTTCAATAACCGGTGATAGCTTGGCATATCTTTGCTGGCTGTGGTCAAAGCCTCCAGTTTACCGGCATGGATCATCTCTTCTATGCGGAAAGCAATCCAGTAATCTCCTATCCCAAGCCGATATTTACCGAGTATTCGCCCGATAATCGTTGCTTCTGAAAATTGCTCTTCTTCTGCTTCTATTTCGCGGAGGATAAAGTTATCATAGAATTCTTCTGAAACACTAACCAAATGTCCATTCAGCATGGCCCGCAAAGGTGCGTTCTCGGCTTGAAGCTCCTGCCAGTGAGATGTACAGCTTTGTATAAAAGCTGGAAACACAGGCTTTTGCAAGGTAACATACCGGTGCCATTCTTCAGGCCTCACTTCACCCCAGCTGTTTTTGCGTACGATGCTCCCTTCTTTATCAGCTTCCCATTCAGGAAGCTTAACAATAAAAATCTGTCGGTCACGCACTTTCCACTGATTTAACTGGCTCATGAACCAATAAAACCCACACATTTCATCAGGCTGATCGCTATACCAAATGCGAAGGCTTTCCCCCGCTTCTGCACGTTCCCGAACTTCTTTCAGGTCTTCATTTGCCCTTTTAAATATTTTTTCCGCCGCCTGATGTCCCTCGTCATTCGGGTAAACGCTGTATAACTGTTCCAATGTTTGCTTCCGCTTAATACCGGGCTGATTTTCGGAAATGTCTCCGATGCTCAGCACCAAATTGAATCCATAGATGTCTGTTGTTTTTCCACCTAATGGGGTAGCACTCTCCCATGCCACACGTGCCTTTTCCTTTGCCTCTTGCATGGCTGTTTTAATTTCCTCTTTGGTTGGCTTCCTTCCATCATTATGACTGATAATAATGCCAACACATCCTTCCTGATATTTTCCTTTGCCGTAGCGCTGCGCCACTTTAAGGCTTCCACAGGCACTATCGTTGAATAATATATCAATCATAGTAGTTCTCCTCTATACTCGCATTTACCTTTTTTGTAAAATTACATAACAATCTTTAGCCAATAATCTGTCCTCTTTGAGAAACTCTGCTTAATCTGTAGCCTTCAGTGATGTGTTAATTATGATTATTATTGCGCTTTTTTTATCAGAATACCATAAATCTTAAATTAAAAGAAGGAAATTTTTAACAATCCTTTGTTTTAAGTAAAGCAAAAGAGCGCATTTATGGCTATTGTATAAATATTCGCCAATCTTTTTCACTAACTGGATTCAAATGAAAACCGGAATATAGAAGCATCCCCTGTATCCCCTGTCTTAAATTATAAGTAATATTCTATTTCGTCGCTGGCTTTCAGCTCAAATTCAGCAAAAACCCTGTCTCTGATTTTTAAAAAATCAGCTCCCGTTCTGTTTCTTTTCCTTGCAAAGGGGACTTTAATGACGCTTTTTACTTTCCCCGGGGATGAAGTCATTATCACAATTCTGTCGGCTAAAAAGACTGCCTCCTCTATATCGTGAGTCACAAAAATAATTGTTTTCTTATTCTCCTGCCATAACCTCTCAATCTCATCCTGCATACTCATACGCGTCATTGCATCCAGTGCACCCAGCGGTTCGTCCATAAGAAGTATTTCAGGCTCTACTGCCAATGCCCTTGCCAATGCAACCCTCTGCTGCATCCCGCCCGAAAGCTGGGTGGGGAAATGATTTTTATATGCTGAAAGACCAACAAGTTCTATATATTCCTCTGCCACCCGCCTTCTTTCCTTGACACTTATCTTTTTGCTTTCAAGACCCAGTTCCACATTCCTTAAGACAGTTCTCCAGGGAAGCAGTCCGTAGTTCTGAAAAATGGTAATTCTGTTTTCAGACGGTTTTGTAACAATTTCCCCGTCTATTTTGATAAAGCCTGTAGTAGGTTTGTCAAAACCGGCGATTAAATTCAATAATGTAGATTTTCCGCACCCGCTGGGTCCCAAAAGACAGATAAATTCTCCCTTCCCTACTTCCAGATTCACTTTTTCAAGAGCTGTTATTCTTCCTTTGCCTTCAAGATAATATTCGCGAGACGCTTCCTTAATTGAAATATACATTTTCAGTTCCTCACCTCTATTGATACTCCCCATTGCCTTTTTATTCCGCTTTCAAGAATTTTTATCAGGCGATCCAGTAGTAGCCCCGAAATCCCAATAAAAATTATTCCGGCTAAAACAAGATCTGATCTCAGGGAATTTCTTGCATCTATGATCATAAACCCCAGACCTGACTGTGCTCCTACCATTTCGCCTGCCACAAGGAATACCCAGGCAGACCCCAGAGCTATATGAAGGCTATTTGCAATTAATGGAAAGGCAGCCGGAAGAATTATTTTAAAAAGAAGCTGAGGCTGCCTGATTCCAAAATTATCAGCCACTTTCAAATATACTGTATCCACATTTCCAACTCCCGAAACTGTAGAAAGAAGTATTGGATAAAAACCGGCAATGAAAATAGTTACGACAGCCGGAGCATCTCCTATCCCAAACCACAGAACTATAAATGGAAACCATGCTATAGGCGAGACAGGTCTTAATACCTGTACAACAGGATCAATAAAAGACCACACGCTTTTATTCCATCCTAGCATAAGTCCAAGAGTTATTCCGGTTATAACTGCTGCCAAATATCCGATTAAAAATCGCACAAGACTGACTTTGAAATGGGTTAATAGAGCTCCATCCTTTATAAGTTCTGCCATTCCGGTTAAAACGCCGGCAGGTGAAGGAAGGAGAGATTGTTCATACCTGCCTGTCAGTACCACCAATTCCCAGATACCTATAAGTACGAATATGCTGATAACAACCTTCACTGTCTTTTTTAACAAATCCATTTTAATCACTTCACTTTATCTATAAATGAATTATCCACAAACTGGCTGTACTCCGGAGGATTTCGGGAAAGTCCCATTTCCGCCATGTATTTTACAAGCTCATTATATTCAGCTTCTTCCAGCCTCAGGTTTTCATAGGAAATCCATTCAAGGGACAGATCAAGCACCTCGGGTTCTGCTTTTAAATATTTTGCAGTTATGTTTTTAACGTCCTTATTCTTTGACTCAGCCTTCAATCCGGCGTTTACATATTCAATAACAAATTCTTCAACCACAGCAGGGTTATTTTTTATAAAGTCATTTCTAAGTACAAGGCCACAGCACAAAGAACCTTCCCATAATTCATGGGATTCAAATAGGGTTTTTCCTTTACCCGCTGCCACCGATTGAGCCCCAAAAGGTTCAGCAACGCAATAGCCGGATATTCTTCCTTCAGAAAGCGCTGCCGGCATTTCGGGAGGCGGTAATTCAATAATGTTTAAATCACTATACGAAAGTCCATTATCTTAAGCATGATATGTAACAAAATATTATGCGCAGAAAGCCTGCTGGGTATTGCAAAAGTCTTTCCCTTCAAATCTTCTGCCTTATTTATATTTTTTGATACTACCACTACATTACCGTCTCTGTGGCCAAGAGCAACTACCTTTAAGTCGATCCCCTGCTCTCTTGCTTTCACTGCAAGTTCTATCAGCATGGATGCTCCATCAACCTTTCCTGCATTCAGCGCCTCTGCAAGTTCCGGCCATGAGCCAAATTTCACAAGCTCAAGTTTGAAGTTTTTAAAGTTATCTTTTAACAGTTCATTTTCTATATAAAGGGGAAGTGCATGAGTAATGGGTATGTAAGCTATTTTTATTGTTTTAACCTCTGCCTGAATGTTCAAGTCATTTGCAGATGTTCCGTTAAGTTTCTCTTTGCTGTTACACGCTGTAAGTGTAAGGATTATTAAAGTCAATAGAATTAAACAAGTTTTTGGAACGTCTTTCAGCACATTTATTCCTCCTTTCAGGATTGACTTAATTCCACTTCAAAGCCTTTCTTTTCCGGTTTATGTCCACGACTATTTTTTCTGCAAGTTTCAGTGGATCTAATTCGACCACCATAACTGAACCCAGTGTTTTTTGTGTATCTTCAAAAAGGTATTTCATTACATTTACAGAACCCTGTACCGGTGGATAAACAGAATGATAGGAGTTTATTCCCAGAAGTCTGAAACCAAGAGCTGCTGCAACTCCTTTTTCGTTTGACCATTCAGGACTTGCAAATGCAAAGGGCAGATCCTTCATATCCCTTTCAAGGACGTCAGCCAATGCTCGGAAAAATGCGGACGCCCTCGCATTATCAAGACACTCACCCATATGCCATACAGGTGGTAAATCGGGCTGAAGAAATTCTCTTAATCTGTTTCCAGCCTTCTTTAATGCTTTAATGTTGCAAAATCCCAGTTTCAAAAGCGGAAAGGATGCACAACCATTCGTGAGGACAAGAATATTGTTTTCAATGAGCCTTTGAGCTATATCTGTTATAGCCTTTTCATACATAATCCTTGGGTTGTTGCATCCGACTAAATTAACAACACCGCGGATTTTTCCGTTTTTTAATGCCTCTGCAATTACTTCCATACTACCAAAATGGCTTACTGCATATTCTACAGAAAAGCCAATCTCCGCATCCACCTCATACTGTGGAATAAAAACGGGGATTTCTCTTCTTTCCTGATAGCTCTCAATGGCTCTTTTAACAATGGTCTTTGCTAAATTTTCAGTCTCAGTTAAGTTTGAATGATGGTGATCGTAGCCGTAGTGTTCAGCCCCTGGAAGTCTTCCCGAATCACTGGTTGTTACAACCGTTGTTCTAAAACATTTTGCAACATCCATGATTGACGGAAAAACATCCTGAACATCTGCCACCCATAAATCAATGGCTCCGGTGCCAAGAACAAGTTCTGCACCAATTGCGTTCGACAACGGAATAACACCGCCATAGCGATACATTGCCGAAAGTCCCGAGCAGCATATTCCGTAAAACTGTATACCGAACGCTCCCTTTTCCTTTGCAAGCTGTATAAATTCGGTATTTCTTCCCTGTTTCACTATTTCACTTACTAAAAGCGGAGAATGACCGTGAACCGCAATGTTAACATAACCTTCCTTAAGTGCGCCCAGGTTCGCTTTAACTGTACTCCTGCAAGGTATGCCAAACAGGCTATCCATTGCTATTGACGAGCCTAATACGCTGCTCCATGCAAAGGCCAGACCGCATCTTAAAAACTGCTTCATAATGTTTTTCCAGTCTCCATCGGTTCCCGTGGTTGTCCTGTGCAGGGCTTCAAACACTTCATGGTATGCTCCTATTGGGATAATATCCATTTCTTTCCACCTACCAATTAGTTCTGTGGTTGCAAAAGCGCTGAGAGTTTTGTGTTTTCCCGGAACAGTTCTTGATAAATCTTCAAGTAGAATATCTGCAACCTCTGTTGCCAAATCTTCAACTGACTTACCCTCGGTGCTGATTCCCAATTGAGCAGCTGATTTTTTTAGCTTTCCTTCCCCTGATATTGGTATATTCAGCACGCCTTCTCCGGCTGCCCTGAGTGCCAGCATTATTTCCCGCCCTCTTGCTCCATGGGCTGCAACACCTGATGCTACCCATCTTAGAAGATTTCTCGCTACAATGAGATCAGCATTCGCTCCGCATACTCCTCTGGGGCTTTTTTTCGATATTCTGCAGGGTCCAATATTGCAATTCTTGCAGCAAACACCTGCAATTCCAAAGCTGCAGTGAGGCTTTTGTCTGTCAAATCGGTCAAAACAGGTTTCACACCCCAGCTTCTCCATATGTACAAGCATTTCCCTTACTGCAGGATCGGGGGTATTTTCTATTACATTTACTTTTGATGGAAAGCTTTTCTTATACTCATTAACTGCTTCATTGTAATCATTAAAAGAGGAATTTTTGCAATGGTAATGACCATCATTATTAAAGTGTCTATGATGATATCTTACACTCTTAGAGAAGTTCACATTTACCCCTCAATTCATTCCATATTATACATATATGTTTAGATGAAATTGATTATATATTAAATATATGCTGTAGTCAATAATAATTTCATACTATTCATATTTGTTTTTATGCGTTTGAGTGTAAGCTTTGATTTCACTGGATTTGCGAAAATTTAAACAACATCCATTTCATAGGTCTTGCCATAACCTTATCATCTTGTTTCCAAACAGATATAACCGGAGCGTCCTCCGGTTATATCTGATACTCGTTATAAGCACCTTCTACAGTATATGACATATGCCAAATACATGCTGATAAATTTAAGGCGGACAAAATTTCTTTATCTTCATCATAGGAAAACTTTACATCCCGAAGCTCTTTATATGCATCTGTATCTGTTGGTTCAGGATTAGTACTATTGCTCTTAGCCAGATCACCTTCAACAGGGTACTCCTTTATGTCGGTAACTCTTTCTACACCTTCCAATGATGATTGCATTTGTGCAATAAATTCCCCGTAGCAGCCCGCATACCGTCCGGTTGTCCGAAAAAGTACCCTGCATAACCGCTGCCACTGTTTTCATTCAGGTCAATATCTACTCCAGCACTCCATGGATACTCGTTCATGAATCGGGTGATTTCAGTAAGAAACTTATCCTTTGCACCGTTTTCGTTGTTGCGAAGTGCAGTAAAGATACTGCTTGTCCCTTGCTTTGACAAGCGGGAAAATATTTACATATACATCACTCCTAAAAAATACGGCATAAAAAAAGCACCTGTGTTTAGCAGATGCTTGCTGTTGTGTTCAATTCCCAAAATTACTTCACCAAGTAACTCACACAGTCGCATTGTTATGTTTCTCAATCTCGACTCTTTCATCTGTTTCCATTTTTAATCTTCATTTACCATGCCCAAATTACTTATAATTACAACAATTTGGCATAATCCCCGGCGCCATAAAAAAAAACCGTAAAACAATAACCTTTTTATCGGTCTCATCTACTTTATAGACAAGTATATAGTTTTTAATGATGGCGCGTTCTCAATTGACAATCTTGTATCCAAACCAGCCCCAGGCATGCACAATAAAGCTTCTTCTGCTCACCCTGCGAATTAACAACTACGACAATTTCGTTATTTTCATCTTCCCGGATTCCTACAGTTTCAGGCCAGGTATTAAAGCTGCCATGCATTATATGGCTAAAATATCTACAGAAATTCCAGCGATCTATCAACCAATTTTTTGAGACGGATTTTTTTGAAGAGTATTTTAAAAAGTCTTTTTATGTTTAACTGTTAAAATGCCCATGTCTATGCCTGCGGCAGCCTCTTCCGCATCCGCCGTTTGATATGTTGTCACAAATACGGTATTCACCGCCTTTAATTATCAACTCCTTACCGTTTACCAGCAATTCGGCAAGTTTTTTTCTTGCTCTTGAATAAATGCCCTGTACGGTAGTTCGGGCAACATTCATCTGTTCTGCACATTCTTCCTGTGTAAATCCCTCTAAGTCGATAAGGCGTATTGCTTCATACTCGTCAACCGTCATTGTAACATGATTTATGTTATCGTTATTTGCATCAAGAGGGCCAAACCTGTTTCTCTCAGGCAGGCAGCATACTTTTCTCCATTTCATAGGTCTTGCCATAACCTTATCACCCCGTTTCCAAACAGATATAACCGGAGCGTCCTCCGGTTATATCTGATACTCGTTATAAGCACGCCATTATCTTCTACAGTATATGACATATGCCAAATACAATTTATATTATACCCCGCATTTGGCATATGTCAATAAAGAATTAAATATATGTAAATTATGCTCCTTTCTTATTTTTTACTGTAAGCAGTATACCACTGGTTAATGCCGTGAATGGTGCTACCGCAGCCAGGCCGATACTTCCTACAATTGTATCAAGTATTTCAGATGATACATATTTATAGTTTAATATATTATTAATTGGCGTTCCCTGAGCCATAAATACCATTAAAAGAGCAATATACCCACCCGAATAAGCCAATAACAAAGTTGTTGTCATTGTTCCCAGGGCATCACGGCCGATACGTACACCGGATAAGGCAGCATCTTTCCAGGAAATGTCGGGCTTTTTATCCACAACTTCATAGACTGCGGAGGTTATATCAACGGCCAAATCTATCACTGCACCTGCCGAACCAATAAAAATACTGGCCATGAAGATTTGTGTCAGGTTCAAATGTGCATAACCACTATAAAGAAGACTTTCAGAATATGCCATGATTGCCCCATGGATTTGAAAAATATCAGTAAAAATTATCCCAAGTACAGCAGTCGTAATGATTCCAAGTACAGCGCCCGTTATTGCTGATAATGCTCTGCGATCAAATCCGTATACCATAGTAATAATTATAACGGTCAATACCAGTGTAATGATAAATCCCATAATAACAGGATTGTTTCCGTCTAAATAGCCCGGTATCAGCACCTTCCATATCATTAACACGGTCACTGCAAATGATAACAATGCCCTTGCCCCAATCCTTCCGGCAAACAGAATCAGAAGCAAAACAAATATCGCTGTAAGTAGAACTTCCTTTCCTATACGATAATGATCAATCATATTTACAGTTTGCACTTCATTATTCTGATGACTGATGACAACCAGTGCCCTGTCGCCCTCTTTAAAAACCTTGTCCTGTTCCAGGGAACCATTCAGTATATTAACAGCTTCAACTTCCCGACCTTTAAAAAGGCCTCCCAGCAATTTTATTTTACATCGTTGTTCGCCGGTTTGAATCATTCCTGTACTTATTAACTTACTATTATCAGTTTCCAGGACCTGTCCTGCAGTTCTGTCTGTACCCTGATAAATTATTGCTTCTTCATATCCTGTGGGAAGAATTAATAGAATAATTAGAAGTCCAAGACAAAGAATTTCAGCTAAATACGATTTGAATACACGATAGATTTTTATATTCACGTTATACTGATAACATTCCTTTCAATATTATAATTAGTTCAGAATCCTTTGTAATTCAGATGCATGCAGACATAAACCTACGCCCCATGTCTGCATGCATCAACTATTCCCAGTGTTAATCAACGCATTGTAGCAAACCTATTTTACAGAAGTCAGTTCAGCTAATTTAAAATAGATATCAGTATTATCATAGTAACCTTCAAAAAGCTCTGATCCGTTTCCAAGCGCAAATACAGGTACCGGAAGTCCGGTATGGGCATAAGAGGTAAAAGAAATACCCGATTTATTATTCAATATATGAGTAATGGTAACAGTTAAGGGTTCATAAGTTCCATAAAGAATATATTCCTCTTCATTCAATTGCCTGTATCCATCCATAGTCTTTCTGTATGCTTCGTACAATTTCTTATACTCATAATCAGTCAGGATTAAATTGGGATTTGTATTTGGCTTAGCGTTATATTTGGGCACTAGTCCGAAATTACTTTCAATGTCCTTTAATACATCAGGGAATTCTGTGCTGTTTTTCTTGTAATTAGCTACATAATCAGAGTCAAATTTGGCATAAGATATCTTCTGATTAATAAGATTAGTTAAGAACGTGTCATAATTCGTACCGGCAAAGCCTATTGACAATCCACCTGTTTCGTGATCTCCGGTAACCAGGATTAAAGTGTCCCCGGGATGTTCATTATAAAAAGCAACTGCTGCTTCAACTGCATTGCCCAACGCAATCGTATCGTGTATTGTTGTTGCTGCATCATTGGCATGGCAGGCCCAGTCAATCTTCCCACCTTCCACCATCATGAAGAAGCCTTTGTCATTGTATAGCATTTCAATACCTTTCTTTACATAGTCTGCAAGTCTCCACTCATTTTCCCGTGCATCAATTTCATACGAAATCGAATCGGCATCTGCAAGGGTTTCGGCAATAACAATTACTTTTCCATCGTTAGAACTTAGTTTCTCAGCATCTTTCTGCTCTGTAACCACTTTGTAGCCTTTATCCCGTGCAATTTTATAAAGATCTTTCTGATCACCTTTTTTACCGGTAGGACTAATTAATGCACCACCGGCAAAATAGTCAAAATCACTTTCAATCAATTCCAGGCCTATCTCGTAATAATTGCTTCTGGACGGCTGATGGGCATAGAAAGCAGCCGGAGTTGCATGGTTTAAGTTAACAGAAGTGATAATACCAATTTTATAACCTAATTGATTTTTTAATTTCTCAGAAATTGCTTCAAATTTTTTCGTAAATGTTGTATCCATGTTAATGACACCACTGTAGGTTTTATATCCGGTAGCAATTGATGTGGCTGTTGAGGCTGAGTCGGGAGCAAAGGATGTACTGTCATAGGTCTCGGCTGCTCCGGAAACGGGAAAGTCCATGAAGCTCAGAGGTATACTGACAACTCCTCCATCACTTGCCTTCGCACCAAGATAATAGGATGCTGTCTGTATCTGAGGATAACTCATACCATCACCGATAAACAGAAAGATATACTTTGGCGGCTCAGTAGCTTTTTTTGCTACGGTCTCTGTAACGGCTATTTCATTTCCGGCTTGGATCGCCTGGGTATTGCTGCTGATAAATAGTGCAGAGATTACCGATGCAACCAATAAAACTGCAAAAACTACTGATGTGACTTTTTTCCAGTGTTTTTTCATGTTTTCTACCACTCCTTTTTGTTATGTATTGTTTTCTCTGTCAAATATACCAGTGGAAAATTTGTTAAACCATCATGCCATTGTTAAATAAAGTAAATTGTTTGTAAAATCCTAATTCTTTATCGAAGGGAATTTCATCACCGGATAGCCCATAACCGATACGTGCAAAAAAAAGCGTTCCATGTATTGGAACGCCTTTGATAATTAAAGAGGTTACTCTGAAAAAAGAGGAGTGGAGAGATATCTTTCGCCGGTATCAGGAAGAATGGCCACTATAACTTTACCGGCGTTTTCGGGACGCTTTGCCAATTCGGTGGCAGCCCACAGAGCCGCACCCGAAGAAATGCCTACCAGTAGCCCATCTGTTCTTGAAATATCTCTGCTGGCAGCAAATGCGTCTTCATTCTTTACACGTATAATTTCATCATAAATGGAGGTATCAAGCACCTGAGGAACAAAACCTGCTCCAATTCCCTGAATCTTATGAGGGCCGGGGTTACCTCCCGAAAGTACAGGAGATGCATCCGGTTCAACTGCCACGACCTTAACACCGGGCTTTTTAGATTTCAGATATTCACCTGCACCCGTTATGGTACCTCCTGTGCCGATGCCCGAAACCAGAATATCAACAGCTCCGTCGGTGTCCTTCCAAATTTCGGGACCCGTTGTTTTTCGATGGATTTCAGGATTGGCTGGATTATCAAACTGCCCGGGAATGAAGGAATTGGGAATCTCCTTGGCCAGTTCCTGAGCTTTGGCAATGGCTCCCGACATACCCTTGGCGCCCTCGGTAAGTACAAGCTCTGCCCCATATGCCTTAAGCAGGTTTCTGCGCTCAATACTCATGGTTTCAGGCATTGTAAGTATGACTCGGTAGCCACGGGCAGCAGCTATAGCTGCAAGAGCAATTCCGGTGTTTCCGCTGGTCGGTTCGATAATGACCGATTCGGAAGTTAACAATCCCTTCTCTTCCGCATCTTCGATCATGGACTTTGCAATTCGATCCTTAACACTTCCCGCCGGGTTAAAATATTCGAGTTTTCCTATTACAGTTGCCTTAAGCCCATGCTTCTTTTCATAGTTAACCAGTTGAAGCAGGGGCGTTCTTCCAATCAAATCGGTTATGTTCTTATAAATTCCTGACACAATAACACACCCTTTTCATTTATTTCATATATGTTTTATATGTATTTATCATACTACGTATAAAATATAGTGTCAATACTTTTATTCAAAACAGAGGAAAAAATGCTGAATGCGGGTGTATGCCTTGTTACAACTATATTTGATAAAATTAATAACTGCTATTGACAGAAGCCTGTATAGACTTTATTATTAATACATACTATTTATATATGAAAGAGTGATAATAATGAGAATTTCAGCAAAAGGACGATATGCCCTGGCTGCATTAACATTCATGGCACAGCAATATAATAATGGCGAATATATTACCATTATCACCATTTCAGAAGAACTGGGCATATCTAAAATATATCTGGAACAGGTATTTTCTCTGTTGAAAAAAGCCGAACTTGTTTTTTCCTCCAAAGGTGCACAAGGCGGTTATCAACTATCACGAATGCCTAAGCAGATAACCGTTCTGGACGTATTGTCTGCTGTGGAAATGTCATTGTTTGAACAGACAAAGGATACTGTCCCGGATAAAGCTCCCGAAATTGAAAAAGCCTTGCGATTGTCTGTTTTTGATATACTCGATAAAAGTGTAGAAAAAGCATTAAAAGGAGTAACCCTTTCCGATCTTGTCAACGAGGCCGAAAAGCATAAGGAAGGCCAGGCTATAATGTTCTATATATAATTTTAGTAAAGGAAGATGCTTATGGACTTTACAACGCTGTGCATACATGGAAGTGATAAAAAATATGATACTACCGGTGCTGTCAGTGTTCCCATTTTTCAGTCGGCTACTTTTGTGCATCCCGGTGTAGGTTTAAGTACAGGCTTTGATTACTCCAGATCTCAAAACCCCACAAGGGAGTACTTGGAACAAACAGTGGCAAAATTGGAAGGCGGTTTGGATGCCATGGCTTTCTCCTCCGGGATGGCTGCCATTACAACACTGATGGAGATCTTTTCACCGGGAGATCATATAATTGCTACCGACGATTTGTACGGGGGCTCCCACCGCCTGTTCCAGCACATTTCCGTAAAGAACGGACTCACCTTCGACTTTGTGGATACTTCCCGTATTAATAATATCCGGGAGCGGATACAGCCAAAGACAAAAGCGGTTTTTATTGAAACACCAACCAATCCCATGATGCATGTAACCGATCTTGCAGAAGTTGCCAGGCTGTGCAAGGCACATGATCTTCTTCTGATTGTAGACAACACCTTTCTCACACCTTATTTTCAGAAACCGCTGTTACTGGGTGCTGATGTGGTGCTCCACAGCGGTACCAAATATCTGGGCGGGCATAACGACACCCTTGCCGGTTTCTTGATTGTATCCGATGAAGCTTTGTCTGAACGCCTGAGATTTCTGTTCAAAACAACCGGTGCATGCCTGTCTCCTTTCGACAGTTGGCTTCTGATTAGAGGTATAAAAACCTTGCCGGTGCGTTTGGATCGGCAGCAGAAAACAGCCCTTCAGATTGCGAAATGGCTTCTTGAGCAAGACAGGATTAAGGCGGTACATTACCCTGGGCTTCCAAACCATCCTGGATACGAAACTTCTAAAAAGCAGGCTTCGGGATTTGGCGCCATGCTCTCCTTTGAAACCGACTGCAGCGAAACCGCTCACCGTGTGCTGGAAAGTGTTTCCCTGATTCAATACGCAGAAAGTCTGGGTGGTGTTGAAAGCCTTATTACATACCCAATGCTTCAAACCCATGCAGATATTCCTGCTGAAGAAAGGGAAGCAAGAGGAATAGGAGATTGCCTGCTGAGACTTTCGGTTGGTCTGGAATCGGCTGAGGATCTTATTAACGACCTAGGACAGGCATTGAAGGGAGGAAATACCAATGCATAATTTTGATGAGATTGTAGAGAGGCGCGGCACCAATTCGTTAAAATATGATTTTGCTGCAATTAAAGGTATGCCCGATGATATACTGCCTTTCTGGGTGGCTGATATGGATTTTAAGTCCCCACCCGCTGTTCTCCAGGCTTTATCCCAGATAATACATCATGGTATTTTTGGATACAGCGATTCCATTGATGAAGCCTATTTCAATGCTCTGTTCGGCTGGTATCAAGACAGGTTTAACTGGCATATCAAGCCTGAATGGCTTGTGAAATTGCCCGGTGTGGTTTTTGCCATCTGTACTGCCATACGCGCTTTGACCAAGCCTGGAGATGCCGTTCTGATCCAGCAGCCGGTATACCATCCCTTCGAGAGCTCGGTGAAAGGCAATAACCGCCGGTTAGTCGTTAATGAGCTGCTTTACCGGGATGGACGGTACTATATGAATCTGGAGGAATTTGAACACCTAATCGCAGAAGAGAAGGTGAAGTTGTTTATATTGTGTAACCCTCAAAATCCCACCGGTCGTGTCTGGACCAGAGAAGAACTGACTGCTGTGGGTGACATCTGCGCCCGGTACGGGGTATACGTCATTTCGGATGAAATACATCAGGATTTTGTCTATCCCGGATACCGGCATCTGGTGTTTGCAGGGTTGAAACCCGAGTATGCGGATATTACCATAACCTGCACAGCTCCATCCAAAACTTTTAATATACCTGGACTTCAGATTTCCAATATATTTATAAAGGATGAAAAAATACGCCGCCTGTTCATTGAAGAAATGATAAGAACGGGCTACAGCCAGCCCAATTTGATGGGGCTCATTGCATGTCAGGCTGCTTATGAAAAAGGGGCACAATGGCTGGATGAGCTTATTCTTTATTTAACCGATAACCTTGCACTGCTTCGGGATTTTTTGAAAAATGAACTTCCTGTCATTTGTCTGATTGAACCGGAAGGTACCTACCTTGCCTGGCTGGATTTCAGAGAGCTGGGGTTTCCTGATCGGGAACTGGACCGGCTTCTTGTGCAGAGAGCAAAAATCTGGCTGTCCTCAGGCCCTACATTTGGAGCAGGGGGCCAGGGTTTTCAGCGCTTTAATATTGCCTGTCCACGGGCTGTTCTGGAACAGGGGCTTAATAGGCTGAAGGAAGCACTGGCAAATTTGCGCATATAAAAAATATTGTCAAACTCATTTCAAAAAGTATCAGTTATTACAAAGTGCCCCCATCCGGGGGTATTTCAATTATTCAGAACAGTTTCATATATTTTTTATACTTTCCCAAAATAGCATAATAATTGAATTAGCTTTTAGTTTCATATGACTAATTTAGAAATAATGGAAATTAATGATTGACATTTTATACTCTTATAACATATAATTTATATATGTTTAGTATGTTTTAAAAAGTTTTACTGTTTTTATATTAATATCTCTGCTAAAAATAAGTGTTTGTGAGGTACCCTATGAGTAATCGTTTATGGAATACTTTTCGTGAATTATGCGGTATTCACAGTCCGTCATACCGGGAACGCGCATTCTGTGATGCTCTGATTAAAAGGCTTGCTGACCTGAACGGTAATTTTTTCGAAGATAATGCAGGAAGTAAAATACAGGGGAACTGCGGAAACCTGTACTGTTATATACCCGGCAGTTTAAACGGACCACCCCTGCTTTTTTCTGCTCATTTGGATACCGTGGAACCTGCAGAGGGAAAGAAGGCGGTCCTGCATGAAAATGGATGTATTTCATCTGCTGGCAACACTATTCTGGGTGCAGACGATGTTGCAGGAGTTACTGTCATCCTGGAAGCTGTTACCAGGCTAAAAGAACAAAATATACCCCATCGCTCAATTGAGCTGCTCTTTCCTGTTGCAGAAGAAAAATACGGTGCAGGATCATCGGTTTTTGACTACAGTCTCCTAAAGGCAAAGGAGGCTTACGTACTGGATTTAAGCGGTGCAATCGGGGAAGCTGCCAATGCTGCACCCACCATTATGTCTTTTGAAATTAAAATCCATGGCAAAGCAGCTCACGCAGGGTTTGCACCAAAGAGCGGTGTCCACGCCATAGCCGTTGCTGCAAGGGCAATTGCCAGTTTACCTCAGGGAGAGCCAATCCCAGGTCTGACTTTCAATATCGGACAGATCATTGGCGGTGAGTCCAACAACATTGTACCTTCTCTGTGTACCGTCAGGGGTGAGATACGCAGTTTGATTCATGGGGCTGTGCTGTCGTACTGGGACAAAGTCAGGGCCATTTTTGACACCGAAGCAGCAAAAGCAGGCGCCAGGACTGAAGCCAAAAATAAAGTTGAATTAAAAGCCTACGAAACACCGCTGGATTCTTCTGTGGTAAAGCGCTTTATACGAGCCTGTGAAAAAACAGGCATTCCCCCTTATATTCACTCCACTTTCGGAGGAAGTGATCAAAATAATTTTGCTCTGCACGGAATAACTGGCTTAGTAATTGCCTGTAGTATGCACGAAGTACACAGCCTTCGTGAGTACAGCAATCTGTATGAACTGGAAAATTGCGTAAGGCTTGTTATGAGGATTATGACAGACCAGGAGGAAGGTATCCAATGAAAATACCGTTGCATTACCAGCGCACTGAGTATGATTGTGGTCCAACCAGCCTGCTTAATGCCATTAGCTTTTTATTTGATGTTGAGGATTTTCCACCGGATATTTTGCGCTATTTGATGATATACACGCTTGACAGGCACAATGAAAATGGTGAGGCGCATAAAAATGGTACCTCAAAAATGGCTATGTCTTTTATAGCGTACTGGCTCAATGATTACGCTAAAGCAACAAAATTCCCCATTCATGCCGAAACACTCAGTGGCAGAGATGTTTATATCTATGAAGACAGCCCGATTATCAAAGCACTTAGGCAAGGCGGAACTGCAGTGGTTCGGGTATTCCTGGACTGTGGGCATTATGTGACGCTCACAGGGCTCTCTGAGGAAGGCATAGAACTATTTGACCCCTACTATCTGAATACATCTTTTCCCCATGCCGATATAAGGATGATTGACAATAAACCATTTTCAGCCAACCGATTAGTGGCTTTTGAACACTTTAACCGGGAGGATAGAATACCATATGCCTTTGGCCCTATTAATGATAGGACAGCAGTAATTCTCTTATAATATGAACACACGTAAAACTACGGAAAAAACGACAGAATCCCAACCCGTTCCTTCGTAGAGGTTAAAGAAAATAGTTTAATGTAAGCCTGTTTAAATCGGAAAATAAGCCAAGTTATGATAAAAATACTGTAAATCTGCTGGCTTCCATTCCGTATCAGGATCCGTTCTGGAAAGGTAATTTGGCCCGAATATAAGCGTTTGCTTGCCGGAATTTGGCTAAAGGCAAATGTCCTGTTCGGTCCCCAATCAAAGTAATTAAAGGAGTGATTATTCATGAAGAAATTTATAAAAACAGTCAGTATTGTTGTGTTATTGATTTTTCTTCTCAGCACTGTTTCCGGGTGTGGCAGCACCAGCGAAAGCAATGTGAAGGTCAGTCAGTCTGACACATCTGACACTACTACAAAATTTAAGTATGGGAGAGTTGATATTCCGGGCAAGGAAGGCTCCCTTTGCGCTGCTCCCATATATATCGCTTATGAGAAAGGCTTTTACGCCGATGAAGGCTTTGATGTCAAACTGATTTCTGCCGATACCGAAACACGTAAAATAGGCCTCAATAATGGCACCATTCCGATTGTTAACGGTGACTTCCAATTCTTCCCCTCCATTGAAAACGAGGTGAAGGTTAAGGTGGTTGACGGCCTGCATTTTGGATGCATTAAGCTCCTTGTTCCCAAGGATTCACCAATCATAAGCGTAGAAGATATCAGGGGAAAAAGGATTAGTGTGGACGAAGTAGGCGGTACCCCTCATCAGGTTGCATCTGTCTGGCTTGAAAATAACGGTATCTCGGCAAAGCCAGAGGACGGTGAAGTAACGTTCCTGCCCTTCTCCGACGGCAACCTGGCTGTGGAGGCGCTGAACAAGGGCGAAGTGGATGTTGCTGCGCTGTGGGATCCTTTTGGCTCGGTACTGGAGAAAACCGGAAACTATCGTGTCCTTCTTGATATTTCCACCGACGAGCCCTTCGCAGACAAATTCTGCTGCTTCCTCTATGCCTCTGAAAAGATGATAAATGAAGAACCCGAAAAGGTTGCAGCTCTCCTTCGTGCCTACCGGAAAGCACAGAACTGGATAGCTGCAAATCCGGAAGAAACAGTGGATATTATCATCAAGGGAAAGTATTCACAAATCGAGGATAGGGAACTGGCAATTAAACTGATTAAGAGCTATTCATATCCCACTACCGAGGACCGGGCCAAAAATCCAACACAGGTGCGCGACAACGTGTTGTATTTTGCAGAGCAGCTCTATGGAATCGGATATCTTAACACTGGCCCTGAAACCTTTACCAATCATGCCTATGTCGAGATAGACATCAGCCTGGGCGAATAAATAGCCATACCCGTCCGATGGCACTTAGCCATCGGACAGGAATAAAAAAATTAAAAACACAGGAGGAACTCCGCTATGCGCAATTTAACAGAAATTCTTCCTTCCACTCCCCTTCCTGAGGTAGCTGAAGAAAAACAGCTGCGTAATAGAACAAAAATTATAACGGCAGGACAGTGGTGGTTTAACTTTGCCTTAACACTTGTCGGCTTTGCTGTAGCCATTGCTGCTAATATTTTCGTAAAGCAGGTAGCAAATGTGGAGATTAAAACCTACACTGTTGCAGGTTTTAATCTCACTTTCAATACTCTTTACAGGCTGGTTACCGGTGCAGTTATTCTGCTATATATGGCAATCGGCATATTTTCATATTTTGATCCCGACCGCAGAGCGAAATTTACAGGCCGTGCACCTTTCCGTTTTGTGATGGGGCTTGTCCTTGCTGCATGGGACATATCAGGCACGAAGTTGTTGTTATTGCCCCAGCCATTCTTTCCGGGTCCGGCAAGAATTCTTGAGCCTTTTCTAATTGAGGCGGACTTCATACTGGAGAATATTCTTTATTCGCTGAGACTTTTTTTCGTTGGATTTTCTCTCAGCGTCATCCTCGGGATTGGAACGGGAATCCTGATTGGCTGGTTTTCCAGGGTGTATTACTGGTTCTACCCCGTTCTGAAAATGACCGGTGTTATTCCGGCTGTTGCATGGATGCCCTTTGCACTGACACTGTTTCCCACCCCATTTATGGCAGCTGTATTTTTAATTGTCATTTGCGGCTGGTTTTCCATTGCGTCGCTCACTGCCCAGGGAATACAATCCACCCCTAAATCCCAGTTAGAGGTAGCACGGACACTGGGTGCAAAAACATTGTATCTGGTATGCCATGTAGCCATCCCTCAGGCCATGCCTCAGATCTTTACGGGTATATCCAATGCCACCGGATTTGCCTTTACAACCCTGGTTATGGCAGAAATGATGGGTCAGCCCGGCGGACTGGGCTATTATATCAACCTTAGTAAAGTGTGGTCGGCTTATTATAAAGTATTTGCCTCGATCCTCGTAATGGCGATACTGTTCAGCTTGATTATGAAAATAATCGGACTTATAAGAGCACGTGTACTGCGCTGGCAGAAAGGATGGGTAAAGGAATGAGTAGAAATATATCAGAAACCAGAGATGTAATTCTGGAAATTGAAAATGTCAATTATACCTATTATGACGATTATGACAACCATGTGGAAGCCCTTCAGAACATTAATCTGTCTGTTCGGCGTGGAGAATTTCTTTCGATTATCGGTTCCTCGGGCTGCGGGAAGACAACGCTTTTACGGCTGATTGCCGGGCTTGATAAGCCCGAAACAGGAAAACTTACCCTAAATGGTCAGCAAATTTCCGGACCCGATCCGCAGCGCGGTTATGTTTTTCAACAGGGTGGCCTTTTTCAATGGATGACAGTTGAAAAAAATATTGCAACCGGACTTAAAACTCGTCGTGTTTACAGGCAAAACAAGGAACTCGTGGCCCATTTTATTGAACTTGTGGGACTTAAGGGATTTGAAAAGTCTTATCCGCACCAGATAAGCGGCGGTATGGCACAGCGTGCTGCCATTGCGCGGGCATTAATCAATAACCCTGAGGTATTACTGCTGGATGAGCCAATGGGTGCACTTGATTCTTTTACCCGAGCTGATATTCAGGATAAGCTTCTGGAGCTCCACAGAGAGAATAAAACCACGATGATTCTGGTAACCCACGACGTGGACGAAGCCATTTATCTTTCCGACCGCATTGTTATTATGACTCCGCGTCCTGGTAGGATAAGTGAAATTATGGAGGTAAATCTTCTCCATCCACGTCATCGTGGCAGTACGGAATTTCTCCATATCCGCCGAAGTATTCTGGAAAAACTTCACCTTGCAAGTGCAATGCCACAACCAGAGTATATTATATGAATTTTGAAGGTTAGTCACATGAGCAGCAAAATCAGGCAAATTGCAATTTACAGGAAGGGTGGTATTGGGAAATCCACCACAACACAGAATTTAACAGCCGGACTTGCAGAAATGGGCAAGAAAATAATGGTGGCAGGGTGTGACCCAAAGGCAGATTCCACACGGATTCTTTTGGGAACCCTTGCCAGCGCACCGTTCTTGATACCGTGAAACAGGTGATGATATAAAGCTGGAAAGTATTGTACGTACAGGTTTTGGCGGGATAAAATGTGTTGAATCGGGTGGTCTCGAACCCGGAGTTGGATGTGCAGGGCCGGGAATGCATTGCAAAGTTTGTACAAAAGGGCGGTGTTCAGCTGGACGGCATTATATGCTTTTATCAAAACCTTTTAAATATAGGAGATTTGTTATTATACCATTGGATTTCCACCAGTTTCTGCTAACCGCCCACTCTTCAGGATAATCAGCCCAATTCCATGTAATGTTCCATGAACCATCCGGAAGTTGTGTTTTTATAATAAATTCACATTCAAAATCAGCAATTTCCTTATTACTGTTATAAAATACACTTTCTTTGCTGTTGAAATATTGAGAAGGTTTGCATATGTACGATGTTTCCCATACAACAGTATTTCTTGTAATACTGCTTTCAACATTCTTTATTAATTTGTCCTTCAGCGCATTAACATCAATAATATCTGTAGCATCTGCTTCCTCTACATATTGCATAAGGCGAATATAGCACAACACAGTGCTCATATTGCCAAGAAGCCCCTTATTCATATAATCATCCACGGCCTCTTTGACTAAACGGCAACCAAGATTATAGAGCATACTGTCTTTTTCGGCGTATTTTATGATAAACCCTGCAAGGCATGCTGTGGGATTGTAGTCATCATGCATGTCGCTGCCACTTACTGTGTTCCACCACGGTGCATGGGGGTAGTTGTCATTGCTTTTTATAATGTTGTACCAAGTTTCGCCATTAAAATCTTTACCACTTTCGAGGTAATTTAAGATACCCCTGATTATTGGATGCGAGTTATCGGTAAAGTTAATTTCACGAAGTATTTCGGTTGCATACCAGGTTTGGATAGGTGAAGAATTCGGATTCCATGAATCAGGCTCAAGAGCATGTCCAAATCCTCCATCATCATTCTGGTAACAGGACAAAGCATTTAAAACAGATTCCTTACTTCCATTTTCAAAATGATATTGCCACCGTGCATAATCCAATGGTCTGGCATTCCTGTATATGAATTCTCTTGCCCTCTGAAAAAACTTATCCATTCCTTTCCCCCCTTTACCTAATTACCTTTATATTACAATTCTGTTCTATTATTGTCAACCAGTTTTTTGGCTTTTTTCTCTGAATGAACACGGTGATTTCTTTATATAATACCAAAGATTTACTTCTGATTTTTTCGAAAAAAAACTTTTTTTTCAATAATTCCCTGTGATATAATTATCACAGGCAAACAAACGATTTATTTATGCATGCGCTTGCTTGTCAGAAATCCTCTATAGATTCACTTTATGAAAGGTGAGCTGATTTATGAGAATTATTAAAGTTAAAAACTATGAAGAGATGAGCAAAATAGCAGCAGATATTATTGCTGCCCAGATAACCCTGCACCCTCAAACTGTGCTGGGGCTGGCAACCGGTTCTACACCAATTGGTACATATGAGCGACTGATCGAGTTGTGCAACAATGGTGATGTAGATTTTTCTCAGGTAACCACCATTAACCTGGATGAATATTGTGATCTGGATCCCACCCATGAGCAAAGTTACCGTTACTTTATGAATAAACACCTGTTAACAAAAGTAAATATTGACTTGGAGAATACCCATGTTCCCAATGGTAAAGCTGCTGATATTGATGCAGAATGCAAGCGGTATGATGAGCTGATTCAAAAAAAAGGCGGAATCGATCTTCAGCTTCTTGGTATAGGTCATAATGGCCATATTGGCTTCAATGAACCATCTGATGAATTTGTTATGGGCACACATTGTGTCAATTTAAAAGAGAGCACAATAAATGCCAATTCAAGATTTTTTAATACCACCGATGATGTTCCGAAGAGAGCAATTACCATGGGAATCAAGCCTATTATGCAGGCGGGAAGAATATTGCTAATAGCCAGTGGAGATGACAAAAAAGATATACTGAAAAAAGCTCTGTTTGGACCGGTAACCCCACTGGTCCCTGCCTCCATATTACAGCTACATAAAAACCTGATTGTAGTAACCCCTTTGGATCTATAAGGACAAGTCAGACAGGGGGATCAGACAGGGGGACAGGCACCTTGTCTGGTCAAATTAACCAGACAAGGTGCCTGTCCCCCTGTCTTCCT
>Ga0209537_1000582_pt1 | contig 44302 bp, 39 predicted proteins | sample BioPla4DNA1_FD_187698 | JGI IMG/M metagenome (GOLD analysis project Ga0209537, IMG submission 187698) | Biogas fermentation microbial communities from Germany - Plant 4 DNA1 (SPAdes) (version 2) | ecosystem: Engineered > Bioreactor > Anaerobic > Digestate | place: Bielefeld, North... | reverse complement strand
ATAAAAAGGAAACGTTCCCTTCCAAGATAGTCTCTGCACTTCTATATGGCTAAGTCATTGACAAAATTTTTCCTGGTTTGCACGATTGCAAAAAGCGCGTAAAGCCTTCAATATCGGCGTTTTTCTCAGCTTCTCTCATTTCTCGAAGGTATTTTTCTGTTTTCGCTTTTAAATAGTCTTCCTTTTGTTGCATACCAATTTCTGGAATTATATAGTCGTTTTCTATAGCTTTTATAATAAAACCAGCTTTATTTTTTATTTTCGAATCAGCTTGAACATGTTTTACAATTTTGTTAATTTTTTCTTCATCATACCGCTTGACTATCTCTTTTGCTTTTTTGCTACTAAACCCCAATTTTTGTAATTCAATTAAAAGATTATTGTCTTTTTGCTCTATTTGCTCCATGAATTCTTGATTTTTTGATTCAACAACAACAGGGTTCACTCCGATGTCTGACGGTTGTTGTTGTTTTATTGTATCAGTATTATTGTTAGTATTATTTCTGTCAAGTTTTTTAACTTTTAGAAGTGAAGTATTTTGACTTTTAAAAGTCGAGTTTTTTGACTTTTGTGATTCCATCGGGCTTTGTGAAGGTTTGATATCTTCACTTTTAAAAGTTAAGTTTTTTGACTTTTGCGGCTCAGTCGGCGTTTGAGAAGCTTTAACTCCTTCATTTCCTTTTTTTGGGTCTTTTAGATAATTAAGCAGCAGATTTTGATTAAATATAAGCTTAAAATACCTCTTTTGCGGCACCCCGCGGTTTTGCTGCTTCAGCAGACCTTTTTTTTCGAGTTTTGCAATTGCTTTCGACTGCTGATATTTTGAAAGCGTAGTGCTTTGCTGTAAATCTTCGACAGTGACGTAAAAAAGTCCGTCTTTGGTCAACATTTTATTCTCTTCATAGTAGCTGTGTTTGCTAATGAGCTCTGAGTAGATTATTGCTTCATTTATCCCGATATTATGAGCCAAATTTTTGTTCACGATAATGCAGCCATCTGATCTTAGCAGTTCAAAAATAGTCCGCGGCATGGTTTTTCCTCCTTTTCCAAAAATAAAAAACTCCCGGCTGCTTTGCCGGGAGCAAAAAAATGCTCCTTGCTGTTTGCGCAAGGAGCTATGTATGTATGGTAATTTCCTTCTCCCAGTTATGTAATGTGTCGCTTGTGTCGCTTATGTTGTTTAAAGCAAAGCTTGTTTTACCGTCTTTTCCGGCATAGAGCAGCGGAATCGTAATCCGCCTGTTGGGGGTTCAAGTCCTCTTGCCGGCTCCAACGTTATAGCCCGCCATAAGTGCGGGCCTATTTCTTTGAAGCAAGGGGACGGTTCTTCTGCTTCATTTAGTGAAACAGATAGTAAAACAGAGAACCGTCAGACCGTGTGAAAACGTCCCCTTGGAACTCTTAAAAAAACACCAACAGGTGTCTCGTGAATGACGTTTTTCAAAAGTTTTCTCATTGAAAGAAACCGGCACCCTAGATTAATGCCGGTTTTTCTCTTTCTTTTAGCCGACGTAGCATTTCTCCTGGGCCAAGTATGTTTATTACTCGCCTAAAATTGTATGCAAGGTATGCCAAAGAAACCTCCGCTGTTACAGAGATTCTCCTTTTTGTTAAGAAATAGTAAGCTCCCCAGCTTCTTTTAATCGTACCGAAGGGATGTTCTACTATCATTTGACGGAGTTTATATTTGTCTTTGTTCAATTCTGTATTAAAGTCAATGGTATCCAGGAAATCCTGGTCAACATGTCGGAAGATGTACCTACCTTTTTTGCTCCTGGTGCAACGGGATTTCATATCGCAGTTTTTACAAGCATCATAATTAAAATAGTCGTATCCTACAATCTGGCCTTTTTTCTTCCTAGTTCTTCCTCTGGTCAGTTCCTGACCGGCGGGGCAAATATAAATATCTTTTTCTTTGTCATATTGGAATTTATCTGCATAAAAATCTCTATCACCGGTACCGTTAGCATATACTTGCTTTGAAACGTAAGGGGTGATATATTTTTTTACGCATTTTTTCAGGTCACGGGCATTGTAATAGCCTTTGTCTGCCAGTACTTCTAATGGCTTATTGCCAAAGAGTTTCTTTGCTCTTAATGCCATGTTATCAAGTTCGCCCAAATCATTTGGTTTCTGAGTTACCTTGAAATCAACGATAAGTTTTTCCTTGGCATCTACCGTGGTCTGGACATTATAGCTTACATCTACATTGTTATTGTTATTGCACATTAGTCTGGCGTCCGGGTCAGTGGTAGATATTTCATTTTGACCTGTTTCCTTAAGCTGTTTTTGGAGTTCTTCGTACTTTTCTTTGCGGTTTTTGAGTTCCTGTATTCTGTCTTTTATTTCCTGGGCACTGATTTTTCTGTCTGATGCTTCAAGGGCATCTCCTTGGTCAAGTTCATTCATATATTTGTCAATTTTGGCATCGATTTGCTTTAAAAGTCTATCCAGCTTCTTCTGGCTGTAGTTGTTTCTTTTGGCATTACAAGCACGGAATTTGGTACCCGTCAATAGCAACTAGTTCTTTACCAAACAGTTGCCATTCATCACATAGCCTGTTAAAGTCTCTGAACACCGCCTTTAATGCCTTTTTATTGTCTTTTCTAAAGTCAGCTATGGTTTTAAAGTCGGGTCTTAACTTCTTTAAGAGCCATATTACTTCAATGTTTCTTATGGCTTCATGTTCCAATCGGCGGGATGAGCGTATCCTGTTTAGATACCCATAAAGATAAAGCTTCAAAAGGTCTGCTGGGTTATATGGGGGTCTCCCTACAGCTGCAGGGTCTGCTTTTTTAAAACCGAGTTTCTGCAAGTCCAGCTGATCTACATAGGCATCTATTATGCGAACAGCATTGTCTTCATCGATGTAGTCGTCTATGCTTTCAGGAAATAAAATCATTTGGTTTCTGTCTTGACCTTGAATATACCCCATAAACCCACCCTTTCTATAGTATCCTTTAGTTAAATTATATCATTTTTGTGGATTTATGGAGAAAAAGTTGGGTTTTCACACAGTCTGCCGTCCCCTGTTTCCTCTGCCCCGAAAAATTTTCAATTGTCAGGGAACATTTTCCTTTTACCGGCGTCTTCTTAGTAAATGCAGCACAAAAACAAAAATCCAAGGGGGATTGTCAATGAAAAAGAAATGCCTTTTCCTTTTAATTGCCGCGGCGGTGCTCATGGCCGCTTCTTCCCTGGGTGCCGCCGCCCGTCCTTTTTCTGCAACTTCTGCGGCGGCTATTGAAGATCCGGATCTGCAAAATCCAACTGACCGCAAAACATTGGAAGACCTCCCAACGGTAGGTTCGCTGGAAAACCTGAAAAAGCTGCTGGAAGAAGCAGCACCTTTCTACGCAGTCATAGGGACCGACGAAATTAGCTTCGATGGCCTGGCGCGGGCAGTTGAAGACGCCAGCCAGGCGGCAGCAGGCGGAAAAGCAGCGCCCACGGAACCCGAGCCTCCCGGCGCTTGGGAAGACTTTTCCCGGACCAATATCCAAGTGCAGGGGGTGGACGAAGCAGATATCGTCAAGACGGACGGACAATACATTTATCAGGTCAACAGGGGGCGCATCGTTGTCGCCAGGGCTTATCCCCCCGGGGAGATGGCAATTTGCAGTACCCTTGAATTTGACGACGAGAACTTTACTCCCAGGGAGATTTATGTAGACGGGAAGTACTTGGTGGTTATCGGGGCTTCCAGCAAGGAAATCCCCTACACCAGAGAGCCTCTTATTTATGATAATGCCAAAATAAAAATTTACCCTCCTCCCTTCTACTACCACAACACAGTCAAAACAATCATTTACGACATCAGGGACCGCAAAAATATCAAAGAGCTGCGAGAGGTGGAACTGGAAGGGTACTACGCCTCTTCCCGCAAAATCGGCTCATCTCTGTACCTGGTCGCCAATAGGAACATAGATTACTACCATATCATGGAGGATGCGGGAAACCCGACACCTTCCTACCGCGACAGCGCTGCAGCGGATGAATTTACGAGCATAGATTTGGAAGATATCCGCTATTTTCCCGGTTTTACCAGGCCGAACTACCTCCTCGTTGCCGGCCTGAACCTGGATCGCCCTGACGAGCATGTCGAAGTGCGCACCTTTCTCGGTGCCGGAGAGAGCGTTTATGCCTCCGGGGAAAATCTGTACACAACTGTAACAGGATACGGCAAATCGGTGGCGAGAATTCCTGCTTACGATCCCAGCACCTATATTTATAAATTTGCCCTGGACAACGGCAAGATCAACTATGCCGCCAAAGGAAAGGTTCCCGGCACCGTTTTGAACCAGTTTTCCATGGATGAATATGACGGGCATTTTCGCATCGCCACCACCTCGGGAAATCCATGGGGCAGCGGAGAGGATACTTCCAGCAACAATCTTTTTATTCTGGACGGGAAGCTTAACTTGAAGGGTAAGCTTGAAGACATCGCCCCGGGGGAAAGAATCTATTCAGTGCGCTTTATGGGGAAGAAAGGGTACATGGTCACCTTCCGTACCGTGGACCCGCTTTTTGTCATCGATCTGGAAAATCCGGAAAAGCCCCGCGTTCTGGGAGCTTTAAAAATACCGGGATACAGCGATTACCTCCATCCTTATGATGAAAACCACATCATCGGCTTCGGCAAGGAAACCATGGAAATTGTACACAAAGACAGCAGGGGAAAAGTCATTAGCACAGGAGTAATCGATCTTGGTATAAAAATGGCCCTCTTCGACGTCAGCGATGTGCAAAAGCCCATGGAAAAATTTAAGGAAACAATCGGGGGCCGCGGCACTACCTCGGAACTCCTGCATAATCACAAGGCCCTGCTCTTCAGCAAAGAGAAAAATCTCCTGGCCTTCCCCGTTACTGTTATGGAAGCAACGGACAGCGCGGGAACAGTACCCGGTTACGGGCAGTTTTCCTTCCAGGGTGCGTACGTCTACAACCTGGATTTAAAGGATGGTTTTCAATTAAAAGGCAGAATTACGCATCTAACAAAGGACGACTATCTTAAAGCCGGCCACTACTCATTCGACGGCAGGAAACAGGTGCAAAGAATTCTTTATATTAAAGATGCCCTCTACACGCTATCCCAGGGAATCTTTAAGGCCTGCGACATTAACACCCTCAAGGAAATCAAATCCCTGCCGATTCCGTAAAAGAGATGCCGGGCGCACAGCAATCAGGGGGCGTTTTTTCTGCTTCTTTACAGAAGCCGGGAAAACGCCCTTTTGTTTTTTATACAGAGTCCCAACTACCCATGCTGCGGAACATTAAAAAGGCCCTTCCGGGAAAAGAGAGCCGGTTTAAGAGCGTTTGCAGCCGGCTATTGCGCATTTTATTTCCTAGTTAGTTATCCGTTTCATACATGCCGCTGTTCTTCATATAGTTGAAAATCCCTTCACCGTGCTCTTGTTCTTCTTTCTGAATATGGTTTAATACCTGGCGGATATTGCTGTCCCGGGTTTCAAAAATAGCCGTATCGTACGTATTGGAAATATATTTTTCCGTCATGAGCATATCGCTGCAGAGCCCGGCGTCATGGGAATTATTAGCCCCTTTAAGATTTTTCCCCAAAATTTGCTGTCCCTGGCCGCTATTTTGTGTCACCTGGGGAACATGGCCGGCAAGAATCTGGTTGATTGTCTCGAGGTGCTGTTGTTCTTGTTGTGCATAATTGCTGAAAAGCTGCTTTAAATTCGGATCCTGCGCCTGCTTGGCATAGGTATTATATTTGGCAACGCATACTTCCTCGTGTTTTTTTTGGTCCTGCAAAAGCATTGTTTCTTTCCGGCTTAGCTGTACAGTCATGCAAAAACATCCCTTCCTTTAATAGTTTTTATAAAAGTATTTTCCTACATCGGCTGTTTTTTATGCAGGGTAAAATTGAAAGAAACACAGCTAAAAAATGTACAAAAAACAGGAACTCCGGATAAACACACGTATTTTCGACTTTTTTTGGAAAAAGCCATAATATTTCTTGCTTTTCTTTTCCTCCTATGCTACAATTTGCAAAACATTGTATTTTTTGTTGCTTTTGGCGTTCAATGCGACAAAAACAAGAAGGGAGGCAGTAAGTATATTGCTTCAGGGGAAAACAGGAATTGTTTTCGGAGTAGCAAATCATCGCAGCCTGGCTTGGTTTATAACTAAAGCGCTCTCCAATGCGGGTGCAAAATTGGCAATAACATATCAGGATAAACGCTTTGAGCAAAAGTTGAAAAAGTTGGCGGAGGAAGAGCTCCCGGATCAACCGCTGGCATTGCTGTGCGATATTCGGGATGACGCCCAGATTGAAAATGTTTACCGGCAACTGCACGAATCCTATGGACGGCTGGATTTTATCGTTCACAGTATTGCCTTCGCCTCCAGGGAAGACCTTGAAGGTCAGTTTATCCAAACTTCACGGTCGGGTTTCCTGCTGTCCATGGAAATAAGTGTTTATTCGCTGTTGGCCGTCGTTCGCCCCGCTTTGCCCCTGATGGAAAAAGGAGGAAGCATTGTTACACTCAGTTACCTTGGCGGCCAGCGGGTCGTTCAGAACTATAATGTCATGGGCGTAGCCAAAGCAGCGCTGGAATCTTCTGTCCGTTATCTGGCAGCTGATCTTGGAGAAAAGAATATTCGCGTAAACGCTCTCTCGCCCGGACCCGTCAACACCCTTTCAGCACGCGGAATTAAAGGATTCACAGGTTTTTTAAAGCATATCCGCGAAAAAGCCCCAATGAGGCGAAACATTGAAGGAGAGGAAATAGGCAGCGCGGCCCTCTTTCTCTGCAGCGACCTTTCACGGGGGATTACAGGAGAAACGATCTACGTGGATGCGGGTTACCATATTATGGGCTCATAGATTATTCCCGCCTTAAAATGAAAGCAAAGATTAATTGCTAATTTATTCAGGAAATATTTCTTTTTCTCGAAAAAGAGGCAGGAAGTACCAGACTTTTGTTGAATAAATTCTTGAACTTAATGTCAAAGCCGGATTTAACGCTATTTTTTGGACAATCTATTCTTAGTAGGAAACTTCCAAACAATCTTATAGATAATTGCAGCCACAAATAATTTTTCCTATTTCGGGATAAAGTACTGTATAAATTACGGTTCCATGCCCGGACAGCTCTTTTTTACCGCATATATGTTCAAAAATATAACTTGAAAGGGGAATTAATATGGCAATAGGTAAAGCGGAACTTGCAAAGTCAATTTCTCAGAAAATAGGGGTTACGCAAAAGCAAGCTTCTGAATTTATCTCAGCCCTGGTAGAGACCATTGAGGAAAAGCTTATGGAAGGGGATAAAGTTCAACTGGTAGGTTTCGGCACTTTTATGGCCAGGAAAAGGGAAAGCAGGGAAGGAAGAAAACCGGGGACTGATGAAAAAATTATCATTCCCGCAAGAATTGTGCCTGTTTTTAAAGCCGGAAAAGTCTTTAAAGAAAAACTTAACGCTTAAATAACAGTTTAAATCAAGAAATAATTTTAAGCCGCACACCAAAAAGCAAAAATAGAGCTCTCTTCTTAAAGGGCGGAGCTCTATTTTTTCTGCCTTCGTATATTTTCCCATCCAACAGGGCAAACTTTTATGTAAATAACGAAGGATTTGGAGGGGAAAATATGGCGCCCACAATTCTGTCAGGTCTTCGCAGCATGAGGGAAGATTTGCTCCGCCAGCTGGTTTTGGCCAACAGAGCTGAGAAAGCAGAAATATTTGCCAAAATTTTTGAAGTTGAAGACCTCATTGACAGTGAAGAAAAATTGCTTAAGGAGTAAGGAAAAGAAATAGCACGAAATAGTCGGAATATTTTAGGGATTTAAGGAATTTGGCGGCCCCCAATCTGAAACCCGCCTGATTCCTTTTTTTATGGCAGCGGCAATCCCGATTGGAAGTTTTCCAGGTCTTCCCTGGTCAGTATGGAGAGAACCTCCAGGCCTTCCCTCTCCAGGTTTTCTCTCCCGCCCTCCTGACGGTCAACGATGACCAGAACTGTTTTGACCTGGTAGCCGGCTTCCCGAAGCACGCTGACAGCTTTCAGCACCGACCCGCCGGTAGTAAGCACATCATCCAGCACCAGCACCGGGGTTCCTTCCCCGGGGAAGGGGCCTTCAATCTGTTTGCCCGTCCCGTGTCCCTTGGGCTCAGAACGCACATAAAACGTATCAAAAAGACAGGCGTCGGGATCGCGTAAAAATTCCTCGTAACTTAATGCGCTTACAGCTGCCGCCAGCGGAACGGCCCCCATCACAGGTCCGCCGACGGCCTTTACAGACAGGTTCTCCCTGCGGATTAGCCCGAGTATGTAGCGGGCCAGCTTGTACGCCCCTTCCGCTGTCAGGGTAACCTGCCGGCAATCTACGTAAAAATCGCTTTCCCTTCCCGAAGCAAGGCGAACCCGGCGGCGCTGGTATGCTTTTTTGTAAACCAGCTCGAGAATCTCTTGTCTAAGCTGCTCCATTTTGCTCATCACCTTTCTTTTTTTCCCCGCTTCAAGCTCATCGTGCTAACATATTATCAGCCCCGGCCTCAAAAAACAAGCTGCTGATTTAGAAGTCTTTTTTCGACTTCCGGTTCCTGAATCCTGCTTTTTGCCTTTCCTTTTCCAACCTTTTTCGTTTATAATGTATAATATTGCAGCGCAAACAGCCGTTTGCAAAAGCCAACGAGGAGGGACAGAAAAATGAAAAGCTACAAGATCGCGGTTATACCTGGGGACGGCTCCGGGCCGGAAATGGTCCGGGAGGGTGTTAAAGTGCTGAAAGCTGCGGCTGAAAAATTTAAATTTCGCCTGGATTTTACGGAATTTGACTACGGAGGAGAGCGTTACCTGCAAAAAGGGGAAGTGCTCCCGGAGGGAGCCATAGAGGAGCTAAAACAATATCAGGCAATATTCCTGGGGGCCATCGGGCATCCCGAGGTTAAACCCGGCATCCTGGAAAAGGGAATCCTTCTTACGCTGCGGTTTGAACTGGACCAGTACATCAATCTGCGCCCGGTCAAGCTTTATCCGGGAATTGAAACCCCCATCAAAGACAAAGGCCCGGAGGATATTGACTTTGTTGTGGTAAGGGAAAACACTGAAGGCCTTTATGCCGGAAGCGGCGGTTTCCTGCGCAAAGGGACCCCCTATGAGGTTGCTGTTCAGGAATCAATCAATACCCGCATGGGAGTGGAGAGATGCCTGCGTTATGCCTTCGAGTATTGCCGGGAGCGCAACCGGAAGAAAAAGCTCACCCTCTGCGGGAAGACCAATGTCCTCACCTACGCATTCGACCTCTGGGAACGGGTTTTTCATGAAATTGGCGAAGAGTATCCCGATATTCAAAAAGATTATGCGCATGTGGATGCCATCTGCATGTGGATGGTCAAAAACCCGGAGCAATTTGACGTTATCGTCACGGATAATATGTTCGGAGATATCATCACCGATCTCGGGGCAATGATCCAGGGAGGAATGGGGATTGCCGCAGGGGGCAATATCAACCCTGCAGGAACCTCCATGTTCGAACCCATTGGCGGCTCGGCCCCCAAATATGCCGGCACCAACACTATCAACCCCCTGGCGTCAATCTGCGCCGGAGGGATGATGCTCGATCACCTGGGAGAAAAAGAAGCTGCCTTGGCCATTGAAAAAGCGGTCATGGCCGTCTGTGCCAAAGATATCCGCAGCCTTTCAGCCGGTAAAATGGGACACAGCACGGAAGAAGTCGGAGACCTCGTAGTCGGCCACCTCTAGTGAAGCACGGGGACGGTTCTTTTGCTTCACCTTTTCTTTTTCTTGAAGCAGGAGAACCGTCCCTATGCTTCACCTATGCTTCACCGCCGTAGAACCTGCAACAGCACGGACAGGAGAAAAAGGGGAAGATTTGCCGCCCTTTTCAGACGTGAAGGCTCACGGGCAATGCGGTAAAGCCATTCCAGCCCCGCGCGCTGCACCCAGGACGGTGCCCGGCGGACCTTACCGGAAAGTACGTCAAAGCTCCCCCCAACCCCAATGGCAACGCAGGGGGGGAGCATGTCCCGAAAGCGGAAGATCCATTTTTCCTGTTTGGGAACACCCATGGCCACCAGCAAAAGCCCTGGTTTCTGCTGTGAGATCAGGCGTGCAATCCCTTCTTCTTCCTCTTCGCCGAAATAGCCGTCCCTGCTTCCCACCACCCGTAATCCGGGAAACCTGCGGACAGCAGCTGCAACAGCCTCCTGCAGGACTTCGGGACGAGCCCCAAAGAAAAAAACCGGAACCTTTTGGCGGGCAGCCTGTTTCAGACATTCCAGCATCAAATCATAACCAGCCACCCGTTCAGGAACAGGCCTGCCTAAAAGGCGCGAAGCCAGAACCACACCAATACCGTCTGCTGTAACCAGCCCGGCCTCTTCAATTATTGCTGCCAGTTCCCCGTCACGGGTGCTCTGGTAGATCATCTCCGCATTAGCGGTAACAACATGAAGAAATGTTTTTTCCTTCCACGCCCGCATGATCCTCCCCACAGCCGCATCACCGGTCAGGCAGTCAACAGGCCGCCCAAGGATGCGGATGCGGGCGGCCTCATTTTTTTTTGCATTTACTTTATCCGGCAAATAATTCGACATGATTCACCTTTTAAGAGGGCTCGACCGGGCTGTTTTTCATATATTTTTCCACCAGATCGCGGATCTCCTCTTCCTGGGGAATAACATAGCTGACGCCGTTAATTTCTCCGCCCCTCCCCGGAAGAGTAAAGGTATTGATTTGCTCAAAATCCACGCCCTTAAGCTTGTTAACCAATAAAATCGCCTGGTTCAATTCCAGGTCGGTTTTTATATTTTCAGCAATCTCCGGCAAAAGCCGCGGAAATTTAATGATATTTTTAAAAGCAATCATCTCCTGCAGCAGCGCCTTGAGAAACTTTTGCTGGCGCTTGACGCGCCCGAAATCAGCTTCGCTGTCGCTGCGCCAGCGGACATATTGCAGCGCCTGGGCTCCATCCAGGTGCTGCAGACCCGGTTTTAAATCGATTAGCACATCGATCCCCTTGTAATACATTTTTTTCTCAACATCAAGCTCAATACCACCGAGGATGTCGATAATATTTTCGAAACCGTCAAAATCGGTAGTCATATAATAATCTATTTTTATATCGAGGAAATCCTCCACGGTCTCCCTGGTCAAAGCAACGCCTCCGTAAGCATAGGCATGGTTAATCTTGTCCTGTCCATAGCCGGGAATTCTTACGCGCATATCCCGCGGAATGGAAAAAATGCTAATCTCACCGGACCGGCGGTTCAAGGTCAGGATCATAATAGTATCGGAGCGCATACTCTGATCCCTGGGATCCAGGCCTAAAAGAAGGATGTTCATAATATCGGGAATGGCTACGTCCTCTTCATGCTCCGGAGCGGGGATTACTCCGTTATTTTTAGGCATTACCACTTCGTAGATTTGACCCCACATGGAACTCAACCAGATGCCTGAGGCAATAATGATTACAGCCAGAACAGATACGGTAATGAGTAGAAACTTTTGAATTCCGGACCCCTTTCTCCGCTTTCTTCTTTTTCCCATAAATTCTTTCAGATCCTTTCCGAATTCATTAACAGCCATTATTTACGCCAACGAAAAACATTATACCTCATCCCCGAAGAAGAGACAATATAACTTTCTTTTGCCTTATCCTAAGGGAGAATGATGAGGGTGGTATAATGCGTCAGCAACGAACCGGCCGAATCCTCAGCCGGCAAACGTGAGGAGAAGCTGAGCAAAATGCTGTCACCGGCAGGTGACCAGAAAGGCCCTTTTAAATGATCTCCTACAAGAAGAGAAGCAACCTCTTTTTCTTGCACCCCTTCTTTGACAACAAGTTTGACCGCGGCGTTGGAATCTGCTGCTGCTGCTTCTTCCACCAGATAGGCAATCTTTTTCTCATCAGGAGACAAAGACAGGCTTAAAACCCGCCCCAGGTCCTTTTCCCACAAAACCCGCCCGGAGTAATCCATTACCCCGTGCTTGAGGTCCGCGGCCTCACCATAATACCTTCTAAAAGCGATCATCGAAGGGCTTAAATCCGCTGCTTCAATAAATTCGCCATCCTCAGCACCGGTAATCATTTCAAAGGTGCCGGCCGAAAGATCATAAACCGCCAGATCGCAGCGGTATCCGTGGGAATATTCCTGAGTCCCGTCTTTTTTACGGCTGGCCCGTATGTTGAAAAGCAACCGGGAATCATCAATCCATCCTGCAGGCGAGGCGAGAAAATACCCTTCCATGGCCGTATTGAGGGCTTGCAGATGATTGTTGCCCGGCCTCAGGCAAAAAAAGTCGCAGTCCCATTCATATTCGTACCAGCAGAGAATTTTTTCTCCATCCGGCGACCAGATGCCTCCTGCAGGCCTGCCCTCCAGGAAAGGGGAGCAGGACTCGCCCTCCGGCCAGAGAAATTTATGGCCGCTTCCATCAGTATTTATCTGATTAATCCCGTTTTCATCCAGGTAAGATAATTTTCGCCCGTCCGGAGAAACCTGGGCGCTCCAGGCGTTTTTCACCAAGGAGCGTGTTCCCTTTCCCAACAAGCTGACAGATAGGCAATGGGTTCCCGTCAAGCCGAAAAAGTTTTCTTCATCGATCCACCCTTCAGCCAAAAAATATTCTGGTAGTCCTTCAACCCTGTGCAATGCGCCATCCGGCACAAGCATTTTGAAAAAAGAAGAATCTTGCCCTTCATTATTAGCTTCGCCATGGTCATTAAGTTTGCCATTAAAGTCATCATTTTGATGAGGATCTTTTTCTTCCGTTTCATCAGAACCGGTTAAGAAGCCAGGCTTATCCTCATGGCTGCCTGAACCCTTAAGATCCCCGCCCGGGGAACAGGAAAAAGCAGTCAACAAAAGAAAAACGGAAAGAGCCGGAAGAAGAAAGCGCATCACCAAGATAAATTTCTCTTTAACAAAGCTACCGAAAACCAAACCGGTTAACCTCCCTTATTAAACGGATTAAACGGATTTTCTGTCTGCCGTGATTACCGTCATCTTTTCGCCTTGATACATTACTGCCTCAATGTTACATAGTTCTGCGTAAAACAATCCCCGTAAACACCGGCACCGAGAGAGGAAAGTTCAGGGTTCAGAATATTTTTGCGGTGCTCGGGGCTGTTCATCAGGTCGTGGTGCGCCTCCACGGCATCCATTTGGCCCCGGGCAATATTTTCCGCTGCCAGCACAAAGTCGACCTTTTCTGCATCCAGTCGCTGTGCAAGAGTTTTCCCCGTTACCTCCGAAACATGGTTGAAATAATTGTGCAGGTACATCTCCTTGCTGTGCCCCCGCGCCGCGTTTGCAGCCCCATCGTGCCAAAGCAAGGAAGGAAGGCCTTCCCTGGCCCGCGCCCCATTGACCAGGTCAAAAAGAATCCGTTCATCGGCTGCCTCCGCGCGGAGCATCCTGCCCGCGTCCCATGCCTCGCGATCCCCTTTTGCAGAACGAAACCGGAAGAAATTTTTTAATCTTTCCTCGGCTGTTTCCCGCTCTTCCAGGCGCAGCGCCACCAGCGCGTTCTTTTTACCGGAATCATAATAAAAGGACGCCACCAGACCGGGAAAAACAAGGGCAGGCCGGACGTACTTGTAAAACGTCCTGTTTTCCTCCAGGTACAAACCATCCGCCGGCTTAAAATGCTTTTTCAGCTCCTGCAGCCCGTCTCCAGCCTTCACCGGGCCAAAGGACCACTGCTCCCCATAAATATACAGGGCTACAGCCCTTGCATCTTTGATACCCACCAGCATATAGTTGAGCGGGTCCCTGTTATAAACCCACCACTGATAGCCATAAACAGTCTCTTCAAAGCCCGCGGGTTCTCCCAGGACCTGCCGGACCCGCAAGTCAGTCTCTCCCAAACGGATACCCTGTGTTTCTACCGTAAAATCAATTCCGCTGTACGGATCGCCTTTGCCCGGGAAATATTCCGGCGGCAGATCGCCCGCAAGAAAGGGAATTACAGCAGCTTCCTCCAGGGTAATATTCACCCTGTTTTCCTTCCCGTCCCAGTAAACATCTCCCCCCAAAGACTCTATTAGCTCGCGCAGGGGAAGATATACCCGGCCTGCAATTAGTACGGCAGGCGCCTCCGGCTGCACATGTGCACCCTTAAGTAGGGCTTCCGTTTCCCCTACGGAAAATTTAAGGCTTTTCTCCCCCCAAACCGCTGTCACGGTTCGCGTCGCCGGCTCCCAGTTCACCATGGCCCCAAGGGCTTCCAAGAAAAAACGCCCGGGCAAATAAACGTGCCCTTTCAGCAAAGGCGGTGGGGTTTCCGTCTCCATCTCCAGATCATTAATAAAAATGCGAAGCTCCGGCCGGAAAGCAAGAACGCCTAAAAAATCCCTGTTTCCTGCAGCATCTCCACGACCGGCGAGGGGCGGGGAAAAAAGTATAAACATAATAATTACAACTATAATCCCGGGCAAACTTATGCGCTTCATGATATCTATCGGCTCCTTTTCCGGGCAAGGTTTTAAATCCGGTTAACGGGGGGCACAGATATGGAGAGTTTTCTCTTCCACAGCCGCAGGGATTTTCGTCGCGGTATTATCCTGCAACTCAACATGCAGCGTTTCCCTGCTCAGGGGAACGGCACCTTCGCTAAAGCCGACGGCCTCCAAGACAACCAGCGTCCTCCGGGGAGGAATATCCGCCTTAAACCCCAAATTCGTCTGCGTATATTCTGCTATCCCTTCCCGGTTATTGATCTCTTTCATGCAAAATTCTTCGGATTCGCGGTAAGAAGGGTTTTTAATGTCTTGAACCTTAATCAGTTCCGGGTTAAAGAAAAAGCGTACTTCGTAGGAATGAATTCCTTCAACAAAAGGAGCTCCAATCTCGATTGTAAAACTTTCGCCAATCTCTGCCCGGTTTTCTTCCGGTAGAAGAACCTCCAAAAACCAGGTCGGATACTTCTCCGAAGCTCCCTGCGGATAAGCATCTTTAGGGTTCCACATTCTTTCGTCTTCTTTAAAGCTAATCTCCAGGAGATCCCTGGCTTCGTCCCAAAACAGCTCGCTGACCCCGGCAGCTTGGCGGACAAATTCCAAGTCCACCATCAGCCGCCCTCCTTCAAGAAAAGGCGGCCTGGCCATGCGGTAGACAACCCCGTTAATGGAGTAAAGGGGGTTTTGCGGATAGAGAACGATGCGGCGCCCTCGGCCCGTCAGGACTGCCCGCTTGTTTTCCGCTTCCCAGCACACTTCATAGCCCATCTCTTTAAAAATGCGCCGCAGGGGAAAAACAGGGCTTTCCTCCTGAACTGGGGAAGTAAGTGCGGAAGGCAACCCCTTGTCTGCCGGCAGAACATCCCCGCCCTCGACAGAAGCCCCACCGGCAGAAAAAAGTATAGCCCCCAGCAGCAACACCGGCGGGAAAAAAAAGCGATATAAAAGGAAATGATTTCTTTTCAAAAAATTTCGCCCCCGGAACAATACTTCACCCACTTTCAAAAAATTGCCCGTTTCAGGCCCCTCCCCTTTCCTTTGCTTACGGCTAGGCTAGGCTAATACCAATACTTTTTTAATTAATCGGCAGTCCCAGGGCTTCTGCCAGAAACCCTCCCTGCACATAGGTAATACCCTGATGGTAAAGAACCTTCATGTTCCGTGCCTCTCCCGTATGGTCCTCCCAGCTGAGAAGGCTCTTGCGAAGATCCAGGCGGTAAAGGATGTTGTCCCAGTAAAAAAGGTAAACGCCCGGAGAATCCCCCGCGGCAATCCCCCGTCCGGTCTGCAGCAAAACTGCGCGCAGAGGATAGTATGCACGGCCGTTTATGCGGACAGGTTTGAACAAGGCATCTTCCTTTCCGGCTTTAAGCCTGCAGTGCAAAAGCTTCAGGGCCAGCGGGAGCTGATCGCCGGCTAAAGGCACCAGATACTGCGGTTCTATGCCCCTGCCTTCTATTGTTCGTCCCTGCGGAGAAGTAAATTCGGCTGTGGTCAGTTTCAGGCAGCCCTCCTCTCCCAGGTCGAAAAGGGTCTGCATCGTTCCCTTGCCAAAAGTCGTTTCCCCCACCAGGAGGGCAGCCCTGTTCTCCTTCAGGGCTGAAGCCATAATTTCCCCGGCACTGGCGGTCCAACCATTTACCAGGACGACCGCGGGAATTGAAAGGGTTTCCCCCATCTCCGGCCCCCGGACCTCCTGCCACGAAGAGTCCTTTTCCCTAATTTTCAGGAGAACTCCGTCCGTAAAAAGAGAGCACATTGCCAGGGCCTCTTCCACATATCCTCCCTGGTTATTCCGCAGATCAAGGATAAGTCCCCGCAACCCTTTTGCCTTCAGCTCCTCCAGCAGGCGAACCGTTTCTTTAACCAGCCCGTCACCAAAGCTGTAGATTTTTAAAAGGGCAATCCCCTCATCCGCCCAGGTATACTCCACCAGCGGAAGGGAGATCTTCTCACGGGTCATTTCAAAGGCAAGAATTTGCTCATTCCGGCGAACGCAAAGCCTGACTCCTGTTCCCTTTTCCCCGCGGACCCGGGTAACAACCTCTTCAAGGCTAAGATTGAAAACCGGGCTGCCGTTCACAGAGACAATCATATCCCCGCTCTTGATCCCCGCCCGATCAGCGGGTGTGCCGGGAAAAACCGCTATTACAAAAAATTGTGACCCTTTTTGCTCCAGGGAAATACCGATGCCCCCAGGAAGAAACCGTTCCAGGCCTTCTTTAAAAATCTTCATTCCTTCCCTGTCAAGATAAGTTGAATAGGGATCTTGAAAAACTTTCGGAAGCTCTTCCAGGGATTGAAGGGGAAAATATTTTTCATCCGGCTTGTATATGTAATAGCTTTTTATATAACTTTCAATTTCCTGCAAAAGGGTTTTTTCATTCTGCCCAAGCAGCGCGGTAGAAGGATAGCCAAGCAGCAGCAACAGTAGCAGCAGTAGCAGCAGCACGGCAACCGCCTTTTTAAAACGGTGTTTCAAAGTAACATTTATCATTCCTTTTCTCCACCTTCTACCTAATTATGACGATCAAACAGAGAAAATGGTTTGCAAAAATTCAATATTTAAAACAATATTTGTAACTGCTCACTTGAATTGAAGGACATTCCTCTGAAAGAGGTGTGTCCCCGAACCTTAGTTAAGCCGCTGCAAAAACTCCAGCAGGAAAGCGAAAGTTTCCCCCCGGTAAAGGGTTCTTCCCTGACAGAATCCATATTTTACCAAAAGTTCATCTAATCCTAAAGCTCCTGGATCAGCCCCTTCAATCCCCTCCAAAAACCAAAGCAGGTCTTCTACAGCAGCCTCGCGCTGTTCCTGTGAAAGATTCCTTGCCCGGAATTTGTATTGCAGAGCCCTCTCCAGGTACCCGTCTATTACCAGGGAAATATCCCGCAGACAAGCGGGCTCCTCCAGGCGGTAATCATTGTCGTAGCGCCCCGTCACCAGGCCGTAGGCGCGCAGTTCCCTGATCACGGGATAAAGGGGATGGCCTTCCAGCGCATAGGGAAACTCAAAATCCCGCAGGTACGCGCCTTGTTCTTTAAGCCGCTCCTGCAGGGAAGCCACAAGGCTTTTGTCTTTGCTCAGCTCGTGAAAATTCACCCCTTTTTCCAGGGAGATGGCCGCGGCAACCCCGGCTGCCTCTCCCACGGCTATCCCCACGGGGACGACGCGGGCGCTGCCGTGAGCCAGCGAATCGTAGCTGGCCCCGCGGCCTACCACCAGCAGGTTCGTAAGCTCCCCAGGAATCAGGCAGCGCAGCGGTATGCTGTACATAGCCGGGTTGCCCACTACCGCCCCCCAGTCATCCATCGCCGTAGCCTGAACATCCACAGGGTAAGAGCCAAGGGCAATCTTGTCCCAAAAATTCCTGTGTTCCAGGACGTCGTCAATGGTGAGCCGGTAAAGACCTTGCAGGTGCCTCGTCTCCCGCACGTACAGTTCCGGGGCCGTACCAGCCAGAAACGCGCCCTTAAAACCCGGCAGGTTCTGCCGCATGTAGCGGACGAGGAATTCCGCCTCCTTTTGTCCCCTTTCCAGGGCCTCTTCCCAGGACTTCGGGTCAAGGGCATCAACGCCAAAAATATGCATGGCATTAATAAGGACATTCCCGCTGTTCTGCAGGCTTATATTCAGACCCCGGCTGCGGATCCGGGGATCAACAGACCGGTAACCCCGCATCTCCTCCAGAAACCCCCAGGCAGAAGTCCCGGAGGCGCCGCTGTGCCCACTGGGATCTTTGGCAAGGGCAGCGGTTAGCTCGTCCCAGTCAACGCCTCCAACTTCCAACACCAATGTGACAGCCTGTCGCCGCTTGCTGCCCAGATCCTCCATCCCCAGGGTAAAACCGGCACCAGCCATGGCAGCCAGGTCAGCATCCTGAGTGGCATCGATAAAGCGCGCCGCTGTAATCCGCTCCCCGTTTTCCAGGAGAACGGCTGCAACCCGGTTCTTTTTCCGCAAAACCCCGCCAATCCTCTGCCCGAGAAGAAGCTGAACATTCTTCTCCGCGGCAAGCATCTTTTCCAGCGCTGTCCTCGCGGTCACCACATCAAAAGAAACCCCTTCCAGCTGCTGAAAAAATTCCTGGAAGATGCCCAGGGTGAGCAGGTTTCCCGCGGGATCGTAATTCATGTCCAGGGTGCAAAGCCAGCCGCGGGTAAGAAGGCCGCCGACCTCGCTGCGCCAGTCCACAAGGAGCACCTTCAACCCGTTCCTGGCCGCGGAGATGGCTGCCGCGATTCCTTCGGGATCGCTTCCCGCAACCACCAGATCGTAATCGTACGAAGCCTTTCCGGCCTGCGACAAAAAAGCTGCCGGCAGCAACAGCACCAGAGCAAAAATTATAGCTAAAAAAAGCAGTTTTCTTTTTTTAAGCCTTTTAAGCCGCCTGCGCGCGGTTCCCTTCATTAATTATTAGCCTCCCAATTTGTCCCTGCTGCTGCAAAAATTATATCATAAGAACGTAAGTAACAGCCGAAACTATTTTCCATTTTAACCGTCTATTTGGATATAGAGTAAACTATTACCGGTAAAAAAATACCTTCTTTGCTTCTATAAGGAAACAGAAACCTGGTGGTGAAGTCCATGTCCCCAAAGCCTATTCTTCAGGCTAGAGAAATTATTAAAAAATACCGCATAGGCACTCAGGCAGTCTCCGTGTTAAACGGAATAAATTTGGACATTTACCACGGAGAAGTGGTCAGCATCCTGGGAAAATCGGGCTGCGGCAAGACGACATTTTTAAATATCGCCGCAGGCCTGGAACGCCCCACCAAGGGAGATATCATCATCGACGGCCATTACCTGAACAAGATCAGCGAAAAAAGGATGTCTGCCTTTCGCCGCAAATATATTGGCTTTGTCTTTCAGCTTTATAACCTCATTCCTTCCATGAATGCCCTGGAAAACGCCATTTTACCCATGGTTTTCGAAGGCGTCCCCCAAAAAGAAAGAGAAGAAAAAGGCCGTGAGCTGCTGACAATCATGGGCCTTGGGGATCGCCTCAAGCACAAACCCAATGAGCTCAGCGGCGGTCAGCGGCAGCGCATCTCTTTGGCCAGGGCCATGATCAACAACCCCAGGATCATCTTTGCCGACGAACCCACCGGCAACCTGGACTCCCGGACCACGGAAGAAATCCTTAATCTGCTCATCTCAACGGTGCGGGAAAACGGGCAGACGCTGCTCATGGTTACTCATGATCTTGAGGTGGCCAGGCACGGGGACCGCATTATTGAAATGGTAGATGGAAGGATTATTAACTGAAATAACTTAAATCCATATTAAAAGGAGTGTCAAGATGAACAGATTTTTACTTTTCTTGTTAATGGTAAGCTTTTTTATCCTCCAGATCCTGCCTTCTAATGTATCAGGTCAAGTACTAATAGCTGCACCTGACTACCCTTTTCTGTCAGTCGAAAGAGTAACCATCGAGCCTGAAAACCCTAAACCTTTCGAACCTTTTACCGCCAAATTTTCAATTAGCAATATAAGCCCTCTTGATGCGCTAAACGTTCGGGTTGAAATTAATGGTATGGGAAATTTTGAAGTTATCGGGCTTACTAACTTTCAGTTTAAAAATAGTATTTCCGGAGGAAGCTCTCCAAGCTCCATCTCTTTTACACTTAAAAGTAAAGAAGAACGAAAGGAAAATACTGTTACATTAAACTTTTCTTATGACTATTATCCTTTTGTCGACGAATATCAAGGTAGTAGATCAGGATCACAAACACTCACCGTAAATCTTCCCTTGCCTGACTCTTTCGATCTCTCTACTCCCAATATTACCGTTAATAAAGTAACTCTTGATCCTGCAGTCCCCACACTAACTGAAAAGTTTACTGCACTTTTTTCTTTTGACAATTACAGCAATATTGAAGCCCGAAATGTCAATGTTGAAATCGACGGTTTAAATAATTTTGATATTGTTGACATAACTAACCGCAAGTTCCTGCCAAACATCACCAAAAATGCCGGCTCCTCTCTTGGTTTTACTTTAAAAAGCAAAGAAAACAAGGAAGATAATAGAATTAAATTATCGTTTGCTTATGAATATTCCGCAGGAACTAAGGCAACCAGCGAGCTTTTTATAAATCTTCCCCTAGATCAAGCAAGCTCGGGCAGTAGTCCCTTTTTAAAAACAAAATCCTATGCTTTACAGAAAACAAATGATAAAGAATACCTTTTAAAACTAATATTGCAAAATACAGGTGGCCAAGCAGCAAAAGATATTGTCTTCGCGTTGGATGGAGGCAATGCCATCTTTGTGTTAGGCGGGTCTAATGTTAATTATTTTCCTCAAATTGATGCAAAGCAAGAAATTGAAATTGAATATTTGCTCGGTATCAACACAGATACTGAAGCTTCCCACCTTCCCCTAAACATCAAGATAGAGTATAAAGATGCCAATCGGAATCCTGTCCCGGCTTCAACGGAAACTCTGGGCATCGCCGCCTCCCAGGTGGGGCTGGGCGCTGCCGCGGGAGAGCCACGAGTTCTGATCAGCAAATATACCCTTTCCGAGGAGAAAATACTGGCAGGCAATATCGTCACCCTCAGCCTTTTTATCGAAAACACGCACTCACGTCCGGTCCACAATATCAAGGTTTCCCTGGGGATACTCATGGTTGAGGAAACGGGCAGCAGTTCCACCACAAGCGGCGGAACGGTTTTCTCGCCGGTCAACAGCAGCAACAGCTTCTTTATCCAGGAGATCCCCCCTAAAACCGTTTTGGAGCAGAGCCTGGACTTGCTGGTGGATCCCAACGCAGCTGCAAAGACGTACGTCGTCCCCGTAACTATTGAATACGAGGATGGAAATGCCAAACCCTATAAAGTTGAAGAAATGGTCAACATCCCCGTCACCCAGGAAAGCAGGCTGCAGATTCTGTCCATCGAAGTTCCGCCCGCGGCTTTCGTCGGACAGCCCGCGTTTGTCGGCGCGGAATTCGTCAACGTGGGAAAAGTAGACCTGGGCAACTTCATCGTCATGATGGAGGGAGATTTTCGCAAGGAGCAGGCCTCCTACTTCGTGGGCAACCTGGGAATCGGGATGAGCGATTATTACCAGGGGATCATCTACCCGGAACAGGAGGGAACCCTGGAGGGAGAACTGATCTTTTCCTACATAGATAATAACAACCGGGAGGTCCAGGTTGTGGAGCCCTTTCAAATTGAGGTTATGCCCATGATGGAAAGGGAACCTTTCCCGGATGGGGAAATGCCGCCGGGAGTAAAAGGGCCGGGGGCACCCGGGGAGGGTGGTTCGAAAAGACATATTTGGCTGGTTATCGCCGTGGTTATCGCTGCTGCAGCCGGAGGCTTCTTCCTGCGCAGGCGAAGTTTGAAAAAACGTAACGGGGAGTTCTTTGATGCGTAAAAGAGATCTACTTCTGATGGCAAACAAGAATTTATGGCGCCGCAAAGCCCGCACCATCCTCACCTGCCTGGGGGTCGTCATCGGGACCGCCTCCATCGTAGTGATGATCTCGCTGGGAATCGGGCTTAGGGTCAGCATGGAAAAAAGTATGGCCCAGTGGGGAAGCCTGAACATTATCAACGTCCATCCCGGGATGCGATATGACGAAAACGGCAATCCCACGGGTGAAGAAAAACGTATGACCGATGAAACCGTCGAAGAGTTGAAAGCCATCCCGGGCGTTACCGCCGTTTCTCCGGTGTACAATATTGACGGGGAAGCTCAATTAGGCCGAAAAAAAGGCTACCTGAGCATCGTGGGAATTGACCCCGCAGCAATGGAAGAGCTGGAATTTACCGTCTCCCACGGCAGGCTCCTTACTCCGGAGGACCGCTTCGCCATTGTAGCCGGATCGCAGGTCATCAATAACTTCTGGGACGAACGGGCTGCCAGACGCGGAGGCGGGATGATGGGGGAAGGGCCACAGCAGCAGGACCCCGCGGAACTGCTTGAGCAACGGATCCGGCTTACCATCCGCAATCAGGCGGGTAACGAGCGCAAACAAAATTTATTCGTCGTAGGTATCCTGGATGAAACAAACATGGACCGCTCCTGGCAAGTCTACGGGTCCATTCATGACATTAAAAGGATGCGGGATTTTATGATGCAAGGCGCAAACAGCTCCAAACAAATGCTGGGACCCATGGCCAAAGAAGTAATAATCTCCGGAGGCGGAGTGATGGTCTCCACCGGCAGGGCTTCCGGATCTCGGGGAAACCGCAGGGAAGACCGGAGCAACGATTATAATTCCATCATGGTCAGGACCAAAGATGTCGCGCAGACCAAAGAAATCTCCAAAGAGCTGCGGGAAAGGGGCTATAATGCCTGGTCCATGGCCGATTCCCTTGAAGGTATTGAAAACACTTCCCGCACCATGCAGGCCATCCTGGGAGGAATCGGCGGAATTACCCTGTTCGTAGCTGCCCTGGGAATTACGAACACGATGATCATGTCCATTTACGAGCGCACCAGGGAAATCGGCATTATGAAGGTCATCGGCGCTTCCTTTGCCGATATCCGCTCCATCTTCCTGATGGAAGCCGCGCTGATCGGTCTTTTCGGGGGAATCCTCGGCCTTGGCCTCAGTTACGGAGCCTCGGAGATTATTAACCGCATCAGCGCGGATTATATCCAGCGGGGTATGGGCGGCCCTGCCACCGATATCTCCGTTATCCCCGTCTGGCTGGCCGGCTTTGCCCTGGTTTTTTCCATCTTTATCGGCCTGGCAGCAGGGCTGTATCCAGCCAGCCGCGCTATTCGCGTCAGCCCCATGGTGGCCATTCGCAACGAATAAACTTAAAAAAAAGAGTAACAGAGGTAAATAAATAAGTGAAGCTGCGGGGACGGTACGAGCGTCTCCGTAGCGAAGCGAAGGAAGACGATGGAACAGTCCCCCTGCTTCGCTTGTCCTTTTGCGGCAGAAATAAAACCGCAAGGATGCGCATATAAGTTAAGGAGGGGGAAAATAAATGTTAATACCCGCAGGATCCGCTGAAGCGGAAAGACTGCTTTTAATCTGCCTTTTAACAGGGGTTATCCATATGGTGGAGACCCTCTCCTACAGCGCCCGCATAGCCGGGATCAGGACGAGGAGGCTTTACCTGGCTGCCTCGCTGTTCAGCGTTCTCGTCCTGCTGGCCCGTACGGCCAACCTTGTCCAGGCACCCCTCCTCGGCTATTTTGTGGATGAGACCATTCTCTCGGGAAATACCGCCCTTTTGGCCGAAGCAATCCGCGGCATCCTCCTTTCGGCAACCCTGGGCAGTCTCCTGGCGGCCTCGCTTATTCCCACTTTTATCCACATTTTTATTTACCTTACCGGATTGCTGGAAAAAAGCGAGTCCATGGGTGTCATGCTCCTTCGCCTGATCAATACGGATAATTTTTTTAAAAAGATCCATCACCGCCTGGAAAAAAGCGTCCGCCGCCCCCGCCTTTCCCACCTGCTGCTCCTGAAGGACAGGGTCTTCGTCAAGCGCATTTTATTGCTAACCATCCTTGTGGCTTCCATCAATACCACCGGAGTCCTCTCAGCAATTTATGCCGGAGCCCTGGTTCCGGATTACCGCCTTACCGCCAGCCAGATGTCCGGGGTCCTTAACGGCTTCAGCACCGTTTTGCTCACCTTTTTTATCGATCCTTATGCTTCCCTGATAACCGACCAGGTCATGGCCGGAAAGAGAAAGCCCTGGGAGCTGAACGCGATGGTCACCTGCCTGGTTACCGGAAAAATCCTGGGAACCCTTCTCGGCCAGCTCATCTTTCTTCCCTGCTCCCAGTTCGTCATCCTGGCCACAGAACTTATGCAGAAACTTTGGTAAAAAAGGCGAAACTTAGGGACATTCCTCTGAAAGAGGTATGTCCCTGCACATTAGTGTAAATGACATTCCTCTGAAAGAGGTATGTCCCTGCACATTAGTGTAAATGACATTCCTCTGAAAGAGGTGTGTCCCTCACCTTAACATAAAGGAAATTTAAGCATATATCCCAGACCGGTACGGGAAAGAATAAATTTCGGCTTGGAGGGGTCCTCCTCAATTTTCTTCCGGAGGTGCCAAATGTAAGCCCTCAGGTAATCCCTCTCGTCCCGGTACTCCGGACCCCAGACCCGGGTAAGGAGATCCTCGTGGGAAATAAGCTGGTTCGGGTACCTGGCCAGTTCGCTCAGCAGGCGAAATTCAGTGGGGGTAAGTTTCACTTTCCGGCCGGATCTCACAACAGAGGCTTGGACGAAATCGATCTCCAAAGCATCGCATTTCAAAGAAGCGCTGCCCTGTGCCTGCAGCCCTTTTTGCTGCTCCCCTCCCGCACGGCGCAAAACTGCTTTGACGCGCGATAAAAGTTCCTGCGAGCCAAAAGGTTTGGTCAGGTAATCATCCGCGCCCGCCTCAAAGCCGCGAACCTTGTCTTTTTCCAGGGCCTTGGCGGTAAGCATAATAATCGGCACTCCGGAGAAAGAGCGAATGCGCCTGCACACATCATACCCGTCAAACTCCCCGGGCAAAATAATATCGAGAATAATCAAGTCCGGATTTTCAACCGCGGCTTTGCGTACTGCCTCGCTGCCGTCATAAGCGCAGGACACCGCGTACCCCCCTGCCTCCAGGTTTGCCTGGATAAGCCTTGCCACCCGCAACTCATCATCAACAACCAGGATGGTTTGTTTCTTCAACGGGACACTCCTCCTCTTCCGGAACCTGGTCCATGGGAGTAAGGGGCAGGGTAAAATAAAAGGTGCTGCCCTTGCCGGGGGTACTTTTTGCCCAAATTCTTCCGCCCTGTTTTTCCACAATTTCACAGGCAACGGGTAACCCCAACCCGGTTCCGGCAAGATCCGACTTCACGCGATAAAATTTTTCAAAAAGGCGGTTCAAATGTTCCGGTGCAATGCCCATACCTTCATCCGCGACGCTCAGTATTACCTCCCCGCGGTCAATGCGGCACTGCACAACAATAAGGCCTCCCCCGGGAGAATACTTGATGGCGTTTTCCAGGAGGTTGTCCAAAACCTGCCTGGTGCGGACCGGATCAGCCTCTATCACCGGAAAATCCCTTGGGATGCTGACGACAAATTTATGTTTTGTCGTGCGCAGCCGCGCATCATCAACAGCTTTGCTAATAATGCGCGGCAAAAGCACCGGTTCTTTATGGACGCTGAGCAGGCCGGATTCGATCATGGAAGAATCCATCAAGTCATTGATCAGCTCTTTCATCGTGTCGGCCTCCGCGTCGATAATTTTTAAAAACTCTTGCTCCTCGTCCCTGCTCCACTGCCCTTCCCTGCTGAGCAGCGTTGTTGCGTAACCCTTGATGCAGGTCAAAGGGGTGCGCAGCTCGTGGGAGAGGGTGCATACTAAACTGGAATATTTTTTCTCCTGGCTTTGTTTTAAAGTCTGCGCCTTATAGATGAAAAGTCCCAAAATTTTTGCCGCCCTTTTTAAAAAAGCGGCACACCGAGGTGAAAAATTATTTTTAGCCGCGCTGAAAAACAGAAGGCACCCGAAGCGGGTACCATCGCTAAGATCCATGGGAACGCAAAATAAGGACACAATTTGGCCGGGTCTGAAATGTGCGCATGATGCGGGTTTAAAATACTGTGCAAGGACTTTGGCAGCTTCCTGTTCCCTCTGCAGGAAAGGCCTTCCCCGGCTAAAAGCCTTCCCCACCAGAGATGTCTCTGTCTCAAAATGTACCTCCCGGACATCCTCCAGTTCACAGCCGCAGGCTGAAACCGGCACAAGCCGCTTCCCGGCATTATCATAAAGGTAAACAACAGCAGCGTCAATTTCCGGCACAGCCTCCCTTAATAGGAAAGCTACTTGAGGAAGAAAACCGTCCAGGTCGAACGCTTCCAGGAGTTTTCGGTAAAATAAAGCTACCGGATATCTTTTAAATAAGCTGCAACGCTTCTTATGGCGATGCCCCATCCGTGCATCTCACTGCCCTTTACGCTTTATTGACGCCCCTGCCGGGCCTGTCCTTCAATTATAACACAAAAACTTTTTAGACGAAACTCCGTCTCCAGACCCGAAGCGCCGGGGCATACAGAGATCCGACAGCTGCGGCCAGGCCTTTTCGCCTCAGAAAATCATCTTCATCCACAAAATAAACTTTTAAGAAAAGGGCGAGATTGTCGGCAAGGGGAGAAAGCAACTTCCGGTATTCTTCAAGAAGAACGTTTTGTAAAGCCTCTGCAATTGATGCCAGTGCCGCGGTATGCTTTTCTACGCGCACAACTAATGTCAGCGGCAGGGTTGCCGTTATTTCTTCGTCTGCCTCTTCAGGGCAGACGAAGACTTCCAAAACGTGTTCGCTGTTCTCTCCCAGAAAATTGCCGGCCTGCATGGCCAGCGAGTAACGAAAATAGCCGAGAGCTTCGGTATCGTTCTTTTTTAAAAGTTCCAGGGCATTGATTTCTCCGAGTTTTTCTTCAGAATACCGCAAAGAATCCTCAAGCATATTGGTGACACGCTCTACCAGCTTTGAATACATTCTCACGCGCCTCCTCAGCCTTCTAAAATTCTTTCTATTTCTTCCCCGTCCGTCTCCATAATATAGGTAATGCCGCTGGCTTCAGCCGCCTCCTTGGTCAGCGAGGCAATATCATCTCTGGAAATGTATTCCAAAGCAAATTTGCGGCTTCCGCACATAATCTGCTTCAGCCCCTGGGACAGCCTCTCGCAGTAGGTGAAAACGCCCATGGCAGCCGTGGGAACTTCGGCATATTTTTCGCTGCCCAGCATATTCTTCAGTTCTGCAGCAGTCACAAAGATCTGTTCCCTGGTCCTTCCGAAGCGCTCCACATAAACGGGCAAATTTTCCTCGCCAATCTGCCGCCCGATTGTTTTTGCCACCATGGCTGCGGCTAGGGGCGCACGGGCCATACCGATGCACTTCACGTACGGCGCGCCGAGGGCCAGCCCCTTGAACATCTGGTCTTCCATGGAAAAGCCACCCGAAAAGACCAGGTCCGGCACGTATTTACCCTTCGCAGCCAGGGTGGAGCACATTTTGTACGCGAGGGAATGGAGCTCCACGGGCGGGACTCCCCACTCGTTCATCATTCTCCAGGGGCTCATGCCCGTCCCTCCGCCGGCCCCGTCCAGAATGAGAAGATCCACTCCGGCCACGGAACAGAACTTGATGGCCCGGGCCAGATCAGCCGGCCGGTAGGCTCCCGTCTTCAGGGAAATATACTTGGCCCCCGCGTTGCGCAGCTCTTCGACGCGGCGGACAAAGGATTCCTCATCAGCCATGCCGACCCGGGAATGGCGTTCGAATTCTTTGAACGCGCCCCGCTTGAACTCCTCCACCACCTGAGGATTTTCCGGATCAGGGAGCACGATATATCCCCTTTTCTTTAAGGTGACGGCCCGTTCCAGATCGTTTATCTTTACCTCTCCGCCGATATCCTTTGCGCCCTGCCCCCATTTCATCTCCACGGTGCGGACGCCGAGCTCACGAATGGCATACTCCTGCACTCCCAGGTTTGTGTCTTCCACATTCGCCTGAACAATTACATCCCCGTAACCGTCCATCTGCCACTGCTGGAAGAGCTTAACCCTCCTCTCCAGTTCCGGGCTTTTGACGACCTTGCCGTTTTTGATCTCCACTTGCGGGTCCATGCCGCAGACATTTTCGCCGATGGTGACGATTATTCCCGCCAGGGCTGCTCCCACCGCAAGCCCGTCCCAGTTCATGCTCGCCACGCGGGTTGAACCCATCGCGGAAATTATGATCGGTAATCTTAATTTTATGCCCTTGTCGCGGCCCAGCCTCGTCTCCAGGTTTACCGAGGAAAAAATGGCCTTGTCGCTGTCGGGTTCGATGCCCACTGCCCCCGTTGCCGTGCCCATAATAGAAAAATGGGAATAGTCAAGGGGATATTTCTTCTCCGAAGCAGTGCTGATCAGCCCAAAGGGCTGCGGATAGAGGACCTCATGCCCGCGGTATGCGGATTTGCCCACTTCGCACATTCCGATGCAACCGTCAATGCAGGTGACACACATCCCGCTCAGGTGGTTAATAGATTCTTCCGTCCTGTTTTTGGAAAGGGTTGCGGCACTGGAATTTATTCTCGAAAAACTCATTACATTAAAGCCTCCCATCTCTGCTTTTTGCTTTAGCTTCGCGCCCGGCGCCCAATTCACACGCGACGCAGGGATCCATGAAGCACATGTTATCGTCAAAATAATTCAGGCAGGGCTGATCCAGATTGAGGCACGCGTTGCACAGCGGCTCCTCTTCCTGGGGACCCTGGCACCTGCTCTGGCAGGCGGGGCAGATATACATGCAGCCTCCGCACAAACGGCATTCTTCGGATTTCACATCAAAGGGAGTGGCAACCTTGCGGTTGCTCCCCCGGTGCGCGAACCCGATGGCCTTTCCCTGCATCTGCTCCGCGCACATGCGCACGCAGAGCCCGCAGAGAATGCAATCTTCATAGCGGGGTGTAAAACGCACCCTTGTGACATGATACTTGGAAGCCAGATCCTGGATGACCCTGGATTGGGGACAGGTCGCCAGGTAAAGCTCAATGAGCATCTTTCTCCGCTTGACCACCCGTTCCGAGTGGGTCCTTACCACCAACCCCTCTTCCACCCGGTGGGTACAGGAGCTTACCAGCTTCGACTGCCCGGAAGGCCCGATTTCCACCAGGCAAAGGCGGCACGCCCCGTAGGGGCTCAGACCTTCATGGTAACAGAGGGTTGGAATGTTAATGCCGTAAAAACGGGCGGCCTCCAGTATGGTCATACCTTCCTCTACCTCGACCCTAAGCCCGTTCAGCGTCATTTGTACCACTTTATCCACCTCTAATCTTTCGTGATCGCGTCAAGCGCACAGGTTTCTGCACAGGCACCGCAAACGGTGCACAGGCCGTGATCAATGCGGTAGCAGCCTTCATCGGTCTCCTTGATGGCCCCGGCAGGACACTGCTCCGCGCAGGCACCGCAGCCGGCGCAAAGATCTTCATCGATACGGTAACGGAAAAGGGAGCGGCAGACCCCCGCGGGGCAGCGCTTGTCCCTTACATGCGCGAGGTATTCGTCGCGGAAATACCTCAGCGTAGAGAGAACGGGGTTTGCCGAAGTCTGGCCCAATCCGCACATGGTCGTATCCTTAACGGTCACCGCCAGTTCCTCGAGGAGAGCGAGATCTTCAACAGAGCCGTTTCCCGCGATAATGCGGTCCAAGATTTCCAGCAAGCGGTCAATCCCCACCCGGCATGAAAAGCATTTCCCGCAGGATTCGCTTTTCAGGAACTGCAGAAAATAACGGGCTACATCCACAACGCACGTATCCTCGTCCATAACGATCATACCGCCGGAACCCATAATCGAGCCCGCCTGCGCGAGATCGCTGAAATCAACCTTTAAATCGAGCATTGCTTCGGGAAGGCAGCCGCCGGAAGGACCGCCGGTCTGCACCGCCTTGAATTTCTTGCCGCCCTTGATGCCGCCTCCGATGCCAAAAATAATCTGCCGCAGCGTGGTGCCAAAGGGGACCTCCACAAGCCCCGTGTTTTTCACCTTGCCCACCAGGCAGAAAATCTTGGTCCCCCCGGAACTCTCAGTGCCGGTACTGTGATAAAGGGCGGCTCCTTGATTAATAACCAGCGGCACGTTCACAAAGGTTTCCACATTATTTATGACCGTGGGCTTGCCCCTGAAGCCCACATCTGCCGGGAAAGGAGGCTTCTGGCGCGGCTCGCCCACCTTCCCTTCAGCCCCACGGATCAGAGCGGTCTCTTCGCCGCAGACAAAAGCGCCGGCACCTTTGCTAATGATCACGTCAAAATCAAAGCCCGAACCGAAAATATCCTTCCCCAGAAGGCCCAGCTCCCGGGCTTGCCGCACTGCCTCTTCCAGTTTAAGTACCGCAGTGGGATACTCAATTCTGATATAAATAACTCCTTCCTTCGCCCCCACAGCATACGCGGCAATGATCATGCCCTCGAGCACTGCATGGGGATTGCCCTCCAGGAGGCTCCTGTCCATAAAAGCACCCGGGTCCCCCTCGTCGGCATTGCAGAGAATATACTTCTCCTCACCGGGGGAAGAGCGGCAAAATTCCCATTTAAGCCCTGTAGCAAAGCCGGCCCCTCCCCTGCCGCGCAGCCTGGCCTCCTTCATCTCAGCAATCACAGCCTCAGGGGTCATCCCCCCCAGAACTTTTGCCAGGGCCGCATAACCGCCCCGGGCAATATAATCATAAATATCAAGCGGGTTGATATACCAGCAAGTTTCCAAAAGAGCGCGGTTTTGCAGCTTATAGAAAGGTATATCATAGGCACAGGCAACGGGAAGTCCGCTCTCCGGGTCCGTATAGAGAAGCCTTTCCACAAGCTCGTTTTTCAGCACCGTCTTCTCCACGATCTCCCCGGCATCCGACGGCTGAACCTTCTGATAAAGGATCGCGCCCGGGAAGACCAGCATCAGAGGCCCCTTTTCACAAAAACCGAGGCAGCCCGTAACCTTAAGTTCTACTCTGTCGCTAAGCCCCTGCTCGCTGAGAATCTTCTCTATCGCCGCGGCGAGCTCGCGCGAGCCGCGAACCGTACAGCCAGTATCACCGCATACCACAAGCCGCGGCTTTTTTTCATCAAGCCTATCCTTGAGCCTTTCCCGCAAGCCGGCTAAATCTTCCGGTACTGCCAACCTACTCGTCGCTTCCAAACAATACACCCCCTGCCGGCAGCATCTTTTTCCGGCTTTCCGGAAACTGTTATTCTTCCACTGCTGCCTTTTCCATAATTTTATTGAGGATTTCCCGGACATCGCCGGGTGTAAGGTTTCCATAATACTTCCCGTCCACAACCATCGCGGGGGCAACGGCACAGCAGCCGAGACAGTTCACCGTTTCCAGCGTAAAATTGCCGTCGGAAGTTGTCTCCCCGGGACCTATGCCTAAAACCTGGAAGACTTCTTCGATAAGTTTTCCGCTCCCCCGGATATGACAGGTAGTTCCGGTACAAATATTGATCTGATGCTTGGCTCTCGGTGTTAAGTATAATGAATTATAAAAGGTTGCCGCGTGATAGATTTCTATCAAGGGAATTCCGGTCTTTTGGGAAAGTTTGCGCAGCACTTCCTCGGGCAAATAGCGGAAATGCTCCTGGATTTCCTGCAAAAGCGGAACTACGGCTAACCCGTGCTTTTTTACGGCACCCTCCAGGATTTCTTCAACGTCGGGCAGCTTGTTAGACATTTTTTCACTCCTTCCAGACTCAATGCCCGGCCGCAGGCCTAACTATTTTATAAAAATTAAAATTAAAAAGTCATAAAAAAACAGCATCTAAAAATTAAAATAGCATTAAAAAATACTTTTGCTGTCTAAGACGCTAAAAGCAAATACCGTTTCCTGCAGCAGAACATATTTTTTGCCGTGGAAAAAGAAAAACCCGCAAAATTTTTGCGGGTTGCACCGAAAAGTTCCCTTAAAACAGTTTTTTTCCCTTATAATCTTTCTCTTCAATACATTTCTCTTTCACACAGCCCCTGAACTTTTCCACAGGCCGTGGAGATTGCAGTATTCCCTGGCAACGACCTCACCGGAATCGACAACAAAATCCGCCTCCGGCACCTCTCCCGGCTTCAGCCACTTGCGGCAAATTTTATCGCCGGAGATAATCTCCACCCACTCGATATAATGCTTTTCTTCCATGGGGTGGGCTACGCTCCCCACCTTAACCTTCACGCCTTTTTCCGTTTTCTCCACCACCGGGACATGCTTCTCCAGAGCAGCATCAACGGTGTTCTCTTCCAGCAGCTTCATGGGCTTGTTGCAGCAGACGAGCTGCCCCTTGCCCCCGTGCAGTATCTCCACTATATTCCCGCAAATTTCACATTTGTAAACCTGTCTGCTCTCCGTCATTTCTCCTCTAGGCCTCCTAGTTTTTTTAGTGCACTCTTTTTTGCCCGCGCTTCCCGTTTCTTACCAATTTTCAGCGAGGACTTCAAAATAAGCCTGGGGATGGTTGCAGGCAGGACATGTCTCCGGTGCTTCCTCTCCCTCATGGCGGTAACCGCAGTTGCGGCATATCCAGGAAATACTCTTTTCCTTTTTAAAGACTTTGCCGTTTTCCACATTGGCGAGAAGGCCCAAAAAGCGCTTTTCATGCTGCTTCTCCGCCACAGCGATAGCTTCGAATATGTCTGCTATCTCGTTAAAACCTTCTTCCCTGGCTACTGCGGCGAATGAGGGATACATATCCGTCCATTCATGGTTTTCTCCACCCGCGGAGGCGCGGAGATTTTCCAGCGTCGTGCCGATTACTCCGGCGGGAAAAGAGGCCTGAATCTCCACTTCCCCTCCCTCCAGCAGCTTAAAGAGCCTCTTGGCATGCTCCTTCTCATGGTTGGCCGTTTCTTCAAAAACTGCCGATATTTGTACGAACCCTTCTTTCTTGGCCTGACTGGCATAATAATTATAGCGGTTCCTGGCCTGGGACTCCCCTGCAAAAGCCGTTAAAATATTCCTCTCAGTCTTTGAACCCTTTAACAACATCTTTTTTCCTCCTTTTTTTAAAAGAACTCCAGGGAAAACCTGCCCCCAAAGAACATCTTTTATTATATGATATCTTTTATTCATAACACATATTCTCCATCCTAAACAAATTTCCTTCTTTTTTATAAAATTTTTTTTAATAAAAATTAAAAATAACCGTGGGCAGGAAAAATCTATTTTTTATGGAATGTAAAATAAAATGAAAAATAGAGAATAATACCATCTAGACAATAAAGGAGTTTCTTTTGCGCAAAAAAAATCGTTCTTTCTCATTTTCAGTATCCTTGGTCATTGGGGGCGGTTTGGGAATTCTGGCCCTCATACTCTGCTATTTTAACCTTTTCGGCAATTTGGAGAAAAGCTCGCTGGACCTGCGCTTTTCACTGCGCGGAGCAGAAGACCCCTGCAGCGATATTCTCATCGTCGGGATTACGGAAAGCTGCCTGGAAAAGCTTGGCAGGTGGCCGTGGGAGAGGGATATCCACGCCAGGCTGCTGGATGTCCTGACAGAGGGCGGAGCATCGGTTGTAGGATTTGATATCATCATTTCCGAACCGTCCAGGGAAAGAAGCCATGATAAGGCCCTGGTGGAGGCAACCGCGCGCTCGGCACCGGTCGTGTACCCCATCGATGCACCTCCGGCAATCAGCCGGATTCGGGGATTTCTTACGCCTTCTGACATAACCCTGCCGCTTCCTGAACTCCGGGAGGTGGCAGAGGCGGGATATGTCAATGTCACGCCCGATCCTGACGGAATCTTGCGCCGGGCTATTCTCTGGATGGAGTACGAAGGCTGGCCGCTGGCTTCCTTTGACGATGTAATCTGGGCCCTTGCGCAGAAAATGACTTTAGACGAACTTTATGCGCACCTGGACGCGGTTTTTGAGCCGGGGCGCTCCATCCTGCCCCTGGGAGAGTTCGAATACCCCCTGGACCCGGGAGGATGCACGCTCATCAATTACAGCGGAGGACCGGGAAATTTCCCCGTTCTCCCCTACCATCTGGTGGTAGAAGGGGCATACCCTCCCTCCACCTTTGAAAACAAAATAGTTCTGGTAGGCTTTTATGCACCGGGGATGGGCGATTACTATTTTACTCCTTTTGCCAGGGACAACCCCATGTACGGCGTCGAAGTCCATGCCAATATACTTCACACCCTGCTGGAGGCAGGCCCTATCTACCCCCTTCCATTGTGGCTGAACCTGCTGCTGGTCTTTCTTTTGGCACTGCTCTCCATGTTCATCTACCAGGCACTGCGTCCGATTTTGGGATTCGCCGGCCTGTTGGCCATGAGCGCTGTATTCTTCGTCATTACCTCAAACCTCTTTAATGAGCGTTCCATCTATGTAGAAAGCGTTTATCCCCTTATTTCACTGTCGGGGAGTTACATAACCGCGCTGGTCTACAATTTCGTCGTCGAGCAGCGCAACAGGCAGCGGGTAACGCGTATCTTCGGCCGCTACGTGGCACCCCAGGTCGTCGACCAGATCCTCACCGTCGGCGAGGAAAATTTAAAACTGGGAGGAACCCGGCGCCGTATTTCTATACTATTTATTGACATCCGGGGATTTACCCCCCTTTCGGAAAAACTTCCCCCGGAGGGCGTGGTGGCTGTTCTCAACGAATACTTCGAAATTGTGACGCGCTGTATTTTTGAAAACAAAGGGACCATCGACAAATTTATTGGCGACGCGGCCATGGTCCTCTTCAATGCACCCCTGGACCTGGAGGATCACCCCCTCTGGGCGGTCAAAGCAGCCCAGGCTATTACCAGGGAAGGGGCTGCTCTGCAGAAAAAAGTCCAGGAAATGGCGGGGGTCACACTGCAGTTCGGTATCGGGATCAATACCGGCGATGCTGTCGTCGGGAATATCGGGTCCGTAAACCGCATGGACTATACGGCCATCGGAGATGCGGTCAACCTCGCCGCCAGATTGGAATCCAACGCCAAGCCCGGACAGGTTCTCGTCAGCGAAACGGTTTATGAAGCAGTTGCCGGCCGCATTCCCCTGGAGCCCATGGGTGAAATTTCCGTCAAAGGAAAAAGCAAACCCGTAAAAATATATCAGCTCGCCCAGTGAAGCACGGGGACGGTTCTTCTGCTTCATTTCATTGTTCTTTTTTGCAGATATGAAGCAGAAGAACCGTCCCCGTGCTTCACCCCAAGCAGGAAAAGCCCATTACTTTATTGAATATAACCGTATCAAGGCTGCAGGGAGAAAAAGCAAGATGGAGCAGACAGAAGAGGGGAAAAAAATTTTTCATTATGGTTGGATCGTCATCTTTACCGGCTTGCTGGCAGTCATCGGCTCCCACGGTTTCGGCCGCATGGCTTACAGTCTCATTCTTCCCGATATGGCCGGAGGGCTCGGGCTAAACTGGACCCAAGCAGGCTTACTGGGAACGGCAAACTTTGTCGGTTACCTCGCCTTTGCCCTGGCAGGCGGCTACTTGGCCTCCCGTTATGGCAGCCGCAAAATAATCACCGTTTCGCTGCTGTTAATCGGCGTTAGCCTCATCCTTACCGGGTCGGCCTCCACCTTCCGCTCCGCGCTGGTGATGCGTTTTCTTACAGGTGTAGGCAGCGGCGGGGTTTATATACCTGCTATGGCTCTGGGTTCCCTCTGGTTCACCAGCCGGCACCGGGGGCTGGCAACCGGCATTGTCGGCGGAGGACCGGGTATCGGAGTTCTTCTTTCCGGGCTCATCGTTCCTCCCATTCTCAGTACAAAGAGCTGGACCACCGCCTGGTATGCCATGGGGATTCTGGTACTTCTCATTACCTGTGTCAGCTTCATCTTCCTGCGGGATCATCCGCAGGAGACTCCGGCAGCCAAACGGATAACAAAAGAACCTCCCTCTACGGATAACGTTTCCAACGCCCCCTGTCGGAACGCGGAAGCTTCAGGTTCCGCCGCTTCTCCCCAATTATCCGAACAGAATGCCGCGCCGTGGCGCTTTATTTATCGCCGCAAGGAAGTCTGGCATCTTGGCTGTGTCTATCTAATGTACGGCCTTTCCTACGTCATTTATTCAACCTTTTTCCATGCCTTTCTAAATACGGAAATTGGCTTGTCCAAAGGCCAGAGCGGAGCTATGTGGGCTTTGGCCGGCAGCCTGAGCATTTTCTCCGCAGCCATGTGGGGAGGCATATCCGATTTGCTCGGAAGGAAATACGGATTATGCCTGGTCTATCTCGTCAACGCGGTTTCTTATTCCCTCTTCTACTTCTCAGGCTCCCTGAAGGGCTACTATTTTTCCGTAATTCTTTTCGGGCTGACCCTGGGAGGTATCCCTACCATTGTTGCGGCAGCAACGGGAGATCAAACAGGTCCCCGGTTGGCCTCCACTGCCATGGGCTTTGTAACCTTCTTTTTCGGTATCGGCCAGGTCCTGGGACCCATAATAGGAGGCTTCCTGACAGATTACAGCGGAAGCTTCCGCATCGCCTATGCTGTTGCCGGGTTCTTCTCCCTGCTCGGCTCAGCCGGATCCCTGTTTCTAAAAAAACCGGCCTCCCAAGAGGCAATATCATCAGAACCTATACAGGAATGCAGCGAAAAATACTGAAAAATAATCCCGCGCTTTACTCCGTTTTGCTGCTTCATCCGAGATTACCTTTATTTTGCAGCCCCAACCGGAACCGTCATGCGGGGCGCGGCCTGCTCGAAACCTTTCAGGCGCTCCTGCAGCCTTTCCCCGTCCCGCTTCAGCCGCCCTACAAGAGCCGCAGACAGCGCAACATGCCCTTTAGACCCCTCATCAAAGACACTGTTAAGGGGCAGAATGCGGTGTTTGTCGTCGCGATTCACCCAGGTTAGTTCATAATTAACATCCCGGAGATAGGCTTCTCCTGTGTTTACATTTTTCTCCAGGTGCAGGTAAAGAATCTTGCCGAACTCCACTTCATCCGTCGAAATGCTGCCTTCTACCCGGTGCTGATTGGAAAGAAAATTTCCCATTGAATAGGCAACAAAAACCCTTTTCTCTACCCCCTGCTCTCCTGGAACAGTAATATATTCCATGGGCTGAATGATATGGGGATGGCTTCCCAGAATAATATCTGCTCCGGCCTGTGCCGCAACCCGGGCCAACCTTTTCTGCCCCTCCGAAGGCTCAGAACAATATTCTTCTCCCCAGTGGAGGTAAAGAATGACCAAATCAGCACCCTGCCGCCTGGCCCCGGCAAGATCCGCTATCATTTGTTCTTCCACAAGCAGATTGACGATATATTCTTTGCCCTTGGGAATGGGAAGACCGTTCGTTCCGTAAGTATAGGCAAGAAAGAACAGCTTAATTCCGTTTACTTCCACGATTAAGGGACTGTCCCTCTCTTCGCGGTTCCTGGCCGTCCCAAAATGTTTCATCCCCGTTTCCTCAATTACTTCGATGGTGCGGTAAAGGCCCTTTTCACCTGTATCCAGGCAGTGATTATTGGCTGTGCACAAAAGATCAAATCCTGCCTCCTGCAGTGCCAAAGCGATCCCGTCCGGGCTGTTAAAACGGGGATAAGCGCTGAAACCCCGCATTTCACCGCCAAAGGTTGTCTCTAAGTTGCCTACAACCAGATCGGCCTCCTGCAAATAAGAAGCGATCGCTTCAAAACTCGGCCGAAAATCGTAATGGCCCGTTTGCGGATTATATGCCCGCACGTACTGGGTCCGGTGGACCATGATATCCCCCACGGCAGCCACAGTTGCCTGCCGGTAAACATCCTCAGGCGGGAGTACCGGCGACTTCTGCACGGGTTCGTCACCAAATTCAATCCCCCCGGCATCCCGGCTGTCCATAGACCCGCCGTCCGCCCCCAAAAAACAGCCGGTAAGAAAAAGACAGGCTAAAACAGCAAGATAAAGGGTTTTTTTAAGCATTTGCGCCACTCTCCAAAGGCGGGATAAAAGGTATCAGCTTTCCTTCCAAAAAGGGAAAAAACTCCATTTTTACCGGCAATATTCGCTTCAATACCCCGTTAATCCTGCCGCTTTTGCAAAAAACATGCAACTATTTACAGTTAAGGAAATTCTGCTATACTAATAATAGCAAAGCCTGGAAGAAGGTGAATTTTATCAAACGGTCCGAACATTTTGATGAAATTGTCAGGCAATTGGAAAACCTAGCTTCCATCGGTATCGCCCTCTCCGCGGAAAAAGACAGCAATAAGCTCCTGGAAATGATCATGTATGAAGCACGGCGGGTGACCAATGCCGACGCCGGCACCCTCTACCTGGTGGAAGGCGAGCAACTGAGAATGAAGATTATACATAATAAAACCATGAACACCTTCCGGGGAGGCAAGGGAGAAGAAATCGACCTGCCCCCTGTACCCATCAGCCGGGAGTATGTCTCCGGCTATGTGGCGCTCACCGCTGAAGCGGTCAATATCCCTGACGTCTATGAGGCTGAAGGTTTCGATTTTTCCGGTCCCCGCAAATACGATGCCATGACCGGGTACCGCACCCGCTCCATGCTTGTTATTCCCCTGAAAAACCACCTGGAGGAGGTAATTGGCGTCCTCCAGCTCCTGAATGCAATTGATGAAGAAACGGGCAAGATTATTCCCTTTGATATCGGTTACCAGACCATCGTCCAATCCCTTTCGTCTCTGGCGGCTATTGCCCTGACCAACATGCAGCTAATCCAGGAAATTGAAAACCTTTTTGAGTCCTTTGTGCAGGTCATTGTTACCGCCATTGACGCGCAGACACCATATAACGCCACCCACACCCAGCAAGTAAGCCGGCTTTCCCAGCTCATTGCCCTGGAGATCAACCAGGAGGACAGCGGCCCCCTGGCCAAAGAGTTCTTTGATGAAGACCGGCTTAAAGTTCTGGTTATGGCCGGCTGGCTTCATGATATCGGCAAAGTAGCAACCCCCCTTAAAGTAATGAACAAGGCAACCCGCCTCGACGAACAGCTCCCCCTGGTCCTGGCCCGTATTGATTATGTCCTGCAAAAGGAAAGAAATGCCCTTTTATGGAGCATACTGAAGAAAAACAGGCAAATAAGCGCTCAAAATGAACTCCTGGGCAACGCTGACTTGTTGCCCTTTGCAGCCCCTGCTTCCCTCGAAGATGAACACACCTGCAAAAGTAAGATTGAACTCCTTAAATCGGCCCGGGAATTGATCATCTGGGCTGACGATCCCGCCACCTTTATTGACGATGAACTAAAGGAAAAGCTTGAAGCCCTGAGCGAGATTACCTTTACAGGTGAAGACGGAAAGGTGTATCCTCTCCTCAGCCCCGCAGAGCTGGCTTCCATCACTGTGGCAAAAGGAACGCTGACGGATGAAGAACGAAAAATTATGGAAGACCACGTCGTCATCACCGCAAAAATGCTCTCCAAATTGCCCTTTACCAAGAAGCTGGCCCGGGCACCCGAACTGGCCTGCATGCATCACGAACACCTCGACGGCAAGGGTTACCCCAAGGGACTGAAAGGGGACGAAATTCCCCTGGAAGCGCGCATCCTGGCTATCGCTGACATCTACGACGCCCTTACCGCCAGCGACCGTCCGTATAAGAAAGGCATGTCCGTGGAAAATGCCCTCAAAATCATGGGTTTCATGGTCAAGGAGGGAAAGCTGGACAGCGACATTATGAACCTTTTCATCCGGCGAAAAGTCTGGGAAAAACTCCCCGGGAGCGCATCTTGAACAGGCAATAATAAAATGCCGCCCCAAACGGGGCAGCACAAGTTTGTTAACGATACGGACTGATTAAATAACTTCCTTTCTGTCAAATAACTTCCTTTCTATTCTTCTTTATTGTTTTCAGATACTCAGGACCGCGCCAGCGGTTAAATAAATCGTGTTTAAGATCAAACTGGTCCAAAGCCTTCCCAACTGTCTGATTAATAATATCATCAATGGTTTCGGGCAGATTATAAAAAGCAGGCATTGGAGGTAAAATAACTGCGCCATTTTCCGCTACTGCAGACATTAACCGTAAATGCCCAAGGTGAAGGGGAGTTTCTCTTACAATTAGGACCAGTTTCTTTTTTTCTTTTAACACCACATCAGCAGCTCTTACCAAAAGATTCGTGTTAAAAGAGTTTGCGATGGCAGAAAGACTTTTGATGGAGCAGGGTGCTACGATCATCCCATGGGTCATAAAAGAGCCGCTGGCTATAGAAGCACCGACATTACTGTTATCATGTACTTCGGTGGCCATAGCCTCGACTTGCTCAATAGTGTAGTTAGTCTCCATCTCGATAGTCTTTTTAGCGGCATCCGAGATAACAAGGTGGATCTGCACACCAAGCTGGTGCAATACCTCCACAATCCTGATACCGTAGATCGCTCCTGTCGCTCCGGATATCCCAACCGCTATCCTCACAGTTGCAACCTCCCTTTTAACATTGGTTCCACCAAAAAGGTGGGAAAAAACCGGCAGAAAAAGTCACTGCTATTTTCCTGCCGGTTTTTAACTAAACAGCAACAATACTTGTTATGGTCAGCTTAATTATAACCAGCGTTCGGGAATAATGCTAACTTCCTTCATAACCTGAATGGAATAAGGCTGGGAATGAATTTGCCCTCTCCCAAACCGGACCTGCAATTTATCGGGATATTTATCCGCATCTGCAGAAACCTTGGCCATTACGTGTTTGTATGCATAGCGATGTTTCCCAGGTGTTAAATCCCTTACTGACAGCTTAATTTCCTTTTCTTCCGGTAGATCTGCAAGGCTATTGATATAGACGTCGTATTTGAACATTTTCGCATCTCCTTCCATTAAGACTTAAATCCGTAATTCTTCCAGTTGGCAAGGACCTTCTCCTGGATTTCCTTTGGATAAACAGTTTTAAAGGAAACCAGACTCGGGACCTCACTTAGCGGATCCCAATTCAGCGGGAAGGTGCAGTCAAAAAGCACTTTCGGACCAACTGAATTTGTGCGCTCAGCAGCGCTGAGGAAGGGATACAGAGGCGTTCCTACACCCTGCCAGATATGGATCCCGTTTATTGGATGACATTTTGTTGTCAAGGCATGTAAGACCTCGTTAAAGTTATAAATGTCGCACTTGTCATCCACAACGACCACCATATGGAACCAGGGGCCGAGCTTGCTGCCAAAAACTGTCTGTGCAATCTGGGCAGCTATGTTTGTATAGATTGGTTTGACACCAACGATAACAAGGTGATGGGTCGACTCCGGCATCATATATACGCCCGTAATGGGGATACCCTGACTACGGAGAAGTTTATCCATCTCCAGGCCCAGGGAGAAGGAACGCAGCAGCTGTCCTTCATCAGTAGGCACACCCATATTGGAGATGGTGGTAATGGGATCATTGCGGAAAGTTATGGCTTTGACCCGGTAAACTTGCCTAAAATCCCTGGGGGAAGTGCGGTAACCCGTGTATTCGCCAAAGGGTCCTTCTTCCAGGGAGACATCGGGGAGGATTTCCCCTTCAATAATAATCTCCGCATGGGCCGGAACTTCAAGATCAACTGTCTCGCATTTAACCAGCTCGATGGGTTTTCCCATCAGCATACCGGCAAAATCCGTCTCCGGCATGGGTGCGGGAGCCGAAGCTGCGATAGCTGAAATGGGATCCGGTCCTATAACTGTGGCAAAAGGCATCGCTTTCCCGGCAGGCTTGTATTTCCCGTGGAAAACCTTACCGCCGTCGGAGAAGGGCAGCAGGTTGCCGGTCATTGTTTTGCCGTCATAGACCATCTGACGGTACATCCCCCAGTTCACATCGCCGTTATCGGGATCCTTAGTGACGATGAAGTGCCAGGTGGAAAGGTAGCGTCCACCATCACCTTCGTGCACCATAGGTGCAGGAAGGAGCTCAAGCATGTCGGCTTTATCGCCGATAAAGATATTCTCCTTGCAGGGAGCCTTGCTTTTATCAACCAGGACAGGTTTCACCGGCTCTTTGTTGGTCCGCTCGAGATAGACTGCTGCAATTTCAGGGATACTGCTCTCCGGAGGCAGCCCTAAGGAAATGGCGAGTTTCCGGTAGCTGGCCAAAGGAGCTCCGAAATAGCGGTGTCCCGGATAGTCTTTGATCTTATTCATTAAGGGAGACGGGCCTTTTTCTTCGCATACTTTGCGCACAATAGCCCCGGCTTCCAAGTCCCAATCGACTTCCTGGTTGATGGTTACTAATTCCCCTGCAGCATCTAAGGCTTTGATATATTCTCTATTATCTATGAACACTTATTGAACCTCCTTTAGTTGGCTTGAGTAAAGATTAATGATCGTTATTACCAGCCTTTAGCCATGACTTTCTCGCAGAAGGGCTGCCATTTGCCCTGAGCTTCCAGTATGAATTCCGCCAGCTCCCTGGCTACACCATATCCGCCGGCCTTTTCCGTCACATAGTCTGCAATTTCCATGGCCATCTTTTTAGCGTCCGAGGGAGCAACAGCGAACCCTACTCTCTTCATGACGCCGCAATCGATAACTTCATCGCCCACATAGCAGACTTCTTCATCCGTAATGTTCAGTTCTTTCAGCAGTTCTTCATACTTGGCAATTTTCTCTTTCGTCTGATAAAACCGTTTTACTCCGATATCTGCCATTCTGGCTTCAACCGACTTGGACTTTCTGGTTATAACTGCCACTTCAATTCCCATCAACATCATGGCATTCATGCCAAAACCGTCCTCATGGCAGAATTGCCTGATTCTATTCCCCTGGCTGTCGTATAAAACGTCATTGTTCGACAGAACCCCGTGAACGTCAAAAATAACGAGTTTGATTTTTTTAGCCTTCTCGACAGCAGCAGCAATATTTTTTTGCATCATTTTGTCTTTAAACTCCTTTCTTATTTTACAATTTCTATTGAATTTCGACATAATATGTCACTGTTCCTGCTTAGGAACACGATCATAATTTTTTACTCCTCAAAACCATATTCTTTCCAGCGTTCCAGAACTTTTTTCTGCATCGCGTCGTCAAGTTTTACTTCCTTGGGTGCTTTGTCGCCCCATTCAAAAGGAGTGGTAGCGTCGATAAGGATACGGGAAGTGATCAGCTTGTCGGAATCGGGATCCAGGGACGGATCTAAGGGAGTTGAACGACCCCGCTTGATGATCTCCGTATCGCGGGCAGGATTGTAGCGGACAGAGAGAGCCCAAATTACCCTGCCGATATCATCGGCCTGAATATCGTCATCCACGACAATTACTCCTTTGAGGCCGTAAGCGCCTGTTGTGGTAGAAATCATCGCTGTAGCCACCTGGTTGGCGTGTCCCGGATAAGCTTGTTTTATGGAAGCGATCGCCCAGAAGCGTCCAGCTGCCTCCGGAGGACTGTACACGGACTGGATGCCGGGAATCTTCATATTTACCAAGTCGCTCCACAGGGTAGCGTTTCTGGTAAAGGCCAGGAGCATATGAATATCCGTAACGGGTCTTCCTACGGAGGTAGCCCAGAGAACCGGGTTATTGCGGTGCAGCACACGCTTTACTTCCAGGCAGGGTTTCTTAATAACCTTTTCAAGCTCATCCGTATAGTAGCCGGTATACTCGCCAAAGGGACCTTCGGGCTGGAAGTTTTCCGGATCGATCTCTCCCTCGAGGACTATTTCAGCATTGGCAGGGATGGGAAGCCCTGTAAAGTCGCTGACAATGTACTCTGCCGGCGCCCCTCTCATGGTACCCACTACGTCGTACTGGTTGACTCCTTCTTGCTGCAGCGCACCGGCCATGAAAAGAAGGGGATCGCAACCGATGACAGCAGCAGCCTTCATTTTCTTACCCATTTTTTTGTACTTCGCCAGGATTCTCGTACCGCGCTTGCCGGGCAGCATCTGAACTCCGCAGCGGTTGTTGTCCAACATCTGCATGCGGTAGGTGCCAAGGTTAACCTTTCCCGTTTCGGGGTCCTGGATTACGAGGAAGACCGTCGTCCCGATATAGCGGCCGCCATCCAGGGGATAAAACTTCGGCACGGGAAACTTATCCAGGTGAAGTTTGTCTGCATCATCAATGTTTTCCATTACAGGGCCGGTCTTGACTTCAACAGCCGGAATAACTTTACCCAGCGAGAGCCTCATCCATTCCTTGCAAAGTTCAACAAAGGAGTTGGTGGGCTTCATGCCCAGGACGAGGGAGAGACGTTCGGTCGTCGCAAATGCTCCGGTAAAGACAGGAGAGCTGTAACCCTTAACATTTTCAAAAAGAAGGGCCGGGCCTCCTCTTTCCTCGTTCATTTTGGAGATATGGGAGATCTCCATATCCCAGTCGACCTCTGCAGTGATCCGCTTTAATTGACCAATCTCCTCACACCGCCTGATATACTCCCTTAAGTCGATCACTTCTTAAAACCTCCTCTGATATGTTAATATAATAATATGATAATATAATAATATATATTATTTTTTAATATATATTATTTTTTTGGTAT
>Ga0209537_1000581_pt1 | contig 44384 bp, 33 predicted proteins | sample BioPla4DNA1_FD_187698 | JGI IMG/M metagenome (GOLD analysis project Ga0209537, IMG submission 187698) | Biogas fermentation microbial communities from Germany - Plant 4 DNA1 (SPAdes) (version 2) | ecosystem: Engineered > Bioreactor > Anaerobic > Digestate | place: Bielefeld, North... | reverse complement strand
TCTTGTAAAGGAGAGACGGCGGCATGACGGAAATAAAAAAGAATGATTCATTGTAAAATTAAATGCAACGGGTAAAAAATATTAAAACCATAGTGAAAATCGTGTATGATATAGGTGTCAAATCCAGACATACAGGAGGTTTTCACTATAGTTCATAATACTAATTCTAACACAACTGTACGTCATTTTAAACACCTTAAGTTATATGAGCGTGGAGAAATTTATGCCTTACTTAAAGAAGGTAAAAGTATTCGCTATATCGCTAAAAAATTAGGACGTAGTCCAAGTACTATTAGCCGTGAAATTAAACGTGGTACTACAGTACAGCTAAATAGCGATTTATCTTCTTATTCAAGTTACTTCCCTGAAACTGGTCAGGCTGTATATGAAAATCATTGCTCAAATTGCGGAGCAAAAATTAAAATAGCTACAGTCGAAGCTTTTATTAAGTATGCGGAAACAAAAATTCTTAAAGATAAATGGTCCGTGGATGCTGTCGTTGGTTATTGTAAAAATGACCCTGCTTGGAAGGATGAATATATCGTTTCTACTAAAACATTGTACAACTATATTGATAAAGGCTTTTTATCTGTACGCAATATTGATTTACCTTTAAAACTACGCTTAAAACCTAAAAATAAAAGAATTAAGCAAAATAAGCGTATTTTGGGTAAAAGCATTGATTTAAGACCAGAAAAAGTAAATACCCGCGAAGAATTCGGACATTGGGAAATAGATACTGTTATTGGTAAAAAGTCAGGTGATAATGCCCTCTTGACCCTAACAGAGCGTAAGTCCCGTTATGAAATAATTACAACTTTAAATGCTAAAGATAGTAAATCTGTTGATAATTCAATAAAAGAGCTTATGCAGATATATAGAGATACTTTTAAACATGTATTTAAAAGTATCACTGCTGATAATGGGGTTGAATTTAGTAATTTAGAAACTTTGCTTAAAGAATATGGTATAGAGGTATATTATACTCATCCTTATTCTTCCTTTGAAAGGGGTACTAATGAACGTCATAATGGTCTTATACGTCGTTTTATCCCTAAGGGTAAAAGCATTAAAGACTTATCTTTTGATATAATTCAAAGGATTCAAAATTGGATGAATAGGTTGCCACGCAAATTACTAAATTACAAAACCCCAGAAAAATATTTTTATGAAGAACTATCGAAGATTGCTTCATCCCATATTTAAAATATTACAGATGTCGCTTGTGGTTTATCAAGGGTAAAGCTTTACCTGCTCCGCAGCCCTTGACAAACCCCTGTATGTCATCTCCTATTATTATTAAGATGGGCTTAAGGCTGATTTTGACTATTGTCTGTCCTATTCTTCATGATTTTTCACAGGGTGTTGCATTTAATATTGCAATTTAAGTCAATAAAACAGCAAAGTAAATAAATCAGTACATATATGAATAAGACTATCCGGCAGCAAAATTACCACTGGATAGTCTTATTCTTTGTTATCAAGAAGTGATATTCCTTACATGTAATTCAATATCCTTGATAGCCGGTATTTACCAAGGCAAAGCTGTTAAGTGTAAAATATTTTGCTCATGATCACATGCACTCATACAGGCGTAAGACCGACATAATGGACTGTTCCCGGGTATAGGTGTCTAAAGGAGAAAATCTGTTGTTTCCTGTTCCACCCATAACCCGAGTGCCGGAGCTGCCGGACAGTGCAGTGATGAATGCTATGGAATCTGCAGCCCATGAACCAAACTTATCACTATCGACAAAGAAAACAGCCTCACTATTGGGAGATATAATACCTGCGGCCTTTGCTGCACGGGCAAGCATGGCAGCAGCTTCTTGCCTTGTGATATGCGCCCTCGGGTCGAACAGCTTGTTCCCTCGACCGCTTACGATACCAAGCGCATTAGCTGCCAGGATGTATTCATTGGAGGTATCAGTAAAGGTGTTGGGATTCAGCTTGATTTTTTTCGATTTGAGATATTCATGCAGATTCATATCATTTTTTCTGCAAAGCATGTTCATGATGAGAGTGCAAAACTCTTCTCGAGTGATGCTTTCACGATAGCTACCCTGCAGCGCTGCAGGCACCAAACCTTCACAGATAGCGGAAAAGACTTCTTTCTGGGCCCAGGAGCTGGGAGTATCTTCTTCGGAGGCTTTGGGGCGGGAAATAATCTTATGGTCACTGGCAAGGACTTCCGGCGTAATGTCGAAATAGAGGTAGCAATTTGCATCCCTTTTTTCATATTTGCCATTCTCATACCTATTGTTGGAATCCCACGTTGCATCCATAGCGATCCATCTGCCGTCCACAAAAGCCTCGTTATGCGCATGATTTGAACTGTTGGTGGCAATATAACTGTCGGTCCATTTACCGGTCGTGCTTATACCTAAGGAATAAGTGCTAACCTTGATGCATGGTATTCCCTGGGCTTGGATCAAAGCTTGCAGCATATTGGCATACCCCTCGCATACGGAACGGCGATTATCCAGTATGCTGGAAACTGAAGTGTTTTTGGAAGAAGTCCCGTAATACGCGTCATAATCGTAATATATGTTTTCTACAACCCACTTATAGAGCAAAAAGACTTTTTCATACTCGCTTTTTGCACCCTGGACAATTTCATCCGAAAGGGCTTGGATCTTTTTGGATGTCTCTTCATCGAGATTGTTGTTAAGATAGCCGGTAAGATAGTCGGCAGAGTTGCTCTGGCTGCTCTTGCTGCCAAGGTATCTGCCAGGGTTGATCCAATAGCTCTCTTTCTCCAGATTGTTTTCCAGAACGGGTGAGGTCTGAAACCTATATCCTCCGGCACCATCCGGTTCTATATAGATGCTGTGCCTGATATAACTCCAATATGTACCATACCTTTCACTGTTTGTATAAACAACAAAACTTACAGGTTCTGTGACCGAACTGAGTGAGATTTCTGTGGAAAAGGTTTTACCAGGTGTAATATTTACATACTCTGCTTCATCAGTATAAAATGAATTTTTGGAACTAACTCTCATTATTGCCCAGAACGGGGAATCGAATCCTGTTGACAGTACACCTGTGACGATGAGTTTTTCGCCTTTGATTCTCAGATCCAGGTAATTGTCGGGACAATAGGATGTGACCAAGTGCAAGTCCCTGTCAGCATTTGCCGAAGCTGATGTCATGACGGGTAGGGAAGATATAAACAAGCAGAATGCCAATATCGCACACAGTATTTTTTTATGCATGAACGTTCCTCCATTTCCTTTATGAATATTCTGTTGCCTAATACGAGCAATCACAAATACATGTTGTTAAAACATAACTTTATTTTATACTTCTATATTCTTACATTTCAATATGTGTTTTGTCAATAAGAAGTGCAACAAAATGACAAGAAAAATGCAGCACCCCGCTAAACCAATATTGTTAAATTGTGGAATATATAATTATAGTTTAACCTTCAATTCTCGGTCTGCTTGATATGAAGTCAAGAGTGGCTTCGCTTCTGCTCTTGACTTCATATCATCTGCCATGCTCTGTGGAAATTACCGAGGGGCTGAAGGGAAGAGTGATACAACTTTTATTATCGCCCCGTCTTAAATCTATTGTAGCATGGCAGACCGCAGACCTGGCTCACTGCCTGTGTGTGGAATGACAGGCTCAGGGCATCAGCTAAAAAGTGATACAACTTCAACAACCCTGTTCATACCAGCGCAGCTTTTTATTTTTATTAAGCTGTTCAAAAATGTTTCGCTCTGTGTATTCAAAAACATGCCCCTCATCATCAGTTGCGGAATTTCCATATCGGTCAAGAAGTTCCTTTCTAGTGATTTAGGGATTGACACCCTCATGTTCTCCAAGATCTTTTTCAATTTATTCTTCGTCAAAAGCATTGCACAATCCTCTATTTACTGTTTTCTCATGAGTGAGTTTACCAGCCGGTCACTGGGGCCATCGAAGACAATCAGGTGGCTGTGATGGATAATACGGTCAATAATGGCGCTGGTCAATTTGTCATCATAAAAAATACTGTTCCATTTGCTGAATTCCAGGTTCGTAGTTATGATCATACTCTTGCGCTCGTAACAGTCGGAAATAACTTGGAATAAAAGCTGGGACCCCTCCCTTTCAAAGGGGATAAATCCCCATTCGTCGCAAATCAGGAGCTCTGCCTTGTCCAGTTGCTTTAAGAACCGTTTGAGGCTGCAGTCTGCCTTTGCGTCCAGAAGCTGGTTGACAAGGGACACCGTCCTGAAAAATCGGACATGTCTGCCCTGGTTGCAGGCTTCTACACCGATGGCAGTAGCAAGATGTGTTTTCCCCAGACCAACAGGCCCATAGAGAATAAGATTCTCCTTTTTATCAATGAATGAGGTATTTTTCAATGTCTCTATATCAATGCTGTTTGGAATACTCATCTTTTCAAAGCGGTAATTCCCAAAGGTCTTTATCACATCAAACTGGGCCTGCTTGAGCAGGAGGTTCTTACGGTTCCGTTCCCGGGCTTCCACTTCCATAGCTAATAGTTTTGCAAGGAACTCCTCATGTGTTTGTGCCTGGATATCCGGATAGTTTTGGACAATCCGGGAGCCAAGTTTCAAAGTGCTGCAATATTTAGCTATTAATTCACGCATGCTGGACACCTCCCGGATAACAGGTCATCATATATGGCATTGTCGACGGTGTAAGGTGCTATAGCAGGCGTCTCCGCATTAAGCAGAATGTCCTGGACTTGTGTATGTGTACAGGCCATCGTATAATATTTGGCCCATATACTGTCCAAATCCCTTATCCCTTTCTCAATACAGAATCTAAAGGCTTCAACTGCCGTATCGAGTTCACTTTGCTCCAACATTTTCACCAATAGTCGCAAAGCACCTTTCTTCTGTTCATAGTCACAGACTGTAAGGTAATCCTGGAGAGTTTGCGGCAGCTCCCGGAAAAATCCGGTATACTTTAAGGCAGTAGGTCTACGGCTCATAAGTTCAAGATAAGGCCCCCACTTCATTGATTCCTTCTGCTCTCCGTAAAGACGGTCATGTACCTGGACAGTCTTGTATTGTTCATCCATAATCACAACTGAGAAGGCGTCTGCTTTTACCATTAGTTCTCTCTGGGCATATTGTGGCCCAGAAGAATATTTTCTGTTGTTAAAGTTTACTTTACCATATTTGTCCGCCTTTGCCTTTTCGATACGGTATATTTCATATTCAGCCTTTGGAAAAGCCCTCATTGCTCTTTTCTCTTCTTCAAATAAGTCATTAATGAATACATCCTTTTTGTAGTGTTCCCGTCGCATATCTTCATCACATTCGGCAAGCAGCTGACGGTTGAATTCCCGGATATCCTTAAACTCCGGCACCGGCACCAGCATATTTCTCCTGGTATACCCAACCTTGTTTTCAACATGTCCTTTTTCATGCCCGCTGTCGGGATTGCAGAAGTTGCTTTCAAAGCCATAGTGCATACGGAACCGTGCAAAGGCTTCCGTAACTTTTCTTTCCCCATAAGCCAGTATTTTTTTGACAACGGCCTTATCATTGTCAAACCAGATACAGGTCGGGACTTTTTCCATGTGTTTAAAAATATCTTTCATTCCCTGCAGCAGACATTCTATATTGGCCCCTTTGAAGACCTGTATGTACCCTCCATTGCTGTATGGAAACGATATAGTGACATAATACCCTTCGTACCGGATGCCGTTTTCCACAAAAACAGCTTCACCGAAATCCGCCTGTGCCTCACCGGCAGGGTGATCCAAAGGAATATACCCGTCATTACTTTGATACATAGCTCTCTTTTTTCGGCTTACATACCTCGCAACAGTCCGGTAGGACAGGTCAAATTTATCTTCATACTTGCGTTTTAACTCTTTAAAAATTCTTTTTGCCGTATGTCTCTGTTTTCTTGGTGCACTAAGGTCATTCTCCAACCATTCGTCAATATCTGCCTTGAATTTATCAATCAAAGCTTCTCTTGTTCTGTTAACGACAAGTTGGGACCAATCTTCCTGATCAATATATTTCTGGACAGTCCTGAAATTATATCCGGTTACCCTTGTTATCTCCCTAAGAGATAGGCCTTTCTTTTCGAATAAATCCTTGATATACTTTATATCGGTCATTGTTAGCATCCTTTCTAATACCCCCTTTAGCGTGGATAACTAAAAGGGTACTATTTTTATGGGGTGCTGGCAATGACTTTTTATTATCCATCGTGTCTATTAGAAGTGATATTTTATGTCTAGTAACCGGTGATGGAATCGGTACCAGTGATAATTTCATAGATGTGAATCTGTTGTTAAATATCTACAGCGTTACCAACTCAACTGCTGCATTTTTATGTGGCAACTTGCTGCATTTTTATTTTACAACAAACACGCATGGGTTCTTAATAAAGCAGGAAAAGAGCGTGGTTTTTCACGGTCACTTCGTGCTTCTATTGACAGAGTAAAGCGACTAACGGTGCAGTTACCTTCTATCGATAAACAGCGTGAAGTTGCAGACAAAGTAATTGAGTATGAAAGAATAATCGCTGAAATGAAATTGAAGTTTACAGAACTTTACAAAGAGAGACAGAAAGTGTTGGACGAGCATCTACGGTAATACTTGGTATATTTCAAATTACTGTTACTGTACTTCTTTGTTCTTTGCTAAGAATTAGCTCTAAGTTTACCGTTTTCAAATTGATATTGTAGTTAGTCTGGATTTTAAAAAGACTGCACTAAAGGTTTTATCCTTCGGTGCAGTCTTTTCTGCCTGGCTCCGCTTGAAGAGGAGTCGGTAAAAATTTACTTCTTTTGTAAATCCCTATGACTAACTCCCATTTGGGGGCCTTTTTTGATATGACGAAGCAGGCTCTGCTGGCGGGCTGAAGATATTCCTCAAAGCAGGCAATGGACATAGACACACTTAAGTAAATGCCAGGGCAGAGGGATATCCTCTGCTTTTGAGAAGAGTCCCTCCCAGTGCACCGGAAGTATCTCTCATGGTGTCCGAAGAGTGTCCCTTACCGGCTCTTCAGGAAATGTCCCCTTGTGTTAGCAGCTTCTGGATGATAACATAAATAGGACAGGGGGATACAGCCCTGAGGCATGAAAGCATTCGGGGATGAGAAGTTTCCTGGTACCTGCTGAAGGTGTCTCCTGGATGCTTGAACTTTTCATACGAGGGGAGCGGGCTGCCGGTGTTCAGACGATTGAAGCACAGGCTGGGAAACCTTGAACCAGCCACTATAAGAGAAATCATTGCAGTGGTTGTCATACTGATCCTGGCCATAGCACTCAGCATACCGCAGTTCCGTGATGACATGGAAGCACTGCGCAAATGGGAGCAGGTCCACAAGCATGACGCTAACATGAACCGGAGCGGGGAAAGCGGGACAGGTGAAGTTAGTGTCAACGTACCATGAATCAGGCAGCAGCGGCACCGTCCACTGTTTGATACGATTTTGCAGGTAAAATACAGGATGCGGCATCAAAAACCGCACAAAGCAAATATGGGGGTCGTAAAATGCAACTGACTGATGTGAGAAAACTGGCAGCCACAGTGAAGGACAATATATCAAAGGTACTGGTAGGCATCGGGGATACCGTGGACCTCGTGCTCATCGCACTGCTGTGCGGCGGGCACGTACTGCTGGAGGACGTGCCGGGCGTTGGCAAAACGATGCTGGCAAAATGTCTTGCCAGATCTCTCGAATGCGGGTATAAAAGGATACAGTTTACTCCCGACCTGCTTCCATCCGATCTTACCGGGATCAATTATTTCGATCAGAAAAGGCAGGAGTTCGTATTCAGACCCGGACCTGTCTTCACAAACATAGTACTTGCCGATGAGATCAACAGGGCAACACCGAGGACACAGTCGAGCCTGCTTGAATGCATGGAAGAAAGACAGGTGACTGTCGACGGGGAAACCAGGAGTCTTCACAGCCTGTTTTTTGTCATAGCCACACAGAACCCTGTGGAAACGCGCGGCACCTTCCCGCTGCCTGAGGCCCAGCTCGACAGGTTTTTCATGCGTCTGAGGATGGGGTACCCGGATCCTGAAGAGGGTATGGAAATACTGATGCGGTTCAAAGACAGAGATCCGCTGGCAGAACTGGAAACTGCGGCGGATGCCGGAACGGTAATAAGTGCGCAGAAGGCAGTGACATCGGTGAAGGTTACGGATGCATCGGCCAGATACATAATAGATATAATCGAAGCGACAAGACATGATGAAAGGATAACGCTCGGAGTAAGCCCCCGTGGAAGCATAGCTTTGATGAAAGCAGCACAGGTGAAGGCTGTACTGGAAGGGCGCGATTTCATAACGCCGGACGATATAAAACAGATGGCCGTACCTGTACTGGCTCACCGGATGATAATAAAAGGTCATGCCATTTTCAGCGATACTGAGAATGCAGAAGATACCGTCCGCGATATTCTGAGAAAGGTTCCTGTGCCGACGGAGGACATTCTGGCAACGGAGGAAATCTGATGGATCTGATAGCATTACTGCTTATCCTGGCTTTTGTCCTGTGGCTCCAGATGCGCATCCTGTGCGGCTTCGCGTTCAAAAAGCTTGAGTACAGATGCGAATTCAGTGTTCCTGAAGCGCATGAGGGAGACACCATAACACTGGTGGAAACTGTTTATAACGGTAAACTGCTCCCTGTGCCCTGGCTGAGAGTCGACATCCACACCTCAAGATGGCTTGAATTTGCCGGGACATGCTCTGTTATAGCCCAGGAAAACAGGCATGTGACCAGCAGCTTCGTACTCAGGAGCTATCAGAAGATCACCCGCAAATGGAAGCTCAAATGCCTGAAAAGAGGGGTTTTCCATACCGAAAATGTAACGCTGGTGAGCGGTGACCTGTTGAATTTCAGCAATGTTTCTGAAGCCATGCCTGTCAATGCCACGCTTATAGTCTATCCCCAGATAATCGAACTGGAAGAGCTGTTTGTACCTGTGAGCCTCCAGCAAGGCGACAGGGTCGTGAACAGATGGATCATCGATGATCCTTTCATAGTGGCAGGGGTGAGAGAGTATGCCCCGGGCGACCCGCTCAGTCGAATGCACTGGCCGGCTTCAGCGAAAAGCGGCAGGCTTATGGTCAGGAAAAATGAGCATAGCTCGCAGCGAAATCTGACAGTGATACTGAACATGCAGTCCCAGCACTACGAACTTTTTGACACGATGGACAAATCCATGGCGGAGCTGGGCATAAAGGTGGCTGCCACACTATTCGACAGGGCGCTCAGAGAAGGAAACCCTGTAAGATTTATAACCAACGGATGTACTGAACCTGATGCCAAACAGCCGATTGTGACCGGTGAAGCTGCAGACAGAGACCACATAGCTTCACTTTTCAGGATCCTTGCAGGTCTGCGGATGAAAAATGTAAAGGATTTCAGAAATCTTCTCGAGGATGCTTTGCCGGATATACTCAATTCCGAGGCAGTCATTATCACTGCCTATCTCACTGTGGAGATAAGCCGCCTGGCTGACCGGATGGTATCCGAAGGCAATGACGTGCGCATCATACTGCTCGATACCGTATATGAGAAGGGTTCTGAGCCGAGACTTGCGGATCTGTATATATTGTCCGGCCGAATCAGGCAGCAGGCCGCGAAACTGGCCTGATCCCGTGAGATATCGTTAGTGGTTATGAGAGGAAATGGTACGACGACATGATGAAGCATGCTGAAAAAGCCGATACAGGCACAGGCAGAGAAAACAGAGAAAACAGGGAAAACATGAGCAGCGGGATGGAGGCAAATAAAGCAAAGCCGGGTGTCCGTATGATACTGCTGCGACTGCTTTCTTCGCTGGCTGTGAACATGTATGTGTATTCCGGTTTTGCTTTTATCCGTACTATCCTGTTTTACGATGACGGCGGCTTCACATCTGTGATGCTGTATGCATGCAGTATTTTGCCTGCTTACCTGGCTGGAAGCCTGCTAAACAGCAAAACGCCGTACTTCGCCGGAAGGCTGGCCGGGACGAAGGCATTCAGATTCATAGCATATGCATTGGGTATCAGGAGGATGGACCGGACAATAGCCACTTTGACCTCCTGGTTTATCATCGTCGTGCCTGCGGCGGCAGTCATCATGTTCCATTGGGAATACGGAGTCCTGAAGCTCCTGTATGAATCTGCGGCAGTTTGCTGTGCATACATCATTACGCTCAAACATACCCAGATGGCGCCGGCTGACATAATGAGCGATGGCAGCTTATATGCCGGTTTGTTCATACTTGGGGTATGTCTGGAGCTGCCATTCCTGATAGACAGGCTTGCATATCTGCGCCCCTGGTTTTTCGGCGCACTCTACTTTTTGATCTTTATATACCTGATAGTGAGGAATCAGGAGGATATTGATGAAAATATATATGAAAAAAAGTATGTGGAAAAGTCGGTACTGCCCAAAAATCTCAGGCGTTTCAATACAGTTTCAGTGATCTTTGTCTTCCTTGTGATATTGATTTTGTCCAACTTCAGGGCTGTAGTTTCCAAACTGCTTTATCTGGCGGGAAGACTTATCGGCATAGTTGTCGGGGCTTTTTTCTGGCTCCTGGATCAGATATCGACGGATACAGTGGTGACAGAGGGAGGCAGTATGAGCGAGCCCGCGGCCCCGGCTCTGATGGATGTAAAGCCGCCGTCGCCATACATGAACCTGATTTTCAACATTCTGCAATACTCAGTCGTACTTTATCTGACATACAAACTGGCGTGGGTGATCATTAAGAATATCCCGGCGATTGCTGCAAAGCTGGCCGATATGCTGAAGAAGCTGTTCAGGATCAAAAAGTCAAAAGGCGATTACGTGGAATCCGACTATGTCGATGTGACGGAGACAGTCCTTCCACAGAAGAAGGAACCCGCAGCCCGCAGTAGAGGCAGGGGAAAGCGAACAGCCAGGCAGCTCAGAAAAATCAAGGATCCTGCTGAGAGGATCAGATATATGTACGGCCTGATACTGGATATGCTTCCGGTACGCGGTATAAGACCCCGATCCACCGATACTACCGGGGAGATACTCGTCAGGGCCTCATGTGCTGAAGATCTGAACAGCCTGCACCCGTTTACCGAGATATATGACCGGGTGCGTTACGGCGGGACTGTGCCGGATAAGGAAACGCTGACCAGGGCTGAGGCATATTACTCAAAAGCCAGTGAAGCAATAAAGGGCAGATCGACGTAAGCTGCCGGGCAGTGCAGCTGATCCCGGAATGTGAACATATGTTTTGTTAAGTTTGACTGGTATACCATATAAAACAATTGAAAATACAGCTTGTACAAGATATAATAAAGACCATTGCAAATTGTATTTATATTAGTAAGGGGATGGTCAAATGGCTGGATCAGGAAAAACGGTTAAGAAGAGGATCCTTCCGTTGCTTCCGCTCAGAGGACTGACTGTGTTTCCTCATATGATCCTTACCTTCGATGTGGGAAGAGTGAAGTCCATCAATGCGCTGGACGAGGCTATGATGAACAATCAGCTGATTTTCCTTACCACCCAGAAGGATGCAAAGGATGATTCGCCTGATGTGGATGATATATATAATGTAGGAACTATTTCAAGGGTAAAGCAGCTCCTGAGGCTTCCCGGCAATACTATCAGAGTACTGGTGGAAGGGCTCACCAGGGCTGAAGTGACGAATTATATCCAGACGGAGCCATTTTTCATAGCTGAGGTCGTTGAAAGGAGCGTTCCTGCAGGCAGGAAAAAGAACATTACAGACGAAGCGATGAGGCGGAAGGTCGTAAGCACCTTTGAAGAATATGCGAAGCTGAGCGGGAAAATTTCACCTGAAACGGTCTCCTCGATCTCATCCATCGAGGAAATCGGCCAGCTTTCAGATCTCGTAGCTTCCAACATGCATCTGAGGATCGAACAAAAGCAGGATATACTCAATGAGTTCCATCCCGGAAGGAGGATGGAAAAGCTCCTGGAGCTGCTGCTGAGCGAGATAGAGATACTAGAGGTGGAAAAGGACATCAGCATGCGTGTACGCAAGCAGATAGACAAAATGCAGCGCGAGTATTATCTCAGGGAGCAGATCAAGGCGATACAGTCGGAGTTGGGAGACAAGGACGGTATTGCCGGTGAGGTGGAGGAATACAGGAAGAAGCTGGAGAAGATGGATCTTCCGGAAGAAGCGGAAAATAAAGTCCGGAAGGAGCTGGACCGCCTGCAGAAGACACCGGCAGGTTCAGCTGAAAGCGCAGTTATCAGGACATATCTGGACTGGATATTCGATCTGCCCTGGGGCAAAAAGACTGAGGTTATGATCGATCTGGACAAGGCCGGTGCTATACTCGAGGAGGACCACTACGGCCTTGAGAAGGTAAAGGAAAGGATATTGGAATACCTGGCGGTACTGAAGCTGACAAACAACCTGAAAGGTCCCATACTCTGCCTGGTGGGTCCGCCCGGTGTCGGCAAGACATCGATAGCGAAATCGATAGCAAGGGCACTCAACAGAAACTATGTCAGGATGTCCCTGGGTGGTGTAAGGGATGAGGCTGAAATAAGAGGCCACAGACGTACCTATGTGGGAGCAATGCCCGGAAGGATAATAAATGCACTCAAACAGGCGGGGTCATCCAATCCGCTGATACTGCTCGACGAGATCGACAAAATGAGCAGCGATTTCAGGGGAGACCCGGCATCGGCAATGCTGGAAGTGCTTGATTCCGAGCAGAATTTCGCTTTCAGGGATCATTATCTGGAGCTTTCCGTGGATCTGTCCGATGTGTTGTTCCTTACTACGGCCAACACGCTGGATACGATACCGCGCCCACTGCTGGACAGGATGGAGGTTATCACGATATCCGGCTACACCGAGGAAGAAAAGGTCCAGATAGCACAGAGATACCTGCTGAAAAAGCAGCTCAGGGCCCATGGACTGCGGAAAAGGAATCTGAGGATAAGTGAAGACACCATCAGGAGTATCATCAATTACTATACAAGAGAAGCCGGTGTCAGAAACCTGGAAAGAGAAATAGCCAATCTCTGCAGAAAAGCAGCCAGGGCACTCGTATCCGGCAACAAGAAATCTGTGACGATCACTCCGTCGAATATCGAGAAGTATCTCGGTGCCAGGAGATTCAGGTATGACAAGGCCAACGAAAAGGATGAAGTGGGTCTTGCAACCGGACTTGCATGGACACCTGTCGGCGGAGATACGCTGGCAATAGAGGTCACCATCATGGACGGAAGCGGAAAACTGGAACTCACCGGACAGCTCGGAGATGTGATGAAGGAGTCGGCAATGGCTGCGGTGAGCTTCATACGCTCCAAGGCTGAATTGCTGGGTATAGATACGGAGTTCCATAAGAAGTATGACATCCATATCCATGTACCTGAGGGAGCAACACCCAAGGATGGACCTTCGGCCGGCATCACGCTGGCAACGGCGATGGTATCCGCCCTTACGGGAAGGGCTGTCAGAAAGAATGTTGCAATGACCGGTGAGATCACGCTCAGGGGGCGTGTACTCCCCATAGGCGGTGTGAAGGAAAAAGTGCTGGCTGCCCACAGGGCAGGCATCGACACAGTAGTATTGCCTTCGGAAAACAGGAAGGATGTCGACGACATACCTGACAATGTAAAGTCCAGGCTGAACTTCATCTTTGTCGATGAAATGGACACTGTGCTGAATACAGCGCTGACCGCAGAGAAGAGCCGCAAGCAGCTCGGGAACGGGGATAAAGACCAGGGATCCGTATTGCTCACGAAGGAAAACACCGTTGCGGATGAACAGAGCAGTACCCATCAAATGTAGCTGGTTCATTGGCTGTTATCAGAGACGTTTCTGTTATTGCAGAAACGTCTTTTGTATTGTTCCCGGAAATATGAACTGCAATGCCTGCGTTATCAGCCAGCTTTTAAAAAATATAAATAAATTGAAGGAATTATGACATATAGTATCGAATTATGTAAGGAATGTTATCTGTCTACTTACTAAGGCATTTGCAGAAGCAGGGCGGTTTTCTACGAACTGCAGCGCAAAGCAGGAACCAGGAGGATAACGATGCTTGTATACATGATTGCTGTTATATGTGCAGTGGCGGTAAGCGGCATCATTTTGCTGATAGTATTCCACCGTCTCAAGGTGCTGAACTTCAGAACTGTCGCATCCATTACACTGGCTTCTCTGATCACAGCGATAATCATGCCGGTTATATTCAGCGCACTGTCAGGCGGGGACACGGAGAAAGCTGATCCGACTGTGCTTATAATGGTAACGATAGGTGCTTTTATTGCATATGTGATCATCGTACTGATACTAAGCATATTGATCTCGCTCATCGTACCCAAAATAAAAACCAGGAAGAATGACAAAAAACCTGCGAAAAAAGATAAAAAGGATACCGATGAGGGCAAGGCCGATGGCGGCGCACGTGAGAAGTCCGTGCTGGAGCAGATCGGAGCACTTTATTTCATGTCTGATAAAGCAAAGGAAGATAAGGATTCTGAGGCGGAGACCGCAGCCTCAGCTCAGGGACAGGAAGAGGATGTGTCATCCGGGGATCCGGCTTTGGATAAGCAGGAACCGGCTGTATCAGCTGGCGGGGATGAGCCGGCGGGTACTGCTGCTGACACCGGAAAAATGCCTGAAACCGCTGATGCCGCGGTGGCAGAAATAACTGAAGACATGGCGGCAGTGGATCAGACCGGACAGTCGACAGAAGAGCCAAATGAAGAGTATGCCCTCGATGCTGAGCTTTATTCTCTCGCATCGTCAGACCTGGACCCGGCTGATGATATGATTGCCTCTGAGGCAGCTGACCATGATGCAGACATTGCACAGGAGGAGACGGCTTACACGGATGGGCAGCTGATCGGTGCTGACACCGGACAGAACACAGATAATGTGGCCGACTCTGCTGTTGAAACCCAGGAACATCCGGTTGCCGGAGACAGCTATATAGAACAGATATATCTGAATTATGTGGCTCATGGTGACGAAAAAACAGATTTGCAGGAAAATGACAGTGAAATAACTGACGTAATTGCGGGCAATACAGAAAAATCTGTTGACAGTGAAGAAATTATTGATAAAATGGGTATAGAAAACAAAGTTCATGATAGTGAAGCTATGACCATCGGGGAATGCATAACAGAGGCTTTCAGGCTCAAGGAAGCCGGTGATTTCGAAGGAGCGATACTGAATTTCATGTACGCTCTCGACAAAAAGCCTCCAAAAGAACTTACCTTCTGGATAATAATCGATATATGCGTCATGTATAAATCACTTGGACAGCAGGACCTGGCACTGGAGATACTTAACAGCTATTATGATATTTATGGCGACATGATGGACGATCAGACCAGAGATGGGATCATCAGAAGCCTGACTGATACGAGCGCTTGACGGACAATATGGTCTGCTACGATATTAAGGAGGGTATTTTTAAATGAAAAAAACTCAAAAAATCCTTGGATTGCCTATAATCAGCATTTCCGATGGTATGGAGGTCGGGAAAGTCAAAAGCATCATAATAAACGCTGACAGAGGTGCCATTGACTATATTGTTGTCGACAGCGGGATACAGATATTCAGTGCCAGGGTGATACCCACGGAAGATATACTGGGTATCGGGGAATATGCGTTGACCATAGAGAATGAAGATGTCATAACAGATATCAGTAAGATACCTTCCGCGATACAGCTCCTTCAGAATGACATAAGAGTAAAGGGTACAAAGGTGCTCACCAAGAAGGGCAGTCTGATAGGAGAGATCGGTGACATATATGTAGATGAGAATGATGGCTGCAAGATAACCGGCCTGGAGTTCATAGCGGATATCACACAGAAGCAGATACGCCTGATACCCAGGGATTCGGTCATAACATTTGGCAAAAACCTTACGGTCGTGACGGAGGATATTGAATCAAAACTGCTTGACACGCCTTCACAGCTCGGTTCCTCCGACGGGGCCTTTGAATCCGAAAAAAAAAATATTTTTGATATAGAAGGACAACAGAGCACACAGGATACAGTGCCGCCAGCAGAAACAGACATATTCGGTGAAGCGGCAGGTAACGATCTGGCCGGCATGCTGGATGAAGCAGCAGTTACTGTCAGCGAAACAGCTGAACCGGAGACCACTGCTGATGCGACCATTATACCGGAGGCTGCGGATCAGCCTGAGAGTGACAGCAGGGATGATGCATCGGTCCTGTTCGAGCAAAGACAGAGACAATACCTGAAAGGCAGGTATGCAACCAGGACCATAACCGACAGCGAAGGGAATGTGATCATCAGCGAGGGAATGCAGATCGATGATGCAGTGATCGACGAGGCGAAGAAGAAAGGCAGGCTGGTGGAGCTGGTGATGAACAACAGGGCATGAGAAAAATGAAAAGTATAAAGTACTGAGTGCTTTATACTTTTTTGATAATGTCCGGGGATCCGGATAACAAAAGAAAAAACATACGGAGTTGTTTCTTGTGAAAAAAACCGGTAGCAAACTGCTGATTTTTTCGCTCATACTGGTACAAAGCCTGCTGGCAATGGCAGTTGGGATTGCTGTTTTATTTGATGCCTCAGGCAGGGAGATCCCGGTCAATGTTTATGCAGGCGGACAGGACATAGGGGCAAGAGGATACGAAGAAGCTGCCGAAGCCATCAAAGCGGATTATGAAGCCAGATTCGGATCGCAGCATATACGGTTGAAGGCTGATGACGGAAAAATATACGAGATACCTTTTACGAGCATTGAAGCATTTGTAGACGGCAAGGCCACGGTAGAGCCGCTCAAGACCCTGGAGGGGATCGGGGACATTCCACGTCTGATCAGTACACATTTCGGGAATCATACCACAGTTCTTGCTCCTGTCATAAACTTCAATGAAAGCAAACTGAGAATGAAGCTGATCGAGCTTTCCGATGACATCAACAAAGCTCCTGTCGATGCGCGAATATTCTATAAGGACGGACTTATTGAAAAAATACCTGACGATCCCGGGATATCGCTGAATGTCAATAATGCTGTAGAGCTCATCCGCAAGCAGCTTTCATCTGATCCTTTCGGTGAGATAGATCTCATGGAAGGAAACGCTCTGGATATAGTTTATGCAGATGTTACGATGAAGGATTTCGATGAGATACAGGTGGTGCTGGGCGAATACTCGACCAGTGTCAAGGACCAGGGACTGGCAATCAGCATAGGTGAGGCTGTGAAGGCGATCAACGGCATCAGGGTTGCTCCGAAAGGCGACGCTCCTGGTGACAGCGAGTTTTCATTCGTCGAGGCCATATTGTCGGGTGCGCCGGACATTTTCTTTGACGAGGGTCTCTGTCAGGTGGCGTCGACGATGTACGCAGCACTCCTTGAGGCAGGGATACCAGTTGAAAATATAACAAGACTGTCCCACAAACTTGCCGTGGACTATATCGAGCCGGGACTGGATGCGGTGGTCGCCGAGGATGCATACGATCTCAAATTTTCAAATCCCTTCGACAATGAAGTGGCAATCTACGCAGTGAAAGAAGGAAGTGTCGTGACGGTGGCGATCGCCGGCAACCGCGATGACAGGACGGACAAAAGCGTTATAAGGACCCAGATCGTACAGAAGTCATCACCGCCGGTATACTATGTTGAGAACAGGGACCTGAAGCCAGGCGAGAAAGTGGTTCTGGACCCCGGGAAAGAAGGGGTAACTGTCAGGGTGTACAGGAACGACGAACTGATCAGTACAGATACATATGAGGCCGAATCATCCATTGTGCAGATCGGCCCCAGCATCGATCCGGATAAAAGGAACAAGTGACGCAGGGCAGAAGGGCTCGATGTCGGGAATTCAACAGACCAGGCCCGGTACCCGGCAACTGTGGACACATGATCCACTTCATAGGAATGTACAAAAATCGAGAAGCAAAATAAAACAAGTGGTGTGCCATAAGCAGCACACCACTTGTGCGTTTCAGGTCAGGCAGACGTGCGCCGGCAGCCGCAATATCACAGCGCTTATGCCAGATCAGTCTGTCAATAGAATTCCCTCAGGACTTCGAGCGCATTTCCTTCGATTATTATCTCACCGTACTCGTTCAAATAGCCTTCGATAAAATTGATGTTTGAAATTTTGGTACCGTATTCTGCCAGCATCATATCGAACATCTTCATGCTGGGTGTAAGAAGGCCACTTTTCAACAGGGTGAGATAATAGGCATCCCTGCACCTGTAAAGCGTGCTTTCGCCGCTGTAATGCAGGTCCAGCCTGTCCGCAAGCTCGCATATGTCGTTGAGCGATCTGAATGTATATATCAAAAGCGGGGATGAGACCCTCCTGGCCTTCCTCTTTACGCGGAGGTCACTTTTCTTCATCCTGTTTTTGATATATTTGTGGATGGATTCAAACTCGCCTTCCTCGTCAACTTTCGTGATGTTGATAACGAAGCCTTCATCCGAATCGGGGACCGGCTCTATTATCAGCTGAGAATCAGTAAGGTTGAAGCCCAGTTGTTCTTCTGCCTGTTCCATAAGGTCCCAGAAAAACTCCTGAGCAGCAGGCGAGTTGTAATTCAGAGCATTCAGATCTACATTTCTCTCTTCGAGGTCACTATATGTTATTGTCACTCTAATGATGTTATCGCCTATTCTTTCAATCTTCATAGCAACTCCGGTTTTGCAGGCATATTTTCATAATGCCTTGATATTACCTGATTCCATTATACTTCTTTATCGATGAAAAGAGAAGCACATAATTCCGTTTTTGATCTTCATTATTTCTGTAATAGTGTATATTCCGGCTCTTTCCGGTCTCTCAGAACAGATTGCTCCGGTTGGATATTGCTTTTTTGTGGGGAAATTTTTCGTATACGGTAAATTCTATTCCGCCTGAAGTGCCAGAACGGGACAGCGGATAGATCCACTGCCCCGTTTTGTTTCGGGATAATCCTGTCAGTTGGCCTTTACTTCAGTCCAGATACGGTTATATATCTTATTTACCTCATCACCCGGATATTCAAATATCTCACAGTTTTCCAACTGGTTCAGATCCGGATAAGCAGTGGAATTGGTGATGACTTCCGGATCGAGCATTTTCATGGTCTCTGTGTTGGGGGTGGCATAACCGATGTAATCCACATTCCTGAGGGACATTTCGGGATCACACAGGAAGTTTATGAAAATTTCGGCCTCTTTCTGATGCTTGCTTGTCGACGGGATCACCATGCAATCGAACCAGTAGTTGGTGCCCTCCTTGGGGATCGCATAGGCAAGATTCTCGTTCTCGCCCATGGCGATAAGAGCGTCACCTGACCATACGACCGCCATGGCAGCACTTTCAGCAACCATCATGTCCTTCGCCTCATCTACGAGATAAGCCAGCACCAGTGGCTTCTGTTCGATCATCTTCTGCTTTGCTTCCTCAAGCTCATCAATGTTCTTAGTATTCATGGAATACCCCAGCATTTTGAGCGTTACGCCAATGCTGTCCCTTTCACTGTCAGACATGATGATCTGCTTTTTATATTTTTCATCCCACAATATCGACCAGCTGTCGACAGGCTCCGTTACCATGGTTTTATTGTACAATATGCCCACAGTGCCCCACAGATAAGGAACAGAGTATTTGTTGTCAGGATCGTATGAAAGGTTTTTAAACTGGTCATCAATATACTTGTAGTTGGGGATGTTGTCCATGTTGATTTCCTTCACAAGGCCCTCATCGATCATCCTCTTTATCATATAGTCCGACGGAAACGCAACATCGTATGCGGATCCACCGGTCTTGATCTTGACATACATATCCTCGTTTGTCGTATATGTCTCATAATTTACCTTTATATGCGGATACTCTTTCTCGAAGGCTTCCAGCACGGTATCACACATATAGTCTCCCCAGTTGAAGACGTTGAGGACCACCTTCTCCGACCCGTCACCTTTGCCAGTACCCGGCGAGCCGCAGGCCGTAAGTATTACTGCCACTGCAAGCAGCAGCACTGCAAATGATGCGATTCTTTTTTTCATTTCCATTTCTCCTTTATCCACGGTGTTATTTTGTATTATATATTCATTACTGCGGTCCCGTTTTTGCTGTTGGCAGAGGACCGCTTGTTTACGATCAGCAGAAGTGCGAGCACCACAATAAACATCAGTGTCGACAATGCGTTGATCTTGGGATTGATACCCAGTCTTGCCATCGAATAAATAGTGATGGAAAGAGTGGAGACTCCCGACCCGGTAGTGAAGAAACTAATGATGAAGTCGTCCAGCGACAGTGTGAAAGCCAGCAGGAATCCTGTCACAACGCCCGGCATGATCTCGGGAAGGATCACCCTGAAAAAAGCATAGAGCGGTTTGGCCCCCAGGTCGAGTGCCGCCTCATACATATGCTTGTTCAATTGCTTCAGCTTGGGAAGCACAGACAGGATGACATAAGGTATATTGAACGTTATGTGTGCCAGCAGCAGCGTGGTGAAGCCCAGGTTGAGCCTGACGAATACGAACAGTATCATGAGCGAAATACCTGTCACTATATCGGGACTTATCACAGGAAGATAGGTCAGGTTCATCACAAATGACTTGAGGATCTTCTTCATATTGTGTATCCCGATTGCTGCAGCTGTACCTGCCACAGTTGCTATCAGCGCCGACAGCAAAGCGATGGTGAGCGTATAATACAGCGATGACAGGACATGTCTGTCCCGAAAAAGTGCACTGTACCACTTCAAAGTAAAGCCGCCCCAATTGCCCCGGGATCTGGAATCATTGAATGAAAATACGATCAATGTCAGTACCGGTGCATACAGAAATGCGAATATCAAAACCAGATAAAATCTGCCAAATGCCTTTTTCAAAACAGTCCACCTCCTGTGCCTTCCTTGTCATACCTGGCCATGACACCCATGCTCAGCAGTATCAGCAGCATCATGATGATCGAAACGGCTGAACCGAAGTTCCAGTCGTACACTCTCATGAACTGGTCCTCGATCAGGTTGCCTATGAGCATATACTGGCTTCCACCGAGCAGCTTGGAGATAATAAAGGTAGTGACAGCCGGCATGAATACCATCGTAATGCCCGAAACGACACCGGGAAGACTCAGGGGGAATATGACTTTCCTGAACACTGTGACAGTATCAGAACCCAGGTCTTCTGCTGCTTCGATCAGGCTCCTGTCGATCTTCCTCAAGACTGAATATATGGGGAGCACCATGAAGGGCAGAAAATTGTAGACCATGCCCAGAATGACTGCAAAATCGGTGTAAAGCAGATTCAGCTGTGGCAGACCCAATGCTCCCAGTAACGTGTTTATCAAACCTTTGCGATCCAGCAGCGTCATCCATGCATATGTCCTCAGCAGGAAATTCATCCACATCGGGATGACGAAAAGCAGAACCAGTGTGCTTTTCCTGCTAATATCCCTGCCGGCAAGTATCATTGCCACAGGGTATCCTATGATAAAGCAGACGACAGTGCTGACCAGTGCCAGCAACACAGATCTCCATAACACCTTAAGATATGTGGGCTCCATGACCCTGATGAAATTATCCGGAGTAAGCACCATCGTACCGTTTTCCGTTTTGGTAAAGCCGTAATACATTACGAGCAAAAGCGGTACGATAGTAAATATTATCATCCATAGTATATATGGATATGATATCCATCCCTTTTTCATATGGCCGACACCTTTTTCATTATTTGAATATCCTGCGGGGATATTTGCAGCCCGACATCGGTATTTTCCGGTTCCATCGATGTACTGTGCACTATCCAGCCGTATCCGTTGTGGTCGTCCACCTGCATTTCATAATGGACGCCCTTAAATATGACCGATTTGACTGTGCCCTGCAGAGGACTCTCATCCCTGGGCACCAGCCTGATATCCTCAGGGCGGATGACTACATCTACATCCTCGTTGATACCGAAGCCCTTGTCGACACAATCGAACTCATGACCTGCGAACCGTACTCTGTAGTCCCTGAGCATGACACCGTCTATGATGTTGCTTTCGCCTATGAAATCAGCGACGAATGCGTTTTTGGGCTCGTTGTATATGTCCTCGGGTGTTCCGATCTGCTGTATGGTCCCGTTTTGCATCACGACGATGGTGTCGGACATGGTCAGGGCCTCCTCCTGATCGTGGGTTACATATATGAAGGTGATGCCAAGCTGCTGCTGCATCCTTTTCAACTCCAGCTGCATCTCCTTGCGGAGCTTGAGGTCCAGTGCGCCAAGAGGCTCGTCCAGCAGCAGCACCTCAGGCTCATTGACCAGTGCACGCGCTATGGCGACTCTCTGTTGCTGGCCGCCGCTCAGGGAATCCACGGAGCGTTTTTCGAAGCCTTCCAGATTCACCAGTTTCAGCATCCTTGAGACTTTTTCGCTGATCACCTTTTTGTCGGTTTTTTTGATCCTGAGCCCGAATGCTATATTCTCAAAAACATTCATATGGGGAAACAGGGCGTATTTCTGGAAAACAGTATTGACCTTCCTTTTATAAGGCGGCATGTCAGTGATGTCGACACCTTCGAAGATGATCTTGCCGGATGTCGGCTTCTCAAAACCGCCGATCAGACGTAAGGTAGTAGTTTTCCCACATCCGCTGGGACCCAGGAAAGTGATGAATTCATTCTGACGGATGTACAGGTTGATACCCTTCAAAGCTTCAGTACCGTCATAATCTTTTACCAGATCCACTAATTCGATAATGTGTTTTGACATTTCGCATACCCCTTATACCAAATAGTCAAATAAGCCGGTGATTATCACGGTAAATCAGAAACTGGGCGGAGTGGACACCCATAATACCTTTGCCTCTGTTTTCCCGGCGTTTGATATATAATGGACGAAATTTGGTTTATAGTAGAAAGCCTCACCTTTTTTCGCCCTGTACTTCCTTCCTGCCAGATGGACGAAAACACTTCCTGACAGCACATATCCGAACTCTTCTCCCTCGTGGGGATCATCCGGCTCAGAAGATCCGCCGGCGGTCAGCTCCAGCAGTATCGGCTCCATGTGGTTTTTTTGCGAGTCAGGCACGATCCACCTGATCACATGCTTAAGGTCATCATTTTCCTTCACGAAAGCATCGTCTTTCGTGAATACGATTTTTTCATCGATGCTGTCGTTGAAAAAATCCCTCAGGTTGGTACCAAGACATTGCAGTATATCCACGAGTGTTGCTATGGACGGAGATGTGAGATCCCTCTCTATCTGCGAAATGAAGCCCTTTGAGAGCTCACTCCTGTCTGCCAGTTCTTCCTGTGTCAGTCCGTTTTTGATCCTGAGCATTTTGATTTTGTGGCCTATTTGCATACCATTGTTTTCCTTTCGATTTCCAGCGGCCGCCGAAATTATTCTCTATAAGTAAACATTTTGTTTAGAATCACTAAACTCAAAAAACAATTTATTATAATCACATAATGCGGGTGATGTCAATAATATTTTTAAAAAAATTTTTGTCAGGATATGGTGGCTCGGGTGAGCACGCTTAAGCAGGGCTACAGTTACGGCCAGGTGTGTTGCCAGGATCGGCCGGGAGGGGACAGCAACAGGTATTTGAGTGCAGGATATTCGTTGCCGGCTGCATGAGAAAATGCAGCAATAGTCCGCAATTCGATTGAAGGTGCTACTATTGCCCAGTATTTCAGGATTTCAGGATATCGATGATACTTACCACCTTATCCATATAGACCCTCTGACGCATGTCGAGCACCGGCATCAGAAGCTTCAGGAATCTGAAAATATCCTCTTCGGCAGGGGAGTTCCTGTTCATGCTTCCTACATGCCTTTTTAGCTCCCTGTAAGCGCTGCTGAAGCGGATACCCTGCTCGAATGCACTGCTGAAGCTGCCGCTTCTTGTCTGAGGCATAAAATTGGATATGGTAGTGATGATTTCACGCATGAGAGAGAGTCTGTCCGGAAGCACCGATTGCTCCGAACCCTCTTCAGAGATCCTGTGATCTTTGTTGTACAACTGCTTCACCTTCTGGAATGTGACGAGTCCATTGGTGATATCATCTATGGTTATCGGGTTTTTCATCTTACCACCATTCTTTACCTTATGATGCAGGGAGTCGAAGGTATTTCCCCTGTGTGGGATCCCCTTTGTGCTGATGTGGCGGGAAAAACCGCCGCCTATGTTTATATTATGTTAAACAGGCGGTAATGTTCCATACTCGATTCTTATTTGGATGACGGCTGTCTGAAAATGAATAGCTGCAGCCAGCTGAAATGTCCGGCTGCAGCAGGACAGGAAAATCATTTGAACTTCTGAAGAGACAGGTCTTTATTAAATCTGAAAGTCTTTGTCAAGCTTCCTGTGAGTGAATGTCCTTCTTTTTTCGGCGTAGTCCGCCACTATATGCCCGTTACCCAGCAGCATGTACTTATATATCACAAGGCCCTCCAGCCCCACAGGACCCCTGGCATGGAGCTTTCCTGTACTGATGCCCACCTCCGCTCCAAGGCCGTATCTGAAACCGTCGTTGAACCTGGTGGAGCAATTCCAGAAAACATTGCCTGAATCGACCAGGGACATGAAGCGGGCGGCGGTTTCCCTGTCATTTGTGACTATGCTGTCGGTATGCCCTGAACCGTATGTGTTTATATGATCTATCGCTTCCTCAAGGCTTCCGACGACTTTAACGGACAGCTTGTAATCCAGATATTCCGTCCTCCAGCTATCCTCCGTTGCAGGGCTTACATCGATGATTGAAGCTGTTTCACTGCAACCGAATAATTCTATGTTCTTTTCATCTGATGCCTTCCTGAGCATGGGCAGGAAAGACTTTGCGATATCCCGGTGGACCAGCAGCGTTTCCAGTGCGTTGCAGACTGCCACATACTGTGCTTTTGAGTCTATGGCGATGCCAAGAGCCATTTCCAGGTCGGCAGAGGGATCTATATAGCAGTGGCAAATACCGTCTGCGTGGCCCATGACAGGTATTTTTGTATTATCCATTATGTATCTGACAAATTCATTTGAGCCCCTGGGTATTATCAGATCCACGTATCTGTCCTGCTTCAGGAGCTCTTTTATTTCGTACCTGGTTTCCAGAAGACTGCACCATCCACCGGGTATTCCTGCGGCTTCCGAGGCGGAGATTATGATCCGGGCCAGCACTCTGTTCGTCTCGATAGCTTCAGAGCCTCCCTTTAAAAGAACACCGTTCCCGCTTTTGAGGCAAAGCGTCGATATCTGCACCAGTGCATCAGGCCGTGATTCGAATATTACGGCTATCGCTCCTATGGGGCAGGTGACTTTGAAAAGCTCAAGGCCCTCATCCAGCTCAGTCGCTGCCATGGTTTTGCCCACCGGATCCTCCAGTGCTATAAGGCTGTTTATACCCGATATGACATCGTCGAGTTTGGACTCATCGAATCTGAGTCTCTTGATAAGCGGCATCGGTATATTTTCTGCCTCGCTTCTCCTCAGGTCTTCCTGGTTTGCCCTGAATATTTCTTCCTTATGCGCCTCAAGCTCACGGGCGATCATCGCAAGTGCACTGTTCTTTATATCAGTGGAACATGCTGCCAGCTTTATTGCAGCTGATTTCACATCCTGACAGGTTTTGCCTATACTCATGGAAAACACCCCGCATCGATGGTTATTATTGTCGGTATTGAAAGTATATCAGATGCACCTGACCATATCAAGCTGTGGCAACTGGTGCAAATACGCGGTACACCGCAGAGGTTGTATACATAGGGTGCATTATAGTATACTTGTATTGGTAAGTATCCATTTCAATTTTCTGGTAGTGGGATATGATACGGATGGTCATAGCAGATGATGAGCTTTTGATCAGACAGGGCCTTCGAAGCATACCGTGGTGCGATTACGGTATTGAGCTTGCAGGAGCGGCAGCCAACGGTATCGAAGCACTGGAGCTTGTCAGATCTGAAATGCCCTCCATCCTGCTTACGGACATAAAGATGCCAGGGATGGACGGGCTGAAGCTGATCGAAGAGGCGAGGAAGATAGTGCCGGATATCAAAAGCATACTCCTCACCGGCTATCAGGATTTCAGCTATGCCCAGACTGCGATCCAGCTGAGAGCCATCGACTATATCCTGAAGCCTTCAGATCCTGAGGAGATAATCGAAACAGTCCTGAAAGCGAAAAAACAGATCGAAAAGGAAGAACAGGAAAGACTGGAGAAGGAAAAGGTTTTGCATCAGATCAATTGTATGCAGGATATAGTTCGCAATGCTGTGAAGTTGAAAAAGCTGGATATCGGAGAGGCAGAGGAACCGGCAGAAGACGGGGCCGATCCTGGTGCGGAACAGCCTGCATATCCTGTCAGAAATGCTGTCATAAGACAAGTGATCGATTACATCACCAGGAATTATATGAATGATATAACTCTGACCAGTGTATCCCAGCATGTATATATGAATCATATTTATTTAAGCAGACTGATCAAAAAGGAAACAGGTGAGAACTTCCTTGAGATACTGACCCGTATCAGGCTGCAAAAGGCCTGTGAGATGCTGAGCGACCCTGATATGAAGGCATATGAGGTAGCCGAAATGGTCGGCATAAGAGATGCGGGGTATTTCAGCCAGGTTTTCAGGAAATATTTCGGGATGACCCCTTCGGAATACAGGGAAAAGCTCATATTTCAGCAGCAGTCGGATTTGTGAAGAGGTGCCGGCACTGCCTGCTGTCAGAGTAAAGAGGACAGGTTATTATGATCCGATTCAGAGATATGCCTATACGCAATAAGCTCCTTATGTCATTTCTGGCGCTGATTATCCTGCCCGTCATCACAATAGGGATTTCTTCATACTACACATCCCAGCAACTTCTCAGGCAGAAAACTGAGCAGTATACCAGCGATATACTGATGGAAACGGGCGAAAATGTCGATGTGAAGCTCGGGGAAATAGAAAGGGTCTCTTTTCAGATCGTTTCCAATATGACGATCCAGGAAGCATTGAGGAAAGCTAATCTTGGTATTGAGGACGAATATGAGAAGATCAGGGTCGAAAGAGCCATAGACAACCAGCTTAAGGGATTCGTGCCGCTGTATCTGGATATTGCCGCCGCACAGGTCATATCGCTGTCAGGCACCGTTTATTATGTCAATCCCGGCTCTGTCACCATAGAGATCAGCGAAACGGAAAAGCGAATCCTGGAGGAGAATAAAGGCAGTGCCGTGTGGTTCGGGACAAACCCCTGGTCCCAGACGATAAGAGTCGGAAGGGCTATCAACAGCATTGTCGACCAGGAGCTCATAGGATATGAGATGATACTGATCCGTGAAAATTCACTCCATGAAATATATAAGAAAACCGATCTATTCAAAAGCGGCGATATACTTATTGCCGATTCTGACGGAAGGATCATATCGCACAAGGACAAGAGCAAGCTGGACAAGCTGATAAGCAGTGTTGCTGCAGGACTTACGGTGGACAGTCTGGATGGTGGCTTCATCACCACTGAAATAGACGGGGCTTCCAGTTATATCGCATCCAGGAGCATAAATAACGGGCTGTGGAAAATGATAGCCATCATACCTACCGAGCAGTACGAGGGAGACATAATACTGCTCAGATACTGGATTCTGGGCGTTTGTGGCGTGAGCTGCATATTGTCGCTGCTTCTGTCGCTCAGGATATCCGACAGTATTTCCAGACCTCTGAGAAATCTCTCGGCAATGATGAGGAAAGTGGGGAAGGGCGATTTCGACGTGTCGATCCCGACTTATTCCAATGATGAGGTGGGAGTGCTCAGCAGCCATTTCAACAAAATGGTTTCACAAGTCCAGAAGCTTATACAGGAGGTATACCAGGAGCAGTATCTGAAACAGAGAGCAGAACTGAAGTCACTGCGGGCTCAGATCAATCCCCATTTTCTATACAATACACTGGAATCAATAAACTGGATGGCCAGGACCAGGAATGTCCCTGAAATAGGTGACATGGTCAAAGCTCTTGGAGACCTGATGCGGGCCAGTATAAGCGGAGATGACTTTGTAACGCTGAACGATGAGATAGAAAATATCACCAACTATCTCAAGATACAGAAATTCAGGTATGGAGACCGGGTCAATGCTTCCATCGATATCAGTCAGGAGATCGGACAAATGATCATACCGAAGCTGATACTTCAGCCTATCGTCGAAAACTCGATCGTCCATGGACTTGAGGACAAACTGGACAATGGGCACATCAGTATCAGTGGCAGATTGGAAAATGGCAATGTGATCATGACGATTTGTGATGACGGGGTCGGCATCGAGAAAGAAAAAGTCGATCATCTCAACAGGCTTTTCACAGAATATCAGGCAGAATCACCGGTTTCCGCCGGCAATACAAAAGTTCGCATAAAGAAGGCCGACAGCTCCGAGGACGACATGCATACACATATCGGTCTGATCAATGTCGACAGAAGGATAAAAATGTATTATGGAAGCAGCTGCGGGCTTTTCATATCATCAGTCAAGGGCAAAGGCACGTGCGTCAGTGCTGTTCTGCCCGCCAGGAAGACACCTCCCGAGACAGCTTTTCAGAACAGAAGTTAATTTTTTCAAGGTTACAGTTAATATTGTGGCATTTCCTTCTGGCTTATCTGTACTACAATTTTATTGGAGTACTCTAGACTTTCTTAAAAGGAGGATTGTATTCGTATGAAAAGGATCTTGGTCATGCTTCTTTGCGTTAGCATCATGTTCACATTCCTGGCTGCATGTGGCAGCACTTCCGATAACAAAGGAGGTGTATCCGGCAAGAAAACCGAAGTGAAGATTTCCTGCTGGGGCATCGAGACAGATCCCAACTCAGTCATCATCAAGGATGCAGTTGAACTGTTCAATAAGAAGAACAACATGAATGCTGTTGCGACAGTAGTATTCACAGAGCAGGAGCAGTACAAGACAAAGATCGCTGCAGAAATGGCGGCAAATGAAGTTCCTGATGTGTTCAACACATGGGCGGCAGGCTTCCTGAAACCCTTCGTGAAAGCGGGTAAGGTGTATGACCTGACCGACAAGCTGAACAGCGACAAGGAATGGAAGGACAGATATGTACCCGGTGTCTATACGCCGCTGGAGTTTGACGGAAAAGTTTATGCACTGCCGACGACGCAGACGGTCGTATGTCTCTTCTACAACAAGGAGATATTTGACAGATATGGCCTGAAGGAGCCTAAGACTTTCGACGAACTCAAGAACATCATCAATGTCCTCAATGAGAATGGCATCACACCGTTTGCACTTGGAAACAAAGCTCCCTGGGTAGGTGCGATGTTCAGCGAGCTGGTTGTGAACAGGGTCGGCGGATCTGAACCGTACAACAAGGTTTACAACGGAACAGGCTCATGGGAGGATCCTGCGTTTATCGAGGCGGGCAAGATCATGCAGGAATTGGTGGATATGAAAGCATTCCCCGAAGGCTTCAATGCCCTTGACAATGACCCTGCACAGGCCGACTTCATAGCTGGCAAATCCGCTATGCTGGTCATGGGAAGCTGGGCTATCCAGCAGTTGTATACGGATATGCAGGATAAACTGGGCGTGTGCAAATTCCCCGAAATAACCGGAGGAAAAGGCAATGCTGACACATGGCTCGGCCAGCCCGACCAGAGCTTTGCCATAGCTGCAAAATCCAATGTCAAGGATGCAGCTGCTGAGTTCATCAAGACTATTTCAGATCCCGAGATACAGACCAAGCTGAGTGAAGCGGGCAACCTGGTGGCCACAAATATCGAACCGGATCCGGACAAGGTGAATCCTGTGGCGATGAAAGTCGGAGAACTGCTCAAGGACATGAAAGAGCTGTTCGTGTTCTACGATGTAGGTCTCGGAGCTACCATAGGAAACGAATACAACAACACCATCCAGGCCATCACGGCAGGTCAGTCAGTAGAGGAATCCTTCAAAGCTCTGCAGCAGTTCACCGAGCAGAACAGGGAGGACTAGCAGGGCTGTGTGAATGAGATGAGTGCGGTCAGGGCAACCTGACCGCCAAATCTTGCTTTACATAAGGAGACATGAAATGGATTCGATGATCAGAAACAAAAAATCGATACTGCTTTTTCTGATGCCGGCGCTGCTCATTTACCTGGGGATAGTGGCCGTGCCGGTGTTCAGTACCGTATATTACAGCTTTCACAAATGGAGCCTGGTGGATTCCAGACGATTTATCGGCTTCAACAATTTTGTCCAGCTTTTCACCATCGATAAAATATTCAGCACAAGCCTGAACAACACACTGCTTTTGCTGGTATTGTCCATCGTTATACAGGTGCCGCTTGCGATATTTCTGGCAGTGGCCATATCAGGCGTGACCAGAGGCAAGAGATATTTCAAGACTGTTTTCTTCATGCCAAACATACTGGCAAGCGTGGCCGTCGGTCTTCTGTGGTCATTCATATACAATGCTGAATTTGGTCTTATCAACAGGCTGCTCATTGCCGTCGGGCTCGAGAACCATACAGGACTCTGGCTTGCCGACCAGAAAACGGTGCTGGGATGTATCATGGTGGTCATATGCTGGCAGTTTATCGGCTACCATATGATAATCTACCTGGCTGCCATAGAAAACATACCGCCCAGTCTGATGGAGATGGCTACCATAGATGGAGCTGATTCGTGGCAAAGATTCAGGAACATAACTTTGCCGCTTATACGGCCTATTATAGGCATTGATACGGTTTTGATCGCTACGGGATCACTGCGCTATTTTGACCTTATATATGTTATGTCCAACGGCGGTCCGAACCACTCCAGCGAGGTCATGGCACTTTACCTGTACTATAAATCCTTCCGGGATATGCAGTACGGTTATGGCAGTGCTATTGCCGTAGTCCTGCTGTGTATGTGCCTGATCGTGACAGTGCTGCTGAACAGGCTGTTCAAATCGGAAGAAGTCCAGTTCTATTGAAGAACTGGAGCGCCGGTTCTTTTGACAAGTTTGAAGTATCAATCTTTGGCAAGGGAGAGTTTTTAACAGATGGATCTGTATATGAATAAAGGAAGAACGCTGCCGAAAAGGAAAGCCAGACCGATACAGGAAACGATTACTGTAGCTGTATTGTCACTGGTGTCATTGACGTACCTGTATCCGCTTTTATGGCTCATTATCAACTCGTTGAAAACTGACACCGAAATGTTCATCGATCCATGGTCGGTCATACCGTCTTTCCAGTTTGACAACTATGCAACTGCATGGGTATCAGGGAAAATAGGGACCAGCTTTTTCAATTCGGTGATGGTATCGTTCACTTCGGTGGGTGTGACCATAGTTGTTGCATCGATGGCGGCATTTGCACTGAAAAGATTCAAATGGAAGCTCTCGGGCTTTGTAATGGGCCTGTTTCTCATAGGAGTGATGATACCGATCCACTCTACTCTGATCCCGCTGTTCATGGTATTCAACAAGATCGGGCTGCTGAACAAACACATATCACTCGTTCTGCCCTACGTTGCCTTTGCTCTGCCCACTTCCATCTTCATACTCAGCGGCTTTATGGCTACATTCCCGAAGGAGATAGAAGAGGCTGCCGTAATTGACGGCTGCAGTATGAAGGGCGTATTCTGGAGAATTATTTTTCCACTGTCGAAATCCTCAATAGCGACCATATCGATATTCAACTTTGTCACTGCCTGGAATGAGCTGATGTTCGCGCTGATATTCATGACAAGCGACAGCAAGATGACGTTGCCTGTAAGCCTCACCAGGTTCAAGGGGCAGTACTCCACAAGCTGGACGATACAGCTGGCTGCTGTAGTGATAATGGTACTTCCGAGCCTTATAGCTTATTTCTTCCTGAACGATAAGATAATCAAGAGTCTTACCATAGGAGCTGTAAAAGGATAGATCATAAGCTGCATTGCTACGGCTCATCAATAAATCGGACGGGATTTTTCGTCAGGGATGCCGCTTTTCCTGTAAAAATATGAGTTGATCACGTCGCGCCATTCACAGGCATGTGCAGCCTGTTCTTCAAGCCTGGCAAGCACCCTGCCGAAGCAATCGGATCCGATGCGGCCTTCGAGGCTTTTCCACCTGTCAACAAGTTCGGCGGCCCTGGCAGCCCCCTCGAAATGAGAGTCGTATATGTACTGGATCAGCGTGATGCCGGATTTGAGCCTGTAATCGTACTCGACCCTGTGGAAGAAGAGCAGCAGCTCTTCAGGGCATGTTTCAATACTTTCGTATATCGAAGAATTCGGAGGGAAATACTTTCCTGCAAATCCCGTACCGGTGGCGACTGACCTGTCGACACCGATTCCTTTATGGTCGGCTCTGTGATATGTGCCCCATGCTGAGTATTCATAGCCGTCCACATTCGGCCCGTAATGGTGACCGGGATTGACCATCCAGCCGATACCCAGGGGCGTCGTATAGCTCTCGTATATATGATAAGAGTCAAGCAGCATGCCTGTTATCGTATCCGTGACCACAGGATCCCTGCCGAAGGTCTGCATTGTCCACTCCCTTGCTATTTCTTCGGAGGTGAGCCACGGATCCCATGCCAGCCTGCCATAGCAGTAGAGATTGGCCTGGGCCAGGTCATGTCCTGTCCAGTTCATGTCATCACCGATATTGGACACCGCTGCTATACCTGATATCAAGCCGTCCTCCGGCTCTGACAGTAATCGTGCCACAGTGCTGCCCTTGCCACGGCTGTAAGTGTCAAAGTCCAGCACATCTTTCCACATCGGTGCCAGATAACACAGATGTCGCTGTTGTCCTGTGTACTCCTGGGTTACCTGCAGTTCAAGCATATAATTCGATTTTTTAAGCCCGCCTATGAGTGGGGACACGGGTTCCCTGACCTGAAAGTCCATAGGGCCATTTTTTATCTGAAGGATCACATTATCATCAAAACTGCCGTCGAGAGGCATGAAATTATCATAAGCGGAATTTGCCCTGTCAGTGACTCTGTCGCGCCAGTCCTGTCTGCAGTTGTATACGAAACAGCGCCAGATCACCAGACCGCCGTATGGCTTGAGGGCAGCAGCCAGCATATTTGCACCTTCTGCATGATTCCTTCCGTACGTGAAAGGCCCCGGGCGGAACTCAGAATCGGCTTTGACGAGAAAACCGCCAAAATCGGGTATGTATTCGTATATCTCAGAAGCCTTTTCACTCCACCATGACCGTACTCTGCTGTCCAGCGGATCAGCAGTGTCAAGACCGCCCAGTTCGATGGGGCTGGAATAATTGATGCTCAGGTAGATCTTTATACCATATTCGCGGAAAATGTCCGCCAGTCTTGCTACTTTGGGAAGTTGCTCCTTCGTTATCAGCCTTGTTTCCGGTCCATGCACGTTGACATTGTTCAAAACGATACTGTTCAGACCGACGGATGCCATCAGACGGGCATAGTCCCTGACTCTTCTCAGATCTGTGGTGATTTGTCCGTTTCTGTAAAAAATAGAATTGCCGGCATAGCCTCTTTCGATGCTGCCGTCCATATTGTCCCACTGATTGAGCATGCGGAGTTTGATGGCCGGATTTTGCACTATATAAGCATTTTTATCGAAAGTTCCGCAAAGGATATGCCTTATGAGTGCGAATACGCCGTACAGAGCACCGGCGCCTGTTTTGGCTGCGATAACAGTGCAGTCGGCACCTCCGGTCTGACAGCTTTTTATGATGAAACCCTCGTTGTCCAGCCTGCAGGCTTCACTGTCAGAAATGTATCCATCCGACTCTGATCCGTTTCCGGTATCGGCGGTTTTCAGTGTTTTTCTCTGCGGGATCAGATGGATAAGCACTGTGTTGCCAGATGTCGGTTTTGAAACCAGTTCCGGTATCTTTCCGGATATGGCTGTCAATGCTTCTTTCAGTTCCTCGACAGCGACTTCAAGCTCCTTTTGTACCGGGTCGGCACAGATGCTGTCGAATAACACGGTGTTTGGATTCGGTTTTGTCCATGTGGCCTGATTGTATACCAGCCAGGCTTTGTAGCCACTTTTATCACAGTTATGTATATTTGTCATGCTAACCCTTTCCCGAGCAGATGTACTCAGCAGAGTGATTACAGTTATAGTTAAAATATATCATCAAAGACCTGATATCAAAGGTCACACAGCCGGTGATGCAGATGCTTTTGTCTGTTTGGATCTCAGTACCTGCCGTAATTCTGTATGGCATACATAACGGCACGCATGCTTGTCAGCAGGCTTCCGTTGTTGATGGAACCGGCAGTTGAGAGATTGAGCCCCCTGGTTTCTCTGGCCATCTCGCAGTCGCGCCTGACTTCCTTTATGATAGCTTCGATGTCATTGTTCATGAATGTGAATGGGGCCAGGCAGCCGTCTATCCTTGTCCGCGGCATGTATTTGCGTATCTCGTCCACGAGCACATTGGGACCGAAATTGCATCCAGTAAGGTTCAGCCTGCCCAGTATCGGAAGGAGATGTGCCATATCAGAATCGGAATGCTGATAGCGGTAATCATCCGGATCCGGACACCACCGGTCGAACACGGCCTTGAGTATCGGATATCCGAACAGTTCATACATCTCAGGTGTCAGAAGGCAGCAGTTGTCATCTGCGAAGCTGAATCCACCCGGGCGGTTCGTTTCATCATATCCCGCTTCTTCATCCATTATCGCTGCCATCTCTGTAATGACTTTGAGTATAACATCTGAGAATCTTTTTGCCAGGTCAGGCTCATCTATGATAAGGAATATGAGATTTTCAGCGCCATAGATAGATGTGGCCAGCGTGACAGGGCCTCGCACATGTCTCATCAGCGGCGGCTTTATCCCATATGTTTCATAGATGCGCTTCTTCTCGCTTTCCCAGTCAGGAGGCAGGATGAACTCACGCAGATCCAGCTTCTCTACTCTGTCAAGCAGCTTTTCCAACTCGGATGGCGTATTGACAGTGCCTTCAAGCCATTCAGAAATGCCGTTGTGTATATATTTTCCTTCAAAGACTTCGCCGATCCTTTTGACATACGGGAATTCCGCATCCGGTTCCGGAAGGGTTTCAGGGAGCAGTCTGCGTCCCACGATCCTTTCAGCCTTGTCATTATACCGCTTGTTGAGCTCGAGCCTTCTTTCACGTGGTGTATGACCCCATGGATTGCCCTCTTCTCCAAGCTCTGCAAATACACATTCCTCGCTCATCCTGATGCCCAGGGCTACCTGTGGTGCATCCGGACTGAAGCAGTTGTCCTTGTGTGCCAGCTCATCGTCCTTCCAGAACTGGTCGAGATCGACATCCAGCATGGCCGCATCTTTTGTGCTCATGGTCACATCCCTCCTGGCAATATGATACAGGTTCGCTTTCAGCCATTCAATGGAACTATTGAAGTTTCTTTGTAATAATTAAGGGTGCTATTCCAGCGGTTCGTTCTCAGGCCAGTCATAACCGGCATTTTCCCGGGTAATGTCGCTGGCACTGCCACCGGGGACTTCCTCATACCATGAACTTCCGTCCTGCAAATCATGATGTTGCCCGCCGCCTGTGACCGGATCATTGCCGTGGCCATCGGATGGCCAGAGCCAGTCGAAGATATCATTGAACGGATCATCGTCCGTTGGTATCGGAGGCGCACCATGTACCGTACAGTATTCACCCGCGGGCAGTTCATACACGACATCCCTCGGAGCCTTTTCGTTGGGTTTTTCAGGCAAATAGGGAATTTCGCGCTGAATGAATACCTTCGTTTCGACTTTGTCTGCCGGGCAGTAGGGTCCCGCCAGCAGGTTGCGCTGCATGGTGTCATGGCTTTCAGTACAGACCTGCGCTTCCACATGTACTGTACAGACATCATCATCACGAGGCTCTGTACCTTTTATGAAATATTCCGTTATTGTGGCATTGCCTCTTGGGTCACGTTTGCACAGCTCTGTTGCCACTTTCCCGGAGTAGATACAGATTTGTTTTTTTACGATGTCATCAGGCATCTCGTTGAAATCCTTCCACGGCAGATCTTCATGCACTTTTTTCATGACGGCTGCCCATATCTTGTGGGCTTGCCACATTTCTTCAGTCTTGACCGGTATTGGCTCGCCGCCTGAGTTGTCATAGCCATACCATACAGCAGCGGCATAGTAGGGGGTATAGCCCACCAGCCATTTGTCGATATTGCTTTGGGTTGTACCAGTTTTTACAGCGACCGGCATGCCTATTACTTCTTCATTGATATTCGATGCTGCTGTACCTGAGTATGGGTACGGTGATGTCCGGCCCCTGGTCACTTCCTGCAGCAGATCTGTCATGATGAAGGCTGTCTGCTCGCTGTATACGATATTTACTTTTACATTTGTCCTGTCGAGAAGCACCTTTCCGTTGCTGTCCTTTACCATTGTAAAGGTTGTGGGCTCATAATACAGACCCTCATGTGCAAAGGGCACATAGGAGGCCGCCAGTTGAAGCGGATTGATGCCCTGCTCCCAACCGCCCAGAACCAGCGAGATATACTTTTCCTTTTCTCTGTCGATACCTGATTTCTTGAGATATTCTATGGAATTATCCGCACCCAGGAAGTCTCTCCACACTACTGCGGCGACTACGTTGACAGAGTTTTTTATGGCGTTGCGTACAGTAGTCAGGCCGTCATACCTGTTGTTGTAGTTGGTCGGATAGGCTCTTTCGGAATCCTTTCCTGTCAGCATATAAACAGCTTTGTCATCGATGACGGTCGCGGCTGTAATAAGCTTCATATCTATAGCGGGGCCGTAGGCCACTATGGGCTTGACGGTGGATCCGGGCTGTCTCTTCATGAGCGATGAGGAGGCCCTGTTGAGTGTGTTGCTGGCTTCTTTCTTGCCATAACCACCATACAGCGCTTTGACATGGCCGTTCTGGACATCGATTATGGCCATGGCCCCCTGCGGATGCTCCAGTTGTCTCCTGGCCGTTTCATTCACCAGGGGGAAATATGTCTCGTCCATGAATACCGAGTCCATGTCTGCCTGGATCTTGGGATCCATCGTGGTATAAATCTCGAGTCCGCCGCCGTATATCATATAATTTGCCATGGTCGCCGATATGTTCATCTCTTCCATCAGAGCCTTGCGGACATCCACGATGACCTGGTCGACGAAATAGCTCTGCACACTGGATACCTTTTGTGATTTGGACTTGGGAGCGTACTTCAGATCCTCCTTGATAGCCTGGTCATATTGTTCCTTCGTTATTTTTCCAAGTTCAAGCATTTTACCGAGTATGACTTCCTGACGCTCCTTGGCGTACTCACGGCCTTTTTCAGTAAAGGGATTGTATTTGGCAGGATTTTTCGTTATCCCGGCCAGCAGCGCGCATTGAGCCAATGAAAGCTCACTGACAGGCTTGCCAAAATATTTCTTGGACGCTGACTGGACTCCGGTGCAGCTGTTTCCCCAGTATCCAAGGTTCATATACAACTCGAGTATCTGCCATTTCTCCAGTTTTTGCTCAAGAAGTATCGCAGCATAGCCTTCCTGGACTTTTCTCTTGATGGAACGCGTCGTATCGCCTGTTATGTTCTTCACGACCTGTTGAGTAATGGTGCTGCCGCCGCGTGTAGCTTCACTGCTTCCGGTGAGTATGCTTTTGACGAACCCCAGGCCTGCGTTTATGACACCCTGGATATCAACACCCGGATGCTGTTCGAAGCGCTCGTCTTCAATGGAAATAATGGCATCCTTGAGATACTGGGGTACTTCCTTATCGGTGACGGGTTCGCTGTCCATATTGTCTCTGCCGGTGAGCTTCTGGATTATATTGCCTTTTGAGTCATAGATCAGAGTTGTCCTGTTGGAAGCCTTGGCAATCAGCTGCTCATCAGTGATAGGCTCTGCAGTTTCTATATATGCATAGACAGCACCGCCTACCAGTCCGGTCAGCGCGCACCCTATCGAAATGACGAAAATGAGGATGCAGGCTATCAACGTCAATGCGAACTTTTTTATAAATAAAGATTTTCTCTGTTTTTTCTGTTTTTCAGGTTTGCTTCGCTTCTTTGCAGTTCCTTTTGAAGCAGATTTTTTTCCGAACTTCATCTTCTCCTCCTTGTCAGAAACAAACAGTTGATACATACTGTACAAGATGTTTAGACTGCTTTATTGTACTGACAGTTCCACAACAAAAATGCTAATACATTATAGCACATTTGGCATTTGACTGTAAAACCGATAAAAATGACACCGCGCTCGGTGCTCAGGTGCCTGTTTATCATACAGTATTATGGAAATAAATGTCAGAGGACAGCTCGGGAAACCGGTATCCCGGAATAAGTGTAATGAGCAGTGCGGGGCAACTGTATCCCGGAACAGGTGCAATGTGCAGTGCGGGACGACGGTATCCAGGAATAAGTGCAATGAGCAGTGCGGGACCACGGTATCCCGGAAACAAGAGGCAGGTCTCACACAAGACTCCGGTATCCGGGAAAAGTCTCCAGGTATATTGTGAGGCAACTGTATCCGGCACCTTGTATTGTCGATTCCGATTATATAAAATAAGGATGGATTATAAGCGAAGGGGGTCGTGGGTCTTGCAGATCAAGGTAGGGGAACTTATAAGGGCCAAACGGGAGGAATACAACATATCGCTTGTGGATTTTGCCAGGCAGGTCGACATATCGCCGGGATATCTTTCACAGCTTGAAAACGGCAAAAAAACCAATCCCAGTCTTGAAGTAATGCTCAAAATCGCACAGGAACTTGACTTGGATATCGACTCTCTGCTGGGTCTCGATCAGGAAAGTGAGACACCTGCACTCAGGATCCCTTCGCTGCTGAGGCTTGTCATCGCAAAGGACAGGAATCTCAAGGCTCTCGAAGACAGAGAGATCCAGAGAAAGATAAGCAATTTGCTGGACCGCATACTCCAGAGCAAATATCTGATAGAAGACAGCGAGTTGTACGGATTGTTCCTGGAAGATCTTTATGTACAGACGGAAACCACCCTCAAACGGTATATGTCGATGGAGATATTGAAAAACATGGGCAGGGCATAGCGTATGAAAACATTGGCTGAGCATAGGCCGGAAATTACGGACTGAGCAAAGCCCGGAAATAATCGGCCCGGCATACACAGGCAACATATGCAGGGCGAAAGCAGGGAAACCATGTGCCGGACATGGCACAGAAACATTGACCGGGCAGCGGATGTGCACATAGCAGGTTTTTGTCATTTGAAGCGGTTTTCAGGCGAAGTGGGTTTACAGGATGTCGTCATTTTCAAAAAATGAACACGAAACGCCGGTCCGGAATGGGAAATTAAAATATCAGGAGTGTAACCAAAAAAGTCCCTGCAGCATATTATGAACGTAAAGAAAGCTGCATTCCAGTGATCTGATCAGACTGATGCAGCAGGAGGGTCGGCATGCTCAGGAACACCAACCTGTACCGCAGATGGTGGTATGTAAAAAGACGGAACATCAACAGTATCCGTCTGCTGCTCCGCCTTTTGATCACATTGCTCATAATGTGCACTCTTCTGTTGTTTATCCGTATGGATATACTTGCCAGTCTGTTACCTTGACTGCCTTATACGTCAGATACATACCCGGCTGTGCACGTCATCCGCATCTGTACCGATGCTGCCATGATGCTTCTCAGAATTCACCCGACAACTGTTTCGAATTGATCTGACAGTCATCTGTATCCATTCCAAAGCCGATATGATATATCCTGAAAGCCATTCCGAATTCATCCGTCAGGCAATCTGATGTCTCAAGACAGTGATTTGGCTTTATCTGAAAATTGTATGAATACATTCGGCAACTAGTCCGTATTCACCCAACAGCCGCTTCGACGATACTGGACATCTGGTACGGGTCCTAATTGCTTTCCTCGTAGATGTCCTCCAATACACTGCTCTTTTTATAGCTCCTCCTGGGTTTTTCCGGAGCCTTTTCCTCCTGCGCATCCTCAAGCATCTCGCATTTGCCCTGGAACAATGCGCCCTCATCCGCGACAAAGCTGTTGACCTTGATATCTCCGTACAACTTTGCGGTGGAAAGTATCTTCAACAGCCCCCTGGCCAGGATATTTCCTTTTACAGTCCCGGCAAGATGGACATTTCCTGCTTCCACATTTCCTTCAACAGTAGCGCCGTTTCCTATATATGCATCACCGGTGACCTTGATGTCGCCGATCACTTTTCCGTCTACTCTCACAGTGCCCTCAGACTCGATGCTTCCCTTGAATACCGAGTTGCTGCCTACGAGTGTGTCTACTCCTTCACGGAATCCCGCACTTCTCTTTCTCATAGCTTACCTCCTGAGATTTTCTAAATCGATCTTCTGCTGATCCTATCGATGTCAGCTGCCGCTGCAAATATCCATGACGCCGTTTTCCTGTGCCGCATTTATTTTTTCTCCAGATATTCCAGAGGATCGATAGCTGTTCCGTACAACTGGATTTCAAAGTGGAGGTGAGGCCCTGTACTGCGGCCTGTATTCCCTACTTTTGCTATCACTTCGCCCTTTTTGACCTCCTGGCCCGGTTCGACCAGGATTTTTGAGCAGTGACCATATACTGTGACGAAGCCGTTGCCGTGGTCGATCCTGACTGTCCGGCCTGTTGCATATGTGTATTCGGCATAGGTCACCTTTCCGCCTGCCGCTGCCTTTATGGACGTACCAGTATCAGCAGCTATATCCAGCCCCTTATGGAAAGTCCTCTTCCTGGTGAAGGGATCCCTCCGGTAGCCGAACTCGTCAGTGATCCTGCCCTGGACCGGCCACAATGTAGGGATGACCTCCATGAATGCATTTATTTTTTCTTCAGCAGCCTCTATATCTGCCTCCGGTATCCCGGATCTGCTGTACAGCAAGGTCAGGCTGTCAAGGGAATCCTTGAGCTGCCGCATGTCGGAGGTGAATGCGGTCTCTGTCCTTTCTCCGGAACGGCTGATCTTAATGCTTCTCTCTTCCAGGTACTCATCTGTCAGCTGGTTGAACTTCTCGGTGAACTCTTCTATCTTGTCATTCACGACTTCTCTGAATGCTGCACTCTCGTTTTTCAGCGATTCTATCTCTTCTGTTTTTTTACGCAGGAGCATGCTCTGTTCGGCAGTGGTGCCGTAAAGATCGCTGACGTTCTGCCTGAGTGCTTCGTTTTCCCCTAGCAGCCTGGATATGTAAAGGCCGCCAAACACAAATACTGCGATCAGTATTACGAAGAAGGCGACCATCTTGGCGTAAAATGAATTGAATTTCAATACTTTTACACGACTCGATGAATGCGGGACCAGAACTATGGAGAGGTATCTTTTTTGTGCTCTTTTTGCTTTCCCCTTTTTCATATCGAACCATCCTGCAACAATGATAAAACCATCTATTTTTATCTTTTGTACAGTGATGACCGAAAAAAAAGGCACTGAATAATATTCTACAAAGATTCAAATTTTCCTCTTTTTTCGGAAAATATTATCACCCCAATTATTTATATCTGATATCGCTGCCAATGTCAAATCATTTGTCGAGAAAAAATAAAGAGGATTTTGTCCGGCTTTAGCGAATTATATACCTTATTAAGGTATAGTGATACACCATAAAATGGTAATTTTGAAAGAGACGCAGAGACAGTAGTAACGGGGATGAAGCGGATGATAAAAATCAGAGCAAAACTGATCCTTGCATTTGCGGCAACCATACTGATATGCTCTATAGCAACACTTGCTGTTACATTCGGCGGCTACAACATGATGGTGTCAGGGATAGCTGCAAGTGCAGACAGCAACAACAGCCGCATCATCAGCGTTCGCGAAATCAGCGGTATGGTACATGAGCAGTACAGGAATATTTCCCGTGCTGTGATAGCAAGAGATGTGTCACTGTTAGATGATCTTGAGACCAGGTATGAGAAAATCGGGCAGGCTGTCACCAGGCTGGCTTCTCAATCAGAAGAAAGTGAACGTGCAGAACTGGAAAAGCTGAGCGGACTGGCCGAACAGTTTGTCCGGATATGCAAAACGGATATCGTCAAAGGGATCGAAAGATCAGACCCTGCAGGATATCAGGGCCTGCTGGCTGACTTCACTTCACGGTATGATTCTCTTATCCAAAAGGAAACTGAATTAAAAGACATGATACTCGGACAGGCTGATGCCGTGGCTGCAAGGCTTGTGAGAGATGCGGAAAGATTGGGCTCACTCTCTTCAGAACAGCTTGAGGTGCTGGGAGAACTTCTGCCGTCAGCCGAGAAGGTGCTGCAGGAGTATAAGTCGGCCATTGATGCCAACCGGAGTTTATTGCTGCTGCGTGATGGTCAGCAGATAAGGATAGGCGAGCTTGAGTCTCAAATAGAAGCACTGCTTGAAGAGATAAGCAGGCTGAAAGCAGAATTGGATGAATTGAAGGGGCAGCTTCTAAGTTATACGGGGCAAAACGCCTCAGGAAGAGCAGCGGCGCAGGCAGGAGCAGGAGTGACCGGTGGAGCCGGTGCAGCTGGCGGGGTTGGTGCGAATGCGGCTGGATTGCAGGCGGGCGCATCGTCGGCAGGATTATACGCCAGTGTGCCGTCGGCGGGACTATACACAGGGGCATCGTCGGCGGGATTATACACAGGCGCATCGTCGGCGGGAGTGCAGGATCAGGAATCAATGCTTATGAGCGGGTCAGCGGGGGTTCAGGCGGGACCTTCATCCGGTATTAATGCGGTCTATGACCAGGCCCTTGCTGAAAGTGTACAAGAATATCTCGATTCCGTATTGCTCAAGGGAACGGATATCAGGAGTATAGTCAGTGGTTTGACGGCAGCCGGTAATCAAAAGGCATTGCAGAAGCTGACATCCATCAATGCAGCGATAACATTGACAGCAGAGGCATATGGCAGAGCTCAGGCCGGGATGGCAGCTGGCAGCAGTGAAGAAACAGAGGCATCCAGGGAAGCGGCAAGAAGCGCAGCCGCCGAACTGGAAAGACTGGCATCGGAACCGGGTGCCGAATATGCTGTGCTTGCTGCAGAAGCTGCTAAGGAATGCGGACAGCTGGAAGCGGCGATAGCGCCGTTGGCAGAAGCAAGACGGGCCCTTGAGGACACGGGGCTTTCCGAGAGCTTTGCACACGCATCAGGACTCTATGACCAGCAGATCGAAGTGCTGGGAAAACTGGAAACGTCATACAAGACTTATCTGGCCGATGATATAGAAAGATCTCAAAAGCTCAAGAACAGTTTGCTGCTGACGCTGGCAGGGATAGCTTTCGTATCTCTGTTCATCGGGATGTTTGCGGCACTGTGGCTCTCGGGTAATATACTCGTGCCGATACGAAGCATGACCAGGCTGCTTGATAAAGCCAGCAGGGGAGATCTCACCGGCAGGGTCAGTGACAGGAGACGAGATGAAATCGGTGAGTTAGGCGAAAAGGTCAACATAGTGCTGGACGGACAGCAAAAGATGATAGAACAGGTGAAGGCCACTTCGACCAATATCGGAAAGCTCAAAAACAGCCTTGCGGAACTGTTTACACACAGCAGAGAGAACACCGGGAAAGTATCCAGTGGCTTCAGAAGCATAATGCAGAGCCTGATGGCTGCGATAAGGGCTCCCGGAACCGACAGCACAGCGGCGACTGCAGATGACACAGCCGAAGTGCTCGCTGTTACTACAGGGAAAGCTGTAGAGGAAGGCATGAAGGCCATCGAACTGGCTGCAAGCGGAGAGAGATTGGTCCAGGAAGCGGAAGAAGTGATCCGCAATGTGACAGACACTGTGAAGCAGATAGCCGACTCCATAAACGAACTCGAAGAGTCGTCAGACAAAATCGGCAACATAACAGATACGATTACAGAAATAGCATCCAAGACCAACCTGCTGGCACTCAATGCTGCCATCGAGGCGGCAAGAGCAGGGCAGCAGGGCAAAGGCTTCACTGTGCTGGCGGAGGAGATACGTAAGCTCTCGGAGAGGAGCAATGACGCGGCGAAGGGGATACGTCAGCTGATAAGTGAGATACAGGAAAGGATTCAATACGCTGTTGTGCGCATTGGTGACGGAGTGGCCGGTGTAGATGTGGGGGTAGGCAAGATAAACCATGCCAGGAGCAGCATCCTGGAGATAACAGATGTAATCAGCCAGGTGGTTGAAACCCTCAGGAGCACTGCAAATTCAATAAGCTCCAGACATGAAAATACCGCGGAACTGACGGGAGCAATGAGCACGCTTGAGCAGACGGCAAGCGAGACAGTTGCGTCCGGTGAAGAGATTGATGCGGAACTGGAACTGCAGCAGAAAACGATAAGAGAAATGGAAGCCGTGACGGAAAAACTCGATGAGGTCACAGGCGCCCTAAATGAACTACTGGGTAAATTCCGGATTTAGCCGGCTCAAATATTTCATCAGCGGACGACGGCGCTGTGCGACGAGCGCCGCTGCATGATTTGAGGCACTGCATCAGCCGATGGCACTGCACGAAGAGCTCCCGATGCAGGATTTGCGGGCCTCACCGACCGTCAGCGCTGTGTGATGAATACCCGGCACATGATTTGAGGCACTGCATCAGCCGATGGCGTTGTTTGGCGGATGATGGTGCCTGGATTCTGTACACTTC
>Ga0209537_1000580_pt1 | contig 44416 bp, 13 predicted proteins | sample BioPla4DNA1_FD_187698 | JGI IMG/M metagenome (GOLD analysis project Ga0209537, IMG submission 187698) | Biogas fermentation microbial communities from Germany - Plant 4 DNA1 (SPAdes) (version 2) | ecosystem: Engineered > Bioreactor > Anaerobic > Digestate | place: Bielefeld, North... | reverse complement strand
TACCATGAATACCGTTCATGCCGGCCAAAACCAGGTTCTAATATCTTTTATCTCTAGCTCAAAGAGTCACTGCCATGACCAGAGGAATTTTACACATAATATTGGACTTGATCTAAATTGCCTTTTTTCATATATTAGCGGCCTAAGGAAGATAAAGCATGGCAAATAAGGAGTCTGTAAAGAAATTTTATTTCACTAGACCTTATAAAGTTATTGCATGCATATTAGTTGTTACAGTATTTGTTACAATGGTCCTGCAATCGGCTACAATGGTCGCCATCAGCCGCAGCGATAATAGATTTGAAGCGGCGGTCAATTACCTGGTGGACAATACCGAGTATGTAAACAAAGACACCCCCCAGAGGGTGATCGATTATCTCGGTACCCTGGGCAGTGAGCAGACTATTGCTGACTATTACACCCTGGCCAGCATGCAGATCGCCCGGGGCGAATATGACAAGGCCCTGGTGAACATAGAAAAATGCCTCAGCCTGTATAACAATGAAGACCACGGGCTTTATGTGGATCTTTTAATGAAACGCGGGTGTTTGCAAGTGATGCTGGGCCAGTACGATGCAGCGCTGAAGAGCCTGGACAAAGCCTTGAAAGAAGCGCCGGCTGAAGCCGACATTTATCTGGTCAAAGCGCAGATTTACGCCCAGCGGGAAAACATGGAGGCTTTAACTGAATGCCTGCGCAGCTATCTTAAACTCAAGCCTGACGATACCGCGGTGCGGGCCTTGTTGGCTCAGACTCAGCTAATCCAGGGGGATTACCAGGCCGGTGCCGAGCAATATGCGGCGATAAAGGATGCCGGTACTGATGCTCAAACTGAATACCTGTTTGGATTGAATGCCGTGAAGCATTCCGACTTTGCAGCGGCCGAGGAAGCCCTGACCAGGGCTATAACAAAGGACGACAGCTTTGACGGCATTTATTATTATCGAGGGGTAAGCAGGATGTCACTGGGTAATTATAGCGGGGCCATCGAGGATCTGACCGTTTCTATTGAAAGAGAGGACATGCTGCAGGCCAGCTATTATACCCGGGGATTATGTTTCTTCATGACTGAGCAGTACGCAGAGGGACTGGCTGACATCAACTCAGCTGCTCAAAGAAACGATGATCCCGAAGTGACCAAGCTGGTCGAGCAGCTCATCGCTGAACTGCAGGCAGCACAGTCCGTGGACTTACCCGATACGGAGGACATGGAGCAGGTTGACCAGCCGCAACCTGCACCAGTTGTGCCGGCTGAGACGAATACGACTACAGAGAGTACAGATAGCACTCAGTAATATCATCGAATCCATAATTGAGATGAAGATATTTATTCTGAAAAAATGAGGTGTTGCTATGCGAGGTATTGCCGGAAAGAAAGCTACTGTAAAATGGGGAATCTTAGCCAGCCTGCTTTTGATTGGGCTGTTGGTTTTCGGATTTTCTTCGTTTGCTCTGGCGGGCGAAGGGGAGGAGTCTGCCCCTTCGGCGGTAACGTCCAGTGATAGCGGTAGCTCCGGCGGTGATACTTCAGGAGGAGGCGACACTGCCGGTGACAGCGGTAATTCCAGCGATTCTTCCGGCAATAGCGATAATTCAGGCGGCGGGGATACTGGCAGCTCCGGTAGCAGCAACACCGATAGCGGTGATGTATCCGGCGGTGATACTACTGGAGGCGACACTGCTGGTGACAGTGATACGCCCAGTGACCCATCCAGTAACGGTGATAGTTCAGGTAGCCGGGAAGCCGGCAGCCCCGATAGCAGCAGCAATGATTCCGGTGATGTGTCCGGTGTCGATACTTCCGGAGGACACGACACTTCTGATGACAGCACTTCTTCCAGCGATAACAGCGATGATATTTCCAATAACCAGGATGCCTCTGGCAATACTGAAACTCCAGGCAGCGGAGATATTGGTTCTGAAGACGGATCAGGCAGTACCGGCAGGTCAGGGGATTCAGGAGATGCAGGGGACGATGACGGCCCCATGATGACCATGAGCTTGCCTGGCCAAACAGAACCCCCGACGGGGACACCAACACCAGAAGAAGTCACTGTTCCTGAATATCAGATTCCCGACGGCTCAGCCTACATAATTGGCAGTGAAGATACCGTTTACTACAATACAGCCACTCAGAATGCCATTCAACAGGCGATTGAAGCCGCCAAAGCCACTGCGGCCAGCCAGGTTACCATTATCGTTAATAACGGTGTCTATACCGGAGGAATACAGTTAATCGTTCCGGCACCTGCCGGGGAGGAGGGGGAAGGATCATCTGAACCCGCCAGCAAAATGCTGCTGCAGATCATCGCGGCGGACGCCTATACCACCGATGAGACCACCGGCGACATTACTCCTAATACCAATTCCGCCGGTGGGGTAGAAGTTGAAGGGGATCTGAACTTCGAGGGTATAGATGTGCTGCTGGCAGGACTCTATCTTTCTCTCAGAAACACCATTAATGTAAAAAATGCCGATAAGGTTACCTATTATGGCACTGCCCTGGATGATGAAGTCAAGATCAACCTGGACAATATTGATGACAGCATCACCATCGATTCCGGAGGCGGTGATGATGTACTCGATATTTCGATACGACAAAGTCCATCAGTGAGTATTTCCCTTACCAAGGGGGAAGGTTTTGACGCTGATACCGGTGAATTAACAGAGACGGGCCAGAACCTGGTCAAAGGTTTGATCAACGCGGGATTATCCGAGCTGGGCGGATCTGGAGGAACCAGCAGTGACACCCGCCTGAAGGCAGTGATCAGTGGAGGCGCTGGGGATGATGAGATCACCATTACCCTGATCAACAGCACCGACATAACTACCACTCAGGATGAAACGCCCAACACCGCACCAACTGGAGTCGAGTTTGATCTGGATCTTTCCGCAACTGATCTCACCGTCAACGGCGGAGCCGGCACAGATACCATTACAGTTAACGGGGGTATGGAACTGGGACTCACCACCGTGATCCTCAACCCCATCCTGCAGGCCATGTTGGATTATACTCCTGTAGCAGCGGATGCTCTCAATATACCCGGCACGGAAATCAAGATCAATGGCGGGGCCGGAGACGATTTGATTAATGTACATACCACCGCTTCTTTCAGCAGTTTCCGGGGAGTGGATGTTACGGTTGACGGCGGGGCAGCTTATGATCGCACCAACCTGACCGGTAAGCTTCAGGATTATGAAGACAATAATAACAATATAAGCGGGGATGCTGACCGGGTAGAGATGAGTACTCTGGCTGAAATCAATATTTTAAATGATCTGGCGGCTATCTCCAGGTTAAAGAGCTTGCTTTCCATCAATATGAGCGGGATTGAGGCGGTCACCGATGAATTGATCGGCAAGCGTACCGTCAATATTGATGATCTGCAGACTGTACCTGAGTTTGCCAGCTTTACCAATTATGTCATCAATGGCGACAACGGCCCGATCAATTACACCAATAACACCGGCAGCGGAACCTTTCTGACCAATCTTGTTATCAAGGGCAGCGATATACAGATAGGGACAGTCAATACTCCCTATATAAATATCATACTTGCGGCAGAAGACAGCGATCTGAATCAGTCCGGCAGTATAAATATAATAGGAAGCGTTACAGGAAAAAATATATTGGTCAGGGTAGTGAACACCGACAGCCACGCCCTGGAAATCGTTGACAACGATCTCACCGATGATGAAGACGATTATGAGCTGGAGGGCAGCCTCTTTGATATTGTCAGCGATGTTTCCATTAATATAGGTTCCGGTGGTCAATTGATTGCCGATCAAACAGTTACGCTGGAAGCCCTCAGCAAACAGACCAAACCGCTTATCCCCACCCTGGAAGAGCTAACTGCCAAGTTTGGCGAGGAATGGGCCCAAGCTCTCAACATCAACTTCGTAGCCGTTAAGGTTGGCAGCGCAGTGATAGATATTCAGGGGGCCATAGAGGCAGCTGCTATCCGCGCTAAGGCCAATTCCCTGGTCAATGTTTCCGCCATGAACGATAACCTGGCTGCTTTCGGCATGCCTCTGGCAGTTGGAGTGGTAGTTTCCCAGGCGGGCATAACTGCAAGCGGTGATGCTCAACTGAAGTCTACAGCGGGCGGAATATTCTTGAAAGCCGATTCAGATGTTACACTGGAAACCCATGCCGTATCCGGAGTGCTGCCTTTCGTTTTGGCAGTATCTGCTGTGGTCAACGATGCTTATGTGGACATCAGGGGCAATACCCAGGTGAATTCCCAGGGTGATACTACGGCTTCAGCATACGGATGGACTAATATCTCCACATCGGCCTCCGGACCGAAAGCAACCACCGGTTCGACCGGGGGCGGTTCAACTGGCCCCAAGCCGGCCGGTAATTCGGGTGGATTCTTTGCCGTATCCGTGGCGGTACAGAACGTGTTTGCCTCTATAAGGGAAAATGCCAGTGCAAATAGCGGAGGCAATCTGACTTTGAGTTCAATGGCCCGTGAGCGGGTGAAAAATGAGGCCACTTCCAGCCCTGATGATGGCGGCACCTCTTTTACGCTCACCAATCTGATCAATAAGGTCAACAGCCTTTTAACCAAGTCCGCGACTCAAACCAACTCTGGCAACACCGGAAGTCGCGGCAGCTCTGGCCTGACCAGCATTGTTTCCCGGCTGAGCGGTTCAGGTTTAGGTGGCGGCACCTCAACCGGCATCACCGATCTGGTCAATACAGGAACTGCCGGTGCCACTGGCACCGGACAAGCCGGAACCACCAGCAGTACTCAGCTGGTGGGAGCCTTGGCGGTAACCTATGCCGAGAATATCAACAAAGCCTTCATCGATACCACCGGCATCATTAAATCGGCAGGAACTCTTGCGGTTCATGCCAACAGCTCTACCGTAAATGAAACCCTGGCTGATGGGTCACCTATTAAGAGAACCAGTACCGGTGCCACCGGGGCCGCCAACCCTGGAGCAGGTACTCCAGAACCCGGCATGACCTATGAAGGTCGTACTCAGGGCAAGGTTACCTTTGCCACCACTCAAAACGGCTTCCTGACTATAGATCAAACCGAAAATCAGAATCCGGGAGACGTAATCACCATAACGGTGCACGCTAACGATGGGTATAAGCTGGACAGAATTACGGTTAACGGTACAGCTTTGGCGGCCGGAGTACTTACTTTCACCATGCCTGCCGATGGAAGTCCGGTTACCCTGGGAGCCACCTTCGTTCCCAAAAGCTATACCGTCACCAGCAGCAATGAGAATGCAGCAGCCGGTACCTTCTATACCAGTCCCAGATACGGAGATGAAGGAGACAGCATCATCATTCATGTCACCCCCAACGACGGCTATACCATAAATGAAGTTTTGGTTACCTATACTGGAGCGACAGGATCACAGGTCACTCTTGCACCGCAGCAGGTGACCGGGCAGCCCAACCAGTACCAGTTCACCATGCCAGCTGCCAATGTCACGGTTACCGTCAGCTTCCAGGGAGTCAGCAAGAAACTGTACATTGATTCCGGGATCAGCTACGGCACGATTACCGTTAAAGATTCCACCGGCAATGTGATTGTTTCCAATGCCAGCGGTTCAGAAATGGAAGCAGATGTACAGGTGGGAACAGTGCTGACTGTGGAAGTGACACCGGCGCAGGGATACCGGCTAAAAGCCAACACTCTGAAAATCGGTGACAAGGTCATACTGCCCAACGCATCCGGCGTATACCAGTTTACCATGCCGACCACAGTTTCCGACCGGATCGGTTTGGGGGCCATATTTGAGCAAGGTACCCCCACTGCCTCTACTACCGGGCGCACCGGCAGCATCGCTCTGGGTGTGGGTGTAAGTGTGGCGGTAGTCAATCATGACAACCAGGCCTATGTCAATGCAGCTTCCGGGCCTGTGGAAGCCGGCGGTCTGGACATCTCTGCGGAAAGCAGCAATATTTCTTCCGCGGCTATTTCCAGAAGCGGCTTTACGGCAGCAGATCTGGGGTTGGCCGGAGCCCTGACGGTTCATGTGGTCAAGGCCAAAAACAGCGCCGAACTGAACCATGATCTAATATTAAGCGGCGGCAGCCTTGATCTTAAGGCCAACGTGTCAAAGAGCAAGTTTGTTACCGTAGCGGATGCAGCCGGCACCTCAGCAGGTGAAGCGTCCGGAACTACCCCCACCGGCAGCCCGGCTTCCGATTCAGTGGGCATAGGTGCAGGCATAGCCATAGGTGTTATCGGTGTGGACAGTTACGCCAGGATTGCTGACGGAGTCTCCATCAGCCGGGCTTCTGATGATACAATTTTGGACTCCATGAATGTGACCGCCTCCTACAAAGGCAGCGAGGAAATGATAGCCAAAGCCGGTGCATCAGGCGGAACAGCCATTGTGCCGGTTCTGGCCCTGGATATATCGGGTATATCTGTTGATGCCAGCAGCGGGATTAACAGCAATGATGCCAAACTCAGGTTTAGCGGCGATGTCAATATTCTGGCAAGCAACCAGATCACCCGCAGCATTCTGGCCGATGCGGCCGCGGTGGGCGGCGGGGTTGGAGCCGGAGGCACATTCATCATAGATATTATCAATGATAGCGCCAATTCCACCCTGGGACGCAGCGTAAGGGCGAAGAAGGTGAGAGTCAAAGCCGATTCAGTCAGCAGGCTCACAGCAAATGGCAAAGCGGGAGCTGCCGGCGCCACCAGCAAGACGCCGCCGGGAAGCAGCGGGGGCGGCGGTTCATCAGGCGGCTCAGGGTCCGGTGGTTCGAGTGATGGATCCGGTCCGGGCGACGGTTCGGGGGAAGAAGGTTCCTCGGGGTCAGGTGATTCTGACCCGGATGATCCCTATGAGGGGATAGCCAAACTGTTTGAAGAAGGCGAAGATCCGCCTCAGGATGAAGAGGATTACAGCGAAGATTTTGCCAGATTATTTAATGAAGGAGAAGCAGATGCTGTAGCTGATGCCAACACCCAGGCAGCAGCAAACCTGGCTGATATAATCGGCACCCAGAATGTGACCGGCGATGCCATCAGCAGCCTAGTTGCCAATCGGCAGAGGGCTGAGACCTCGGAAGGCAGTGTTCAGGTAGCTGCTACCTTTACATTGAACATACAGAAGAACATTTCTAAAGCAATGATTGCCGACGGGATAGTGGTTGAAGCCTTTAGGCCCGGGGAAGATGCTGAAGAAGACGATGGATCCATCATAGTTGAAAGCAAGAACGATACCGATGGTGTCATAACCTCTAATGCTTCTGCTACCAACTCTACTACCGGGGTTGGCGTAGCAGTAGGCATAAATATCGTTACCTACGAAAATATGGCCCAGGTTGGTGATGTGCGGCTTACCGGAGAAAGCCTGACCATAATGGCAGACATATATGAAAAAGAAGCCAAGAACGTTCTGGAAGATATAGTCAATGAACTGCTGGAGAAATTAAAAGTTAAAGATATAAAAGATATAGCTGATACAGTGCTTACTGAACTGGAAGGTAAAACCCTTGAGGAATACCTGAAAGGCAAGCTGGAAGACCTGGGCATTACAAATATAGATGATATTGCCAGCCTTCTGACTCAGACTATCATAGCTCGCCTGGAGGCCTTCCTGAAAGGAACCGATGTCAATGACAGCGTAGACGAAGAACTCCAGGAATTGGTCAATGATACTATTTCTAAAATATCTGAAGGCATCGATGATGCCAAAGAAGTGGTAGAGGTTATCAAAAAGGCCTCTGGTTCCTTCAAGGAAACAATCAATGCCCTTAAAGATCCGCAGCAGCGCAAGGAGATTATCGCGTTAAGCTTAAAAGCTATCGCTGCATTGCTGGGCAGTAACGACGAACTGGACGGCATGGGGCACAAGATCTCTACCCAGGCGGTTTCCGGGGTTGGAGCGGCTAATGTTGGTGTGGCCGGTTGTGTCGCTATTTCCGTAGTGAACGGCACAACTCAGGCCATAATTGCCGACCGGTCGGCCTTGACTGACGGAGACGACATCAAGATTGCCGGTGACATCATTATCACCGCCGATGGTGCTCAGAAAGTATTCACTACTGCCAGTTCCTCAGCGGATGGCAAGGGAAGAGCGAACAAGAATAAAGCTGCGGTCGGGGGCAGCACTGCCACCAACAACGGGACTGCCGGAACCGGAAGTACAACCGGCACCTCTTCAAGCAGCAAGACCGTAGGTGTTGGTGCAGCTTTTGCTTTGGGCATCGCCGACCTTGCCGTTCACGCAGGAATCGGTGACTTTCGCCGCGTAAAAGCTGCCAGTCTGAAAATCACTGCCAATGCTCAAAATGACCTGGATACGGTCAGCGTATCTGGTTCAGACCCTATTGCACGCAGCGAAGCCATCAGCCAGGGAAGTTCGGGATCAGGTAATGCTGCCGGCACAACCACTGCCAAGGACATTTCAGTGGATGCTTCGGTAGCCGTAAGTTTGATTCAGAATGAGGTAAAGGCTTACGTAGGCCAGGGAGCTGAAATCAAAACTACGGCTGATACAGATACGGTTGATACAGATAAACCTGACGAAAAGGTGAACTTGTTTATATATGCCAGGCAGAACGGGAAAACCCAGACCAATGCCAGCGGATTTGCAGTAGGCAATTCTACCTCAGTGGGTGCAGCGGTTGCGGTAAATATTGCTCTGTCTGCTGTTAATGCCCTCTTTGCCGGCGACGGCACCATAAACGGCAAGGCCAAACTGGCTGCTGCCACCTATAATGAAGACGATGCCCATGCCCTGGCAACAGCCATGGGCGCGGACCTGGACCGTTATCTCTCCAAATTCCGGGCCTTCCAGAATCTGAAAAGGAATCAATCCAATGGCACAACCACCAGTAACGCAGGCAACAATACATCATCCCTGATCAGCGGCCGGCTGAACAATACCGGAAGCGGACAGGGCTTACCGGCTGAGTCGGGACTGCCGGTTTCCACCAATGCGCTGCATGCCCAGAACGCATCTACTGCCAGCACCAACCAGGCTTCATCTACAGCTAATAATGAAGATTTGACCAATGTTATCAAAGACACGGCCGGCAGCAGTAACGGCGACATCGGCAGTACGGTAGGCAATGCCCTATCCGGCGCCAATACAGATCCTTCTGCTCAGCAAAGCCAGGCAATCCATGTAGCAGCCGCGGTCGGGGTCAATGTCACCCGGCATGATGCCCTGACCAGCATCAGCGGAAACTTATACGCCCGGAACATAGAGGCTTTGACCAACAATAACGGAAACTTCAGTACTGTAGGTACCGGAGTAGCCGCCTCGCTCATGCAGAACAGCAACTCCATCGGTGTGGGCATTGCTGTATCGGTCAACCAGAACAAGGCCAGAGTAGAAATTGGCGGGAACCTTACCGCAACTGATGGAGATATAATCGCTGATGCGGAACTGACTCAAAACATGGACGGGGTTTACCGGGGCAAATACGGAGCCCTGGGAATATCCGGCAGTGCCTCCGGAGCCGGTGGCAAAGCCGGAGTTGCCGGTTCATTGGCTGTTGTGGTTGCAGACGGGGAAAGCAGTGTTACCGTTTTGAACGGGGCTAATCTGAAAGCCGAAAAAGGTGATATCAACCTGGAAGCTACCGATAAATCCAAGCTTTCCGCCGCCGCTATGGCTGCGGTGCTATCCAAAGGAACCATCGTTGGTGTAGGTGCAGCCTTTGCCCTGCTTTATGCGCAGAACAAAGTACTGGTCATCGTAGGCGATGATGTTACCGTTACCGCCAAGTCTTTCACTCTGAATGCCGAAAAACAGCCGGTTACCATAAAAGACTGGAGCTTGCCCTTCGAAGCTTCAGACCTCTTTACCGTTGATGCCAAGACTGGCGAGGAAGGCATCATCAATGTCGCTACCACTGGCAGCGGGCAAGACAAGTTCGGGGTTACCATGAACGTTAAGGCCGAAGACCTGGTTGATATTGCCCAACTGACCAGTTTCATGGGCAGCGTCAACTACTACGCTTCGGCTGCCGCCGGAACCATTATAGGAAAATCCACCAGCGGCGGCGACAGCCAGCTGGCCATGGCCGGCGCGGTATCCATGCTGTTTGCCAACAGTGAAACCAAAGCCTCCATCGGAAACCGGGCCAGAATAACCCTTACCTCCGGGGATCTGGACATAAACGCCAAATCCGACAACAATGCCCGCATCATCGGCGGGGCCCTGTCAGTCTCTTCAGCCAAAGCCGGTGTAGGATTAAACGTGGCGGTCATCACCAATAATGACAAAGTCACCGCCTCCATCGGCAAGGATGGAGAAATCACCGTATCTAACGGCGATGTAAACATTACCGCCGCATCAGATCTTGATGCCTGGTCGATTACGGTTGCGGCAGCCGCCAAAGCCGGCGGGACCGGTTCCGGGGCCACAATCGGCGGCGGGTTCACCGTTATAGTTTCCTCCAATGAAGTCCTGGCCATTATTGATGATAAGTCTAAAATCAAGGAAGCTGGAAATGTTTCAGTAAGAGCGGATAACGACGCGTACCTCTTACTGTTATCCGCTTCACTGGCAGCCGATGTCAGCGGCGGATCGGGAGTTGCCGGCGGCGGCACGGTGGCGGTCATCGTTACCGGCAACAAAGCCCAGGCCTTGCTGGGCAACTTGGTGGAAATTACCAGCGATGGCAGCGTTACGGTGGCCTCCATAAATACCGAAAAACTGATCAGCATACTGGCTTCAGCATCCGGCGCCACTGGTTCAAGCCATACAGTGGCAGGGACCGTAAACGTGCTGGTCAGCAACTCCCAAAGCCTGGCTTCCGTAGGCGACTATGCCATAATCACTGCACAGGACGATGTCAGCATTACAGCTGAAAGCGATTCCAAACTGGTGACTGTACTGGCCGGGGTAGCTCTGTCAGGTGGGTCAGGCGCAGCAGTAGGCGCTACCATCAGCATCAATGTACTAAACCGCCTGACTGAGGCCACAATCGGCCAGAGAGCAGTGATAAAGTCCACAGGCGGAAGCGTTTTGGTGCAGGCTTTATCCAATGACTGGACCCTGGTCATTACCGCAGCAGGCGGAGCCGCATCTTCGGGAACCGCAGTAAGCGGCAACCTCCAGGCCACAGTGGCTCAAAGCAAGACCAACTCCTTGGTAGGTGAAGGTGCTGAGATCACTGCTTATGATTCAGTAGGTATTGTTGCCGACCATAACAGCAATATCTACCTGGCTGGGGCCAATGCTTCCATTTCCGGCGGGAACGGAGTAGGGGCTACCGTAGTGACCGCTGTATTAAGAAATGAGATCAATGCCGGTGCCGGAAACAATGCGAAAATAACCGCTTATGCGCTGAAGACCGGGAGCGAAGCCGGCATCCTGACTTCCAACCGCCAGCAGCGGCGCAAGGGGATTGTGATCAGCGCCCTGGCATCAGAAGAGGTCCTCATGCTGGGGATCGGAGCCAGCGGAACCTCCTCGACTGCAGTATCCGGTGTCATCGACACCCTGGTGATCATGAATAAAGTGAACGCCCATGTCGGCAATCACGCCCGAATGAAATCGGGGACCAAACCATCTGATGATAAGGATGGGGACGGGAACGCAGACGAAGATTCTTCTTCAGGAGACATAGTTGTTGAAGCGGAAGGTGATTCGGTTATATATAATTTCGGTGGTGCCGTAGCTATATCTGGGTCCACCGGTGTGGGCGCAACCATCGTCAGCCTGGTCTTTGACAAGGAAGTTAAGGCCAGCATCGCTGCCGGCAGCAATACGGAAGCCACCGGCGATATCAATGTGAATGCCAGGGCGGAAGATGACCTGTTCCTGGTGGCAGTATCGTTCAGTGCTACTGGCAGCACTTCGGTGGGACTGGGCGGCAGTGTTCTGATATTCCAAAATGAAGTCATTGCTGAAATGGGTGGAGACGTAATCGCCGGCGGCGATATCAATGTCAAAGCGGCCAGCGATGAGTTCTTGCTCAATATCGCAGCTTCAGTTTCTATAGGCGGAACCGCCGGAGTGGGTGGCGCTGCTGTAATCACTTATTTCAGCGGCCAAACCATTGCCAGAGTTCTGTCCGGGGCTGAGGTACAAGCAACCGGAGATATGACTATTGCCGCTGAATCCAAAGAGTTTATCACCGCTGATGTAGCCGGGGTATCCGGAGGAGGAACAGCAGGAGTATCCGGCGCGGTTGACATAGTTATCACCGAAGTGGTCACCCGGGCTTATACGGAAAGCGAAACGGAAGAATATGCCGGGGTTAGAATAACCGCCGGCAGCCTGACCATTAGGGCTACAGATGATTATGAATTTGTTGGGGTGGCAGTTTCCGCAGCCATTGGAGGCACAGCCGGTGTAGGGGTAACAGCCCTGCTCACCATTGCGGGAAATACAGTCACTGCTTATATTGGCGAAGACAATATTATTACCACCAGTACCGGTGACGTGACCTTACTGGCTCAGTCCAACCGGGACATTAGGATGTATGCTGGTACCCTCGCTGGCGGAGGTACCGCTGGAGTAGGGGTAACCCTGATGGTGTCCGTCATTGGCGGCATGCTTGATCAGGATGCTGCAGACTCACTTAAAACTGGAAAAGATGAAAACGGTAATTCGGTTACGACCTTCGATCCCAATGCTCTGATCAACGATCAGGCAGCCCAATCACCTGGTATAACCAACGCCTACTATGAAGAATATGATGGCCAGCGGCTGGCTCAAAACCTGGAGGGCGACGGCACCAGGGTCAGCGACAATACCGTCGGGCACAAAGTACATAAGAAGGATAAAGACGGCAATCTGATGTACGATGAACAGGGCAATCCCATTTATGAGATGGTATTCGACGGAACGACCGGTTACCGGGACGACTCCTTTGATAAAGAATATAATGATGAGGACCAGCCCGGCGCGAATTTCCAGCCCGATGAAGACGCCAATGAAGATTTAACCAACGCAGGCTCATTGGGTCCCACCCAGCCCGATTATGATCCCAAGGATTCCACCCAGGCCTTTATCGGCAAGAATGCGGTGGTGACCAGTGCCGGAGATATCACTGTCACCGCCTATGACAATCTAACTGCGGACATGGTAACTGCCACGATATCCGGCGGTGCTTATGCGGGGGTTGGCGTAGGCATGGCAGTGGGTATCCTGTTCAGCAATGTAATGGCCTATGTGGAAGACGATGCTGTTCTGTCCGCTGCAGGAGATATCACTGTTTATGCCCGCGGAGGGTCCACACCCGTAACCGCTGATCCCGATAAAAATGCAGCTCTGGAAAAAGCTATTAAAGGCGAGAGTGAAAACGGCGTAACCATAGCAGACCTGACCATCCGGGCGGTATCATTCACCGCCGGGGGAGGCTTTGTGGGTGTAGGAGTAGCCGCCGGGGTGGTAGTACTGAATTCCAACATCAAGGCCTATATCGAGGGCGACGTGGTTAAAGCCAACACTTTGACCGTCAAAGCGGAAAGCGATTACCCGCAGGTCATCGCCGCCACCCTGGGTGGATCCGGCGGTGTGGTAGGGGTGAGCGCTTCCATTGCCACCGCGGCTTTTAACGGCAATGTGTTTGCCGGCATCGTTGGCGATGCTCAGATCGGCATGTCCGATGGTCCCGGCAACACCGTAGGCAACGTAAATGTGCGATCTGAAGCCATTACCGATGCCACTACCCTGGCCGCAGCCATTTCCGCTGGTGGTGTAGCCGTCAATGGCGCCATTTCCCTGGCTGTTAACCTCACCCGGGTAGAGACCTTGATCGGGCAGGGTGTCAGACTTAAGTCTGAAGGTACGGTAAATGTTAAAGCTGATGTAGATGCCGATGCCGACACCTATATCGTGGGCGTAGCTGTGGGCGGTGCAGCGGTAGGGCTTTCGGCGGCTATAGCCATTCTGGATCCAACCGTTTTAACCTATATAGGCATCACCCCCTATGAAGAAACCCCGACTGCAGGCGCAGCAACCGGTACCACCGGGAGTATAACCGCGGTTCATGTTAACGTGGAAAACAACATCACCACCACTGCTGCCAGCACCGTTTTGTCGGTCGCCGCAGGAGGACTGGGTGTCAACGGCAATGCCCTGCTGGTATTCAACAATACCGTGGCCTATGCCGCCATTAATAAAATGCCGGTAACTGCCACTGGGAACATCAATGTGGATGCTTATATGGATTCTCAGGCGGAATCGGTATTGGCAGCTGCTACCGTCGGGACCTTTTCTGTCGGGGTCACCGTCAGTTATGTAAGACTCGGCTCGGAAAATGTAGCTATGATCGATACCACCGGGGTAACGGTCAAGGCCAATAATATCTATGTCTATGCCGGACGGGATGCGGAAGGGCAGCGTAATAGATCTTCCGCCAGCTCAACCGCACTGGCAGCCTCGGTAGGCATGATAGCAGTCAATTTGAACGCTGCTGTCGCCGACAACGATACGGTGAACAACGCGGTGATACAAGGAAGCGGCAATGTGATTGCAGATGCTGCCCTCAGGGTAGGGGCCAACGCAATAGCTACCGCTAATGCACAAGTAATCGGTATCGATTACGGAGCGGCAAGTGTGGCGGGATCGTTTGCCGTGGCTCTGCTCAGGGGAGAACAGAGGGCGGCCATAAGCGGGGGAGACATAAAAGCCGGTTCCCTGGAGGTTGTTTCCAGGCTGAATGACAATGCCTCTGAAAGCAGTGTAGCCAAACTGTTTACTGGTTCAGGAGGATTGATCACCGTAGGTGCCAATGTGGCAGTTGCCTATGGGCGCTCCAGGAGCCTGGCCGAAATCAATGCTGCCAGCGTGAATATAACCGGCACCAGCGGCAGCATTAAAGTGGGCAGTTACGGAGCAGCCGGAGTGCTCTCCGAAATTAAGCATATAAGTTTGAGCCTGGCCAGCATTACTGCCAATGCTATGGTGGGTGTGGCCTACTCGCAGGCAACCTTTGCTGCCGCACTCACTATACCTCAAGGTAGCACAGTCACAGCCGCTTCGGTTGATATAGAGACTCTCTACACTACCAGTGCCAAAGCAGATGTAACTCCTTCAGCCGGAGGCGTACAGACTTCACTGGCAACCATAGGCGTAAATCTGGCTCTGGCCAATGCGGGTTCCGATGCCAGCGCTTTACTGAACGGAAAAGGGATACTTTCAGCCGGTTCGGTGAAGGTAAATGCTGACGGTACTGCAACCGCCCATGCCTTGACACGTACACCCACTATTTCCGTTAATATTGCCAATATCGCAGCCAATACCGTAGTGGCCATATTAAGCGCCAGCCAGGAGGCAGGCATAGAGGGTGTAACTATTAACACCAGCGGCGACGGTGAAGTTAAATCTACCTTTAATAATGGAGAAAAAGAGGGCGCAATCGCTGAACTGGGCGGACATTTTGCATCCGCCGGGCTGGATCTGAGCCTGTATAGTGTTGATGTTAACACAGCTGTGGCTAAGAATAAGGCAAGCAATCGCGCTTATATAAACGGTGCGGTTATTGGCAGTGTGGATAATAGGGCCGGGAATGTCAGTGTATTAGCCGATGGCAGTAGTTATGCCAATGCAAAAATTGAGGATTCAGCCATCAGTGTAGGTTTGCTTTCCGTAGGCTTGACGATCCTTTACGCCGATGCCAGCGGTGATTTCAAGGCCTATATCGACACTACCGGCGGTGCCGTTTATGCCGCTTCCATACTGGTGGATAACGACTATACTGCAAAGGCTAATGCAGAAACCACCCAGGCTGCTGGCGGGGTTACTGTGGAAGCGGTGGATATCGAAGGCAATATTGCCACATCTGTGGTGACTACCAATGCTGAAGCCGCTATCAAAGGCAATGGGACCATATCAACCACCGAAACCATACAGGTCGATGCGAACGGCATTGCCGATGCCTTATCCGGGGTCATGACCCCCACAGTAAGCCTCAGCGGCATCAAGATAGCTGCCAATATTCTTACTTCAAAACTGGCTGCGGTACAGAAGGCTTATATTGAAAATGTAACGATTACCAATGCCGGAGATGTTACAGTTATATCCACCCTGAATAACGCTTCCGAGCCTGGAGCCAGAGCCATACTGGGCAGTGCAGCACAAGGATTAGAAGGTATAGATATAAGTTTTATCAGTGGCACTGCAAATACAGCTACAGCGACTGCCAAAGCTGTCAACTATGCATATGTTGCCGGTGCCAGCATTACACAGGCAGAAGACCTGGCGGTTACAGCCGCCGGCAGCAGCAGAGCTGTTGCGGATATTTCACAAGGAGCGCTTTCAGCGGGCTATGTCTCCATCGGGGTATCAGTTCTATATGCATATGCCAACGGTGATTACCAGGCTTATGTAGATACCAGCGGAGCTGCGCTAAATGTGGACAGGCTTTCCGTGACCAATACTTATGAAGCCTCAGCCACAGCCCGGACCGCCCAGCCCAGCAAGGGAGCCATCAGCGGGTATGAGGCTGAGGTCAATATAGCCCTGGCATCAGTTGGTATTAATGTTGAAGCTGCCATCAAGGGCAATGGGACCATCACAACTCCCGGTGCCGTAATCGTGCAGGCCACCGGCAAGGCAACGGCCGAAGCCGGAGTAGCTACCCCTAAGGTCTCCCTCAAAGGTATCAATATTGCCGTCAATGACATTTCTGCCACCCTAAATGCCGTGCAGAAGGCGTATATCGACGGTGCCACCATTGAAGCGGGCAGCATTCAGGTAAGTTCCACCTTAAATAATGCCGATGACACTGGAGCTGTAGCCGAATTGGGCAGCAGCGCAGACGGCATCGATACCAATCCGGGAACCAAGGTGACCCTGGTTGGCGGGGAAGTGCATAAGGCCACTGCAACAGCCGACAACACCAACTGGGCATGTATCATTGGGTCCAATATCAAGACCAGTGGAGCAGTGACAGTACAGAGCCTGGCTAGATCCTATGCAGATGCCGTAATAGCTCAAAACGCTGTTAATGCAGGCCTAATCACTATTGGCATAACCTTACTTAAGGCCGAGGCCAGCGGTGATTTCCAGGCCTATATCGACACCAGCGGCGGTGCCGTTTATGCCGCTTCCATACTGGTGGATAACGACTATACTGCAAAGGCATATGCAGAAACCACCCAGGCTGCTGGCGGGGTTACTGCGGAACTGGTTAGTGTCGAAGGTAATGTTGCTGAATCCAGTGTGACTACCAATGCTGAGGCGGCTATCAAAGGCAATGGGAGCATATCAACCACCGGAACCATACAGGTCGATGCGAACGGTATTGCCGATGCCCTCTCCGGGGTTATGACCCCCACAGTAAGCCTCAGCGGCATAACAATAGCTGCCAATATACTTACTTCAAGACTGGCTGCAGTACAGAAGGCTTATATTGAAGATGTCAGGATTACCAATGCCGGAGATGTTACAGTTATATCCACCCTGAATAACGCTTCCGAGCCTGGAGCCAGAGCTATACTGGGCAGTTCGGCAAATGGGCTGGATGTAAGTCTCTACGGCGGTACTGCAAATTCAGCTATAGCGACTGCTGAAGCTGTCAACTATGCATATGTTGCCGGTGCCAGCATTACACAGGCAGAAGACCTGGCGGTTACAGCCGCCGGCAGCAGCAGAGCTGTTGCGGATATTTCACAAGGAGCAATTTCAGCGGGCTATGTCTCCATCGGGGTATCAGTTCTATATGCATATGCCAACGGTGATTACCAGGCTTATGTAGATACCAGCGGAGCTTCGCTAAATGTGGATAGGCTTTTCGTTACCAATACCTATGAAGCCTCAGCCGAAGCCAGGACCGCACAGCCCAGCGAGGGAGCCATCAGCGGGCTGGAGATTGAAACCAACATTGCCCTGGCGTCGGTTGGTATTAATGCTGAAGCTGCTATTAAAGGCAATGGGACCATTACAACTCCTGGTGCCGTAATCGTGCAGGCAACAGGCCTTGCAACAGCCGAGGCCAGGGTAGCTACCCCTACAATAGAAATCAGCGGCATCAAGATAGCAGTCAATGATATTGCTGCCACACTAAACGCCGTGCAGAAAGCGTATATCAACGGTGCCACCATTGAAGCAGGCAGTATTCAGGTGATTTCCACTCTGAATAATATTGATAATACCGGCGCTGTGGCCGAACTGGGCAGCAGTGCAGATGGCATCGATGCCGAGGTGACGCTTATAGGTGTGCAAGTCCATTCCGCCACTGCAACAGCCAATAACACCAACTGGGCATATATAATCGGGTCCAATATCAAGACCAATGGAGCAGTGACAGTACAGAGCCTGGCTAAATCATATGCCAATGCCAGGGTGAACCAGGATGCCATTGATGTCGGACTGATTACCATTGGTATTACCGAGCTAAAAGCTTTTGCCCAGGGTGATTTTGCTTCCTATATAGATGGCTCTGAGCTGCACGCGGGCAGCCTGGAAGTGAAGAACGTTTATACCTCCCACGCCAACGCGGTTGCAGCCCAGCCCGGTCTAGGGATAGGGGTGGAAGCCATATCTGGAGAAGGCAACTATGCTCATGCCGATGCGGCAACAAATGCAAGGGCCTATATCAGAAACAGTAATATAACCATCAGCAACAACGGCGGCGTAACAGTTGGTACAATTGGAACCGTCAAAGCCAATGCGGTGGTGGAATCACCTACAATCAGTGTCACAGGGGTGGAGGTTGCGGTTAGCATTGCCGAGGCCAGCTTGAGCGCAGTGCAGCAGGCATATGTTTACGGCGGCAGCATTGTTGCCAAAGGCCTGGTCAAGATCTACTCCTGGCAGAATATCGACAACGAGACAACCGGAGCGGTAGCCTCTCTGGGGAATAACACCGGTGGGGCGGATGTCAGCCTGGTTGGGGCAGCTGCCAATACTGCCAACGCCACTGCCAATGCCACTAATTTGGCTTATGTGACCGGAACCAATTTCGGCAGCCTCGCACAGAAAAACGGAAACCTTTATATAGAGGCTAAAGCCAACTCCTATGCCAAGGCTGGGTTTATCGATAATGATGTCAACGTATCTCTGGTCGGCCTGGGTATCCTGGTGATGACCGCAGATGCTAAGGGGACATTTAAAGCCTGGTTGGACAGTACGGGATCTAACGTATATGTTGCTAATCTCAGCATAACCAATACCTACAAGGCCATCTCTGAAGCCAAGTCAACCCAGCCTGGCAAAGGCGTAGGGGTTAGCCTGGTAGACGGAGACGTGAATTTAGCCGAAGCAACAACCTCTACCAATGCAAGTTCTTATATCACTGGCGATGGAACCGTCAATGCGGCTGGTATCACAATTCAGGTAACCGGCAGTGGCAGCAGGGCTAAAGCGGATGTCGATGCCGCCAAGGTCAGCGTCAGCTTAGCAAAGGTTGCTGCCAACATCGCTCGGGCTAGCCTGAAAGTAACCCAGAACGCATTCATCAACGGACAGGGAAGAGTAAACGCCACTGGCCCGGTGTCAGTCTTATCAATACTGCAAGACACCTATTCTGAGGCTGAGGCGGGTGCCAATGGCGGAACTGATGTAACTATTGCTACGGCTGACGCCAATCTGACCACAGCGGAATCTGCAGCAACGGTCAATGCTTATATTGAAGGCAACGTGACCATAGTTACCCAAGGAGAGGTAAATGTTGGCGCAGATTTAGGAGGCACAGTCATTTCCAAATCCCAGGCTCCGGATACCAGTGTGACCTTACTCAGCCTGGGAGTGGTAAAAGTCATTGCCGCTTTTACCCAGGATACAGTCAGTGCCTGGATCGCAGGCCAGGCCAATGTGACCGGCCGGAGTGTCGATGTAATAGCCGGCGCCAGCGGGACTGCCACTGCCATTGCCGAGCAGCCCAATACCACCGTGAGCCTGGCTGACGTAAACGAGATATATGCCGAAGCCTTAGTTGGCACCAGGTACGTCAATGCATATATCGGAGAAGACGCAACAGTCATATCCACCGGAACAGGAACTGAAGACGGCGTAAATGTGGCAGCAGCTTCCACTACCAACCTGACTGCGCGCAGCAACCATTCAAGCGGTGTGGATGTGAACCTGGTGGACGTCGGTAAATATACTATCAAGACCTATGTCGGCAATCACATTACTACAGCTAGCATTAATGGCACTGTAACGGCTGAGAACAGAATCTTGCTCAGTGCAACTGATTCGATCATTGCTTCGGCATGGACTTCAGCCAGTAATGCAGGTTTAGCCAACGTGGGCAGTTCAACCGCTACCAGCACAGTAAATACTCAGACCGCTGAGACTTATGTGGGTCCAGGGGCAGTGCTGGAGGCTCAGAATGATATCAGCATCTATTCAATGACTGTCTCCAATCTGACCGCAAAAGTCGAAAGCAATGCGGTGACCCTGGGCGAATTCGGATCCGTCTACGCTGCTACGGCCTTGAATAATCGCAATACCAGATTCACTGCCGGGGATGGCGCCAGGATCGTTTCCAGGTACGGCGACGTGATAATCAGTGTCCTGGCTGATAAAGCCGTACAGGATGCCACCGCCACCATGGGCGGGTTCGGTCTGATCAGCGGCGGCAGCGGGCCGGAGGCGAGCGCTTACATCAAGACCACCACCACCGCTGCTATAGGCAATGGAGTGGTAATTACCGCCTTGTTCGGTAACCTGGGAATCAATGCTTCCAGCAAAAACGACATCTATGCCTACGCCTACCGTCACATGGGAACCCTGGCAGGCAGTAATATGAGCAAGGCCAGCATCACCGCCATCGAGGATACCATCGTAACTATCGGCGGTAACGGGAAGCAAAGTTATCTGAACAGCAGGAACACCGATATAAGTTCCTATCTATACCAGAAACTGCATGCCTATGCGGTATCCTATACGGCTTCGGCGGGGTCGCGCACCGAGGGCAAATCCTACGTGACCGTCACTGACAACACCGGAGTCAATATAAACAATGCCTTTGTAGGCGGAATTGATACCCTGGATATCCACGCTGCAGTAATCGATATGTACATTCACTCCGAGAGCTATGCGGAGATTGTGGGCCTGACCGGAAAAGTCTATGCCACCTCCTCGGTGGAAGGCAGCAGCACAGCAGCGGTGAATGTTACCCAAGGGGCGGATCTGGCCGGCCAGAAGATATTTATCAAAGCCGAATCTCCATTGATCACTGATCAGATTGTTTTCCGCGATGCCACCGCCAAAGGAAATACGGTCGTCAACTACGTATGGAAGACCATTCAGCAGACGGTCGATAAACTGGTAGAAAAGGTCAGCAAGATACCTATCATCGGTTGGTTTGTAAAATGGGTATGGACAAAGGTCACTGAATGGGTCGATGTACTGGTCAAGGAAGTCCTATATTCCGATGAGAAGGAATACCGGGAAGGTACCATGGAATCAACCGGTAAGGTGGATATTAAAGGCAAAGTGCACTTGGGCGGTGCAGCTGCCGGTATGTTCATCGATATTAAAGAGGATGGAACAGTCGTATACTCCGGACTTGATGATGCCTATGCGGAAACAGCCATCCTGTCTCCGCAAGACAATAGTATAACCCTGGGGAAACTATACAATGAAGATCTAGGAGAGCTGACCATTAACGCCTCCTCTGCCGGGGCAGTGAAGGGCAGCATTACCATATTCAACAATGACTATTTGCCGAACATCGTGATAAACAACTGGTCAACCTTCGATTTGATTCTGGGTCAGATTGCGGCGGTTAACGGCCAGCTCGGTGCTCCGGTCCTGAATATAGGCGGCCAGGTCAGCTATGTCTTTGATACTGAGATCCCAAGCCTTACCATCGTATCGCATAATGACACCGACCTACATTTCAGTAAGAGTGTTGACGTAGGCGACGGCAATCTCGACATCATCATGAATGGCGGAGATGTAAACACCGCCGCCAATGAGGGTCAAGGCAAACCGGCCGCTGTCTGGGCCAACCGTTTGACTATAACAGGAGCAGGCAATATAGGCCAGGTTTCGAACCGTTTCAATGCCTACATACTGGATATTCCTGAAATACCGGGCACCTCCGGCGTAATCGAGACCATCAAGGCCCGCCCCACGTATATAGCCTTACAGGCTCTGGGAGATATTTACGCGGCTTTCACCCATGTGGTAGTCAACCTGGAAAATGAACAGCGCACCGCCAACCCGATTCTAACCCTGGATAAAATTCAGGCTGGTGGGGTTGCCGACTTGCTGGTCAACGCCCCCCATGAATTGGTGTATCAGGGTAATGCTAATCTTGACCAAGCTATCGACGTATCTCAGCCGGGACGCAGGGACACTCTGGTGCGCCTGGCCGGTTCAGAAAGTGAACTGACCATCGATGCGGGCAATGGGAAAACATATACACTTATGCCCAATGGCATGATTAAGATTAATCAAGGCATCACCATCCGCGGCTCCCACTACTATGTGGGTGACTCGGAAATTAGCTCCGATTCAGGAAACACCCAGATTGCACATTACTACCTGCCCAGCGGGGATATCGTGGCAGTCGACCGTCAAAGCGGCAGGATCGTTAATGTAATAGCCTTTGACGGCCGCAGCTACGATCTTGATGCCATCACCTTCATTTCCGCAGAGGGTAAGCAAACCATACAGTTCAAGCTGGAGAAATTTAATGTCATTTACAGCTATGACAGCAATGAAGTGCTGAAAGAGGTGTTCATCGAAATAAATCAGGAGCACCTTATTAACGGCGGAGTAACCATCTATGTTGACATCGAGCCCAGTCAAATGAGTGAACTGGGCTGGACCCTGCCCGACGGTACCCGGGTATATTATAAGAATGCTTTCCTCCAAGACGGAGATGAAGTGCGGCCTATTTTCCTGGGTATGAATGGCGACAACTACCTGTATCTTCTGGAGCCACTCAGCCAAGACCGGCCCTTCTATCATGTGGTGGAATTTGAGGTGGACGGTGATAACTATACCTTTATAAACGGCTATACCTACGAAAAGAATCAACTGCTCAGTGCTGCTGTGGGTGAGCTGGACCGAGGTCGGGGTATGTCGCTTAACCAAGCCAAGCAACAGGCCAGCGGTGTGCTCAACAGCCATGAGCTAAAATCATCTTTCTCCGCTGACAGCACTCCGCAAACCGTGGCTGATCTGGTTGTAGGTGCTTTGCAGGGATTACTGACTGACAATTGGCGCTTCACGGTTAAGGCGGATTTCACCACCACTGAAAAAACCGTCTATGTAAATGAAGGCGGGGAGCAGAGGGAAGAAACCATAACCATACTTGACGACATCTATATTGAAGTCAACCTCATCGAGGTGGCGCCCGACGGAGAAACCGGCGAAACGGCACTAATATACCATAATTACGATGTTGAGTATGAAACCGATCTGACTGGTGAAGAGCTCACCTTTACCAGTGAGATGGTAACCGGCACCAAATCCAAAGCTTCAGCTGTGGGTGTGGAGTTCACCGCGGAAGACTTGGGCACCAGCCGTTCAGGCGCTATCTTTGCCAATAAAAGCGGTGGCACCACTAGCCTGGTAGTTAAAAACGGAAGCTACGAATTCGACCTGGTCTACAACGAATATTATCAGGCATATTTGGTATCCAGCGGCGATTACGAAGGCAATGAGAAGAAGGCCTATGAGGAACTCCTGGGCAAATTCTTCGTACTCAGCAGTGACGAATCTAACATTACTGTATTTGAACTCGAACTGCAAGGAACCGGTCCGGTAGATGATGCTGCCGGTAAGCTGAACGGGGCTTACCGTAATGTAGCCGGCGGTTACCTGTTCGTGGAAAATGCCACCAGCACTAACCCCGAGACCGACATCCTCTATCTGCTCGATCGGGCTGCGGTGGTGACTCCGGATGGCAGGGTCTATCCGGTGGCGATCGAAGGCAATGCTGTAACCGGCGATATGTTTGATGAAACCATCAGCTTCTCAGCCAATATGAGGCAGAAGGTGGACAACTACGGCAGACCGGTGTATTCGGTCCTGCAATATCAATACATTGATCCCGGCGACGACATATGGTCTTACATTGACGATGAGATAAAGTACTTCATGAGCAGCGGTCCGGGTGATGAGAAATATGATCAAATTGCAAGCAGGCTCGATCAGGCTGGTTATTATTATTCCAATTCGCTGGTGGCGGCAACCGCAGAAAGATTAGTAAATGGAGAATGGTACGTAGGCTATTACTATGACACTGGAAGCATACCGGTATACGACCTGCGCGAGCCCAAGACCAATGCTGAGGGTAATCCCCTGTACAGCGTATTTGATATTCAGACTGGGAAATACCTGGAGGGCGAATTTACCTACGACGAAGCGCAATATTATTCATATTGGCCTTGGCGCTATCAGGTCAGCCCCATATACCGGGATATTGAGGGATTGACTATCGTAAGGCCGGTAGAGGGCGGCATCACAGTCACTTATACCGAACCTTGCATACTAGAAATTCCGGTTGATAAAAACGGCCGCGGGGTGATTAGTAAGGATAAACGTATACTCCTGGCAGATGATGGTACGTTCCCGGCTGGCACCGTGCTCTACCTGGATGATAGTCAGGCAGTGACCGCCTTGTTAACTCCTGAAGGAGAGTTCTACCTGTTCCAACAGGGCACCTCGTATTCTGCCGATAACTCTGAAAACCAGATCTATACTGCCTACCGGGGAGTGGGCAGCGGAACAGAACTGGACCTGATCGCCTATCTGTCCCCAGGCAGCCAACAGATGCTGCATGAGGTGATGACCGGCTTGTATATGGCGGCTCCAGGCGAGGAAGGCCTCACCTTCCGGACCTTTGACGCATCAACCGCGGCCATGAGCAGTTTCTATGCCGATGCCGATTATTTTGGCTTCGACAGCATGAGCAACCTGGTTCTGTTGCAAAAAGAAATACTGGATGAGGTTTATCAATCATCCAACGAAGAAGACGAAGATTTTCACGGGGCAGCGATGATGAACATTTACAACCCGCAGGGCCAGGTATTGCTTACCATTTTGGAACTGACCGATGGCAGGATTGCCTTCCTCTTCGATGACAACACCTGGATCGATTCGACAGGCAATACCGGCTTTATACCCCGACCGGTCAACCGGACCCTGAACAGCTTCACAAGCGATTCGCAGGTGAGAGTCAACAGCCTTATTGCCGACAATGTTAATCTCCGCTTCGCTGGCGCCAGAACCACCTTAACCGATGACGGCGAGGGAGGGAACATCAATGTCATATCCGATAATGTGGTGATTGTTGCTGAAGACAGCGGTAACATTTTCACTGACGATAATCCTCTGGTGATTGCGCCTAAGCTATCGGATACAGTAAATCTAAGGCTTATCAAGACTTCAGCCGGGGGTGCATACGATGCCAGCGCTTATGTGGTGGCCTTAGAAGCGGAGCACAATGTAAATCTCCACGATACTGAAATCGCTGCGGAGGGCTTTTTAGACCTTACTGTGGCAGCAGGAGATGTCCATATGCAAAATGTGGGCATCAATCAGGGCGGAGAGATTAACCTTACGGTAGGCAGCGGTGCTATTTACATGGATAGCGTGGATGTCAGCGGTACTTTGGATATGACAACCGGCGGCGGGGATATCACCATGGATGACGTTGATGTCAGCGGCAGCATGTCCGCCGATACCCGGGCTGGAAATATCGCTATGAATGATGTGGATGTAAGCTCCGGCGGGGTCCTGGCTGTTACCTCGGGACAGGGAGATGTGACTGTCGACCAGGTATCATCAGATGGTACTTTGCAGATCACTGCTGAAAATGGCAGTCTGCTGATGAAGGATGAGGAGTCGATCCTCAATATAGGTGAGCACTCCACATTAACAGAAGGCAATACCTGGGTCGATATAAACGGAGACATCGGTTCCCAAGAACTTCCCTTTAAAGTCAATATACAGCTGGACGAAAATGGTGAAGCCCAGCCCTTCATTATCAAGAACGCGGCTAATATTTACCTGGTGCAGGAAACCGGTGCCAAGGCCAGTGATGACACCCTGCCCACCTATGGCCGCGACAAAAACGGCACAATTGCGGACCACGATGAGGCCATCAGCGGTATGGAAGACGATGACGAGAACGTCAATGTTACCATGCCTGCCCAAACTCCGGAAGAGATCGCTGCCCAGCTGAGCAACGGCACGTTGACTGAAGAACAGCTGCTGGCACTGATCAGCGGTATTCTGAAAGGTCCGGAGATAAAAGCCCTGCTGGGAATCGACGACACGGCTGTGGAAGCTCTGGTTGCTGCCCTTGAGACCATGGAAACAACACAACTAGCAGAGCTGGTCACCAGTTTGCAACTGGGTGTGTCCGAACCGGAAAGCAAGCTTGACCTGAACGTGCTCGATGGGGATGACCCTGAGGCTATTAAGAATCTGGCCTCGCAACTGGAATTACCGGGGGATGCGGATAAGGACGCTATCCTGACTAAGCTCAGGAATATACTGGGACTGGAAGACACGGCAGGTATAGAGGAAATAAAAGCCGCCTATGAGAGTTACTATGAAGGGGTACTGTCTCAATACCGGACTGATGTGATAAACAGCTACCGGGCCAGCATTGATGACAAACTCAATAAAGAAAGCGGACTGAGTGATGAAGAAATAAGATACTTGTTTGATCTGAGGCTCAGCGATATAGAAGCCGCAATTACAGTATTGCTGGCAGCGGCTATAGAAGCTCAGCAGCCAGTGGTAGACGGCTTTGACAGCGAAGGCAACCCGGTTTATGAGCAGGCCAAAGATGAAGAGGGCAATCCGCTTTTCATCGAGGGTACGGATGAGAATGGAAATCCCATTCTCATCCCGGTCTATGTGATGGAAAGCAGGATTGAGGACGATAAGCTCTTCGCGGCTTACTGGCAGTCCTTGACCGAAGAGCAGAAACAGGCCTTGATCGAAGCTGCCTGGGCCCTGGCTGATTATCCTGAACCGGTGGATAACTCTGATCAGTACAGGATACTTATCCTCAATATCGGGAAATCCACAGGCAAGAGCAATATATCCAACCTGGGTGACATAACCGTGACCCAGCAGACCGGAACTTTCACCGCTGAAGAGGTCTTCTCCAGATACGGTGATGTGTCCATAACCAGTCAGGACATTGCCGGTGTGGATGGTAAAACTAATGTCACCGGGGAAAATATCTCCCTTGATGCTGCCGGCAGCATTACCGGCTTGAATGTGGAGGAAAGATCCTGGGATCTGACCACGATTGCCAATATTACCGATGAGGACAAAAAGGACCAGCCTTATGGAGAGACTGGAGACAAGAGTTGGCTTCTGGTCCGCAATGCGGAAAGCGGCGAAATTGAAATGCAGTTTGCCATCGATTACACCTCGGTGCGCGACTTGAATGAGCATGATGCCACCAGTATTACCGCAAGTGCCGGCGGAGATATTGAAATCAATGAAATTACCGGCGACATGGGTGTAAATGTCATCGAGGCCGGCGGCAAGGTAACCCTTACTGCTCCTGGGTCCATATATGACGTTCGGGCTGAAGACGAGACCCGGGAGAATATCACCGCCGGCAATGGAGCATCGCTGACGGCCGGCAGAACAGTAGGCACCAACCAGGGTTATATCGATACCGACATCGATGGTACCGCTAAGGTAACTGCCGGCGGGGACATCAACATCAACGACAGCGGTACACTCACCCTGGTGGCGGACAGCAGCAGCGGTCAGGTCAATGTGAATGCGGCAGCTGACCTGAATCTGTCCAACACCAGCGGCAATCTGGTGATCGGGTTTGTAACCGCAGGCGGTGAGGCAGCCATTGTTTCGGCAGCCGGTATTACCGCAGGCGACAAACTGGACCATGATGTGCATGTGAAGGCCAAGTCTATAGATTTAACTGCACTAAATGGGAGCATTGGAACGGCTGAGGAACCCATCGATATCGATACCGATGCAGAAAGCCGCGGAACACTTTCGGCCAGGGCCACCCATGGGGCCATCAACATCAGCGAACGGAACGGGGATCTCATCATCGCTACAGTCGAGGCAGACGGCGATGGCACGGTTAACATTTCTGCAGCAGGCGGTATCGAGGTAGGGAGATTGACTTCCACCGGCGGGGGAGATGTGACCCTGACTGCCGGGAGTGGAAGTATAACCGAGACAGATGCCTCGGATTATATGGCCGCTGCAACAGAGGCAATAATTAAGGCCAGCCAGGCTCGCAGCGCAGCTGATCTGGCTGCAGCCCAGGTGATCATATTGCAGAATTACGTTAGCTATATTCTGCCTGAATTGTTGGGACGCCCGGCTGCCGAGCAAGCCCTGGCTGCAGCTGAAGCCAACTTGGCCGAAGCAGAGAAGAAACTGGCGGACATAAAAGAGATGATTGCCCAAGCTGACTCTGAATTTAACACCATCCAGAACGAAAAGATATTGGCTGACCAGGCCTGGGTTGATGCTAAAGCTGCTTTGGCTCAAGCGCAGGCTGATGTTGCAGGGATGACTGACCCTGAACAAATAGCTGCGCAGCTGCAATTGATCGCTCAACTGGAAGACGCAGTATATGAAGCACAGCTGGCGGTTGACGAAATCCAGAAGAAACTGGACGCCAAGAACGCAGAACTCGCTGACCTGCGGAGCCAGGAATCGCAAATGGAAACTGTGACTATTCCGCAGCTCACTCAGATACGCGATGATGCCGGAGAGGCTCTGAAAAAGATAGATGACGATCTGGCTGATGCACAGACTAATCTGGTAGGGATCAAGGAAGCTGAACGCGACCGCCTGGAAGCCGAGGCTCAGGTGCTGGAAGCAGCAGCGGCGGCCATGCTGGCCGAAGCCGAGGCCAATGCTACCACCGGTATTACTACCGAGGGCAATTTGAACATAAACCTGCTCAATGGCGGCACCGTCGGTGAAGAGGATAACAGCCTGGGGGTAACTGCAACGGGAACGGTGACAATCACCACCGGAACTGGAACCAGCATTTACGGGCTGTACCTGGAAAGTGGGGGCGACCTGTACCTGGCCCCGGTGACGGTTGACAATGAAGTGGTCATTGACTCCACAGGGGATATCAAGGGCATTACTGGTCATACGGGCCCCATTATCACTGCGGTCAATGTTGAGCTCAGCAGTCTGGGCGGAGACATCGGAGCGGCTTCCGTTCCCTTGCTGGTATATGTAGACCGCCTGACGGCTGTTGGGGAAGAGGTGTATATCAAGAACCTCAAGGGTCTGACCATAGATACGGTTGTCGGCGGTACGGTAGGTATTGAAGCGTCAGGGGATATAACCGCGGGAACCGCAGCAGGCGGCGGCAACGGCAACAATATCATTGCTGACCAGCTGAACCTGAAAGCAGGCGGCGGTATCGGTTCAGCGGATAATCGCCTGAATGTCGATGCGGATCAAATTACTGCAGGTTCTAAAGACCTTTATCTGAACAGCAATTCCGGGAAACTGCAAATCGATGATATCAAAGTACCGGGCAGAACCGATATTGAAGCTGCAGGCAGCGTCGTTGACACAGGCAAGGGAAATATTCAGACCGGCAATCTCAACATCAAGGCTTATGGCGATGTGGGCCAAGCAGAGGATAGCCTTGATGTCAATGTACCCGGCACCGATACGGTTACTGCCACTTCACAATTCGGGTCCGTCAACCTCAAGAACTGGTATAAACGTCATGATGGCGGAGGCCTCGGTGGCGGTGGTGGCGGAGGGCCAATTCCGCGTGAAGTAACCATTACCGATCCCAAAACGGGCGTGACGGTTTCCGGCACAGGCATTCCCGCTGATGCCAAACTAATCGTCACTGAAACCACCGAACATCAAGAAGCCCTTTGCCCGGCGTGTGAGTTTGTCCGGGAAGTGGTGAAGTCAGGCAAAGCTATCGTAAACTATGATATTTCTCTGACCAGGGCATTCGAAGGCACTGTTACGGTGAGCATTCCGGTTGGTATGCAATATGAAGGCAGAACCCTGACTGTCTTAACCTGCCAGGATGGCAGAATAAGCTCATTCAATGTGACTGTTGAAGCAGGCAGGGTGAAATTTGTAACCGGTGAGTTGACGGCCTACGCGATACTCGATGACAGTTACCAGATAATCGCGTACCATGGGCAATACACCTTATTTGGCGGGCGACTGGTACCCCTGGCTGAAGGCACTTTCCAGGATGTTAAACCGATTCACTGGTATTTTGGAGCAGTTGCTTACATGCACGCCATGAAGATCATGGCAGGGGTAGCCGAAAACCTGTTCGACCCGCACGGTACTGCTACCAGGAGCATGCTGGCAGCCATGCTTTACCGCCTGGAGGGAAGTCCCAAAGTCTTCGGCAGCAGCAGTTTTGCTGATGTAGAAGCGGGCGCCTGGTATGCCGACGCAGTGATCTGGGCGGAATCACAGGGGATCATAAAAGGCTACGGCAACAACCTGTTTGGAATCAATGATCCCATTACTCGTGAACAGCTGGCAGCCATCCTGTACCGCTATTCTATGAGCAAAGGCAGAGATGTCAGGGCTTCCGGCGATCTGAGCAAATTTGTGGATGCCGATCAGATTTCCGCTTACGCCATAGAGGCCATGGAATGGGCTGTGGGCCTGGGATTGATCCAGGGCAAGGACAACAACCGCATCGACCCGGCCGCCCCTGCCACCAGGGCGGAGATCGCCGCCATCATACAGCGTTATATGGAGATCTATTTCAGGGTATTGCTGGTGGACGATGATCTGGTAGCGTGAAAATCGCATCGGATCACCTAACGGATATGACTCAGGCGGCATAATCAGTTGATTATGCCGCCTCGACAATTAAGCCGATCATGAGCAGGTATTACCCTTGAACCGGGCCGGAACTTATGCTAAAATAAGTCTTGCGACAAACGCAGGGGAGTAGCTCAATTGGCAGAGCATCGGTCTCCAAAACCGAGGGCTGGGGGTTCGAGGCCTCTCTCCCCTGCCACTAAGAATACCGCAAGCCACCGGAAGGTGGCTTTATTCATCTCTGATGATAAATTCAGGACAATGTAAAGCCCTGAAAAAAATGGAATTGCCCCCAACACTATCTAAAAAAGAGTATAATATGTGCAGGTATAATCGGATTCTGGTTACCATCCAGGTTTTGTGGGAAAATAAAGCCATCCCTACAAAAACCGGGTTTTCCCCTGAAGACAGTGACAGATATTACAAATATGCACATAGTTATTAATAAAACTGTATAATGTTTTATCAGGGCAATGGATTCTGTTTTTATGCTTTTTAAGGGGTTATTGGATTGTTTGTTGAAGTAAACGGGCAAAAGCTTCATTTCAAGGTATCCGGACAGGGCCGGGACATGGTTTTGCTCCACGGCTGGGGCGCCAACTTGTCTTTGATGAACCCCTTGCAGAGGCATTTCGAGAGATATTTTCGCACCTTCGCTGTGGATCTGCCGGGTTTTGGCCTGAGCGACCAACCGCCCCAGAGGTGGGGGGTGGCTGATTACGCTTCTATGGTTAAGGGGTTTTTGCACCGTCAGGGCATTGAAAGGCCTATTTTGCTGGGGCATTCTTTCGGCGGCAAAATATCCATCTTTCTCGCCGCGCAGCAGCTGCCCATCCACAAGCTGATCCTGGTGGACAGTTCCGGCATAGTACCCAAAAGAGACGCCAAATACTATTTCAAAGTCTATTCGTATAAAACGGCCCGACGTGTGATGGAGCTGCCGGGGCTAAAACCCCTCTTTAAGCAGCGCCTGGAGGAACTTAAAAACCGTTCCGGCTCCGAGGATTATCGCAACGCCAGAGGGGTTATGCGCGACACCCTGGTCAAGGTAGTAAACGAGGACTTGACCGGATTGCTGCCTCAGATCAAGGTCCCCACGTTGTTGATGTGGGGCGCGGATGACACTGCCACCCCGGTGGCTGATGGGCGTTTGATGGAGCAGCTTATACCCGATGCCCGGCTGGTTGTACTGGACAATGCCGGCCATTACTCTTATCTGGATCGTCTCCCCGATTTTTTGCATATTACCGGGCAGTTTTTGAAGGAAGACATGGAGAGCAAACATGCATAGCGGCACAATTGTGGCCACGGCCGTTTTAGCCCCCTGGCTGCTGTACACCATTCTCAAAATCAATAAAGCCACCCATTACCTGCAACTGAATGGGTATTTCACCGGGCGTTATTTGTGCTGGGTGATGGGCAACCTGACCCGGGTTATGAGCTGGTTGGACATACTGCCACTGCTGTCTCTGGCCCTCTTATGGCTGCAGCCCGGTAACCTGGTTTATTTCCTCTGGGGTTTAACCTATTTGATAATCTCGATCGGGCTATATAACACTCAACGTCAGACCGGGGTTAAAAAGAAACTGGTATATACCAGCCGGGTAAAGAGGCTTTTGGTGCTCGCAGGTCTACTTATAGCCGCCCTGTGCGTCTGGGCCATACAGAGCCTGTGGTTGCCCGGGATCCATGTCGAAACCCTGCTCGTACTGTATGTCACCAGTCTTTTGGCCTGGTTTTTGCTGTTGCTGGCCAACCTTTTGATATGGCCACTGGAGAAGGCCATTAATTACTGGTATTATCAGGATGCCGAACAGATTCTGGCCGATCACTCCACACTTAAGGTTATCGGTATAACCGGCAGCTATGGCAAGACCAGCACCAAGAATTTCCTTAATCGCATCCTGGCAGCCCGTTTCAATGTACTGGCTACCCCTGAGAGTTACAATACCACTATGGGGGTCATTCTCACCACCCGCACCAGGCTGAAATCAACTGATGAGGTATTTATTGTAGAAATGGGAGCCCGCAAAAAAGGGGACATAAAGGAGATCTGCGATTTGGTGCGCCCTTCCATGGGCATTTTAACCGCTATAGGCGAGCAGCACCTGGAGACTTTTAAAGACCTGGCCAACATCAAGCGCACCAAATTTGAGCTTATTCAATCCCTGGAGAAGGGCGGTATTGCTTTTGTGAACTGGGATGATGAAAACATCCGCTCGCTGCCGGTGGTTCCGGGCATTCGTTACGTTCGTTACGGCATCATGGCCGATGACCTTGATTACCGGGCCGGTTCTATACAATATGATGCGCGCGGCTCGGTATTCACCATCTGCAGCCGCACCGGACAGAAAGGGGTGTTCAGAACCCGTCTCTTGGGCAGGCACAATATCTACAATATCCTGGCGGCTACTGCGGTAGCCTCTGAGCTGGGGATGGATATGGCTTCGATAGCCCTGGCAGTTCGTAATCTGTCCCCGGTAGAGCACCGTCTGGAGATGAAACGCGGCAAGGATTATCTGATTATAGACGATGCTTTCAACTCCAATCCGATAGGCTCCAAAATGGCTTTGGAAGTGCTGTCCAAAATGGAAGGCAGCATGAAAATAATGATCACCCCGGGTATGGTTGAATTGGGAAGCAGGCAATACGAGCTTAATTATGAATTTGGCCGGTTGGCAGCCGAGGTTTGTGATTATGTTATACTGGTGGGGCCGCGCCAGACCCAACCTATTCAAGACGCTTTTAAAGAGGCTTTTTACCCGCCTGAGCAGTATTTTGTAGCCCGAAATCTCAACCAGGCCTTGCAGCATTTAAATGATATCGTCAAACCCGGCAGCATAGTCTTATTCGAGAACGATTTGCCCGATACATATAATGAGTAAAGGGGATGAAATGGTGAAGATTAATGTAGGTGTAATTTTTGGCGGCAGGTCAGTCGAACATGAGATTTCAATCATATCCGCCTTGCAGGCCATTCACAGCATTGACCGCAATAAATACAATGTGGTACCGATTTACATAACCAAACAAGGCCAATTTTACACTGGTGAAGCCCTGACCGAGATTGAGAACTTCAAGGATTTGGATCAGCTTGTAAGCCGCTGCAAGCAAATCGTGATAGCCAATCACAAAGGGGAAATCGTAATCAGCGAATACCCCCCCAGCATGTTTCGTAAAGGCCGCCTGGGCACACTGGATGTTGCCCTGCCGGTGGTACACGGCACCAATGTGGAAGACGGCACCCTGCAGGGTTATCTGGAGATGCTCAATCTCCCTTATGCAGGCTGCAATGTCTTATCATCCGCACTGGGCATGGATAAAATCGCCATGCGCATGGTATTGAAAGAGGCCGGTTTGCCGGTTTTGGACTATGTGTGGTTCTATTCCAAGCGCTGGTTTTCCGATCCGGCTGGTGTTTATGAAGAGATCGAGTCCCGCCTGGCTTATCCGGTGATAGTCAAACCTGCCAACTCGGGCTCCAGTGTGGGCGTGACCCCGGCCGCCAACCGGGAAGAGCTGGAGGATGCCCTGGATCTGGCGGCAAGCTTCTCCAACCGCATTATTGTGGAACCCAAGGTCGTAAACCTGCGGGAGATAAACTGCTCGGTCCTGGGTGACTATGAGAAAGCCATCCCTTCCGTTTGTGAGGAACCGATCAGCACAGAGCAGATTTTAAGCTACAAGGACAAATATATGGGCGAAGGCGGCAAAGGCATGGGCGGGGCAAAAAGAAGGCTGCCTGCCGACCTGCCTGCAGATCAAACCGCTTGGATACAAGAACTGGCGGTTAAGACCTTCCATGTTCTGGACTGCAGTGGGGTGTCCCGCATAGATTTTCTAATTGACACTGCATCAGATCAGGTCTATGTAAACGAAATCAACACCATCCCGGGGTCGCTGTCTTATTATCTCTGGGAGGCTTCGGGTAAGTCATTTGCCGAGTTGACTGAGGAATTAATTCAACTGGCTCTAAAACGCAAACGAGAACGCGATAATCTGGTGTTCTCTTATGAAACCAATATCCTGGCGATGAAGGGCAAGGGAGGTGCCAAAGGCATCAAGTAGCCCGGGTATGGGGCACAGTCCCCGGACGGTGTTGCGCATGATATTTATAGAGGCATGGGGCAGTTTACCCCCGACTGGGGGTTCTGCCCTTTCTATTTTTCGACGACAAACAGGAAGTTATTGTTAGGATGACGAACTATACATAACACCAACCATCGGGAGTTTTGTTTGATGACCAACTTCCTGCCTGCAGGTATCATAAACGAAACCCTGGACGAGATCTGCCAGCAGATCAAGACCCTGAAAGAATTGATGGATGCCGGGGAACACGACAAGGTCAGACAGGGCCTGGACGTTCTGGAAAAGACCGCTCTGGAGCTATGGGTTTTTATTGAGAAATTCAGCTGCCAGCCTTTGATTTATACCGGAAAAGGCAATACGGACGAGATTATACGGCGGCTGGATTGGGCTCTGACTTTTATCGAGGAATTTGACCCGGATGTATTTAAGAAAAGTTCTTCAAAACGCAAACAACGCATGCGATAATAAGATGGAGTCACTGGAAAACCCCTGATTTTTGCCGGGATTAGTATGATAATTCCGACGGGATCAGGGAGGTCTGTGTTAAGCATCGATTTATATAAATGAGCAACCATTCAACTACACTATGAAAGACAGGTGCGGCCTTGGACAGTAAGAGTATATTGAACGAAGTGCTGGCAGGGAGACGAATGACGGACGGAGAATTTGCCTTTCTTTCCGAGCATGGAGACCTTGATGCTATCGGGGAGGCAGCTTGTACAGCCAGAGACAAGATTTTTCAGGATGATCTCATTACCTTTATCATTGACCGGCGAATAAATTACACCAATATCTGTGCTTGCAAATGCAAATTCTGCACATTTTACCGCGACAAAACTGATCGGGATGCTTATGTGATCGATAAGGCGACTTTGTTCGGCAAAGTGATGGAAGCCATGGAAATGGGCGCCATTCAGCTGATCCTGCAAGGGGGATTGAACGAGGACTTAACCATTGAGTTTTTTGAGGACATGTTCAAGGAGATTAAAAGCCGCTACGGCTTGACTATACATGCTCTGACCCCGCCGGAGGTGGTTTTTATCGCGCAGAACTCCGGGCTAAGTATTACCGACACGCTTCTGCGCTTAAAGAAAGCGGGATTGGACTCCCTGCCCGGGGGCGGTGCAGACATACTGCATGATCAGGTGAGACAACAGATAAGTCCCAACAAGATCAACACCGCTACCTGGCTGGAGGTTATGCGCACCGCTCATCGGCTGGGCATTAAAAGCACTGCGACTATGATGATGGGCACAGTGGAATCCCTTGAGCACCGCCTGGCCCATTTGCGCGAAATCAGGAATTTACAGGATGAAACCCGGGGATTCAGGGCTTTTGTGGTATGGACCTATCAGCCCGGCAACAACGGGCTGCCTGGTGCAGGGTTGTCATCAGCAGATTATCTGAGATTTTTGGCCTTGTCCCGCCTGTATTTGGATAATATCGATCATATACATGGTTCCTGGTTCAGGTCTGATGAGCGGATGAGGCAGGAAACCATAGCTTTTGGGGCTGACGACCTGGGCAGTTTGGTGGTAGATGATAATATGGTCTCATTTCCCGGAGCAGATTATATGATTAAGCTGGAAAGCATGCTGGACCTGATTCGTAAGGCAGGGCGCACCCCGGCGTTGCGGGATACCGCCTATGAAGTCCTGCAGGTTTTTGATTGATTGATTAGAACAAGAACCGTTTTATCGCCATAGCTGTATTGACAGATCCCAGTATCGCAATAGTTTATTTAATATTTAGAAAAGTTATAATTAAACAAGACGTCTCTGAAATGTCCGAAAGGGGGAAAGCCTGATGCGCTCTATGAAGAGCAGTACCAAACTATTCCTGCTGCTGGTTCTACTGGGAGTGGTTTCTGCCCTGGCCGGGCTTTATGTGCAGTGGTTGTGGTTCGATTCCGTTCATTACGGCAGTGTGTTTATTATCATGCTGTCCAATCAACTGGGCTTATACCTGTTTTTGTTTGTCCTGGCTTTTATATTCTTCTATGTGAACCTGCAGTTTACCCGGCGCAATCTGAGGGAGACGGAGCGGCCGGAACGCACCGAGGATGGCCGGGATATAATATATTTGGATCAAATACCCCTGTCGCCCTGGATGGATTTTCTGACCGGACCGATGGGCAAATGGTTTTTCCTGGGCTTAAGCGTTTTTGGGGCCTTGCTGGTCAGTGCTGCCGGCAGTGGGAAATGGCTACCGGTACAGCAGTTCTTAAACCGCGTTCCGGTTGGCCTGACTGACCCTATTTTTAATAAAGACCTGGGCTTTTATTTTTTCAATCTCAGTTTCTATCATGATGTATATGCCATTCTTATGCTTATCCTGATTCTCACCATCATTATGGTCGGGGTGATTTATTTTATCAACGCCTCTGCTGATCTGCTGCTGGGGGACTGGCGACAGTATTCAAGCGCCAAGGGCCATCTGGCGGTATTGATTGCCCTCATCCTGATATTGAAGGCCTGGGGATACCGGCTGGATGCTTACGGCATACTGTTCTCCCCCACAGGCATTGTCTGGGGAGCCACTTATACGGATGTGCATGCCACCCTGCCGGCCTATAAGGCTTTGATGATCATTTCCCTGGTGGTAGCTTTAATTGTGCTGTTAAATCTATGGATCAGAAAAATAAACTGGATTTTCATCAGTCTGGGTGCCTGGCTGGTGATATCAGTAGTAATGGGCAGCGTCTATCCGTCGCTGATTCAAAAACTGGTGGTTCAGCCCAATGAGTTCAACCGTGAAACCCCTTATATACAATACGCCATACAGGGAACGCGCAATGCTTATGCTCTGGATAGGGCGGAGATCAAACCCTTTTCCAATACCTACACCTTAGACATTAAAAAAGCTCAAGAGCAGGGCATTATCTCCAATATACGCCTGTGGGACTGGCAGCCCTTGATGATCACTTATCAGAACCTGCAGCAGTTGAGAGGCTATTATGTTTTCAATGATGTGGATGTGGATCGCTACACTATCAACGGTGAATACCGCCAGGTGATGGTGGCCGCCCGCGAGATCGACCAAAGCCTGCTTTCAGAGGACGCCCAGACCTGGATTAACCAGACTTTGATGTACACCCATGGCTATGGGCTTTTAATGAGTCCGGTCACGGAAATAGCTCAGGAAGGCTTCCCCAGGTTTCTTATTCAGGATATTCCACCGCGTACTGAAGAAGGAATTACCGTTACCCGGCCGGAGATCTACTTCGGGGAGCGCACCAACAATACTGTCATAGTCAATACCAAACAGCCTGAATTCGATTATCCGATGGGGGATAAAAACATCTTTACTACCTATGAAGGACAGGATGGCATTAAAATCGGCTCGTTTCCGCGCCGCCTGCTATTGAGCTGGGTGATGAAAGATTACAAAATGCTGCTGTCCAGCGATATTACCAGTGAAAGCCAGGTTTTGATGAGACGGCAGATCAATCAAAGGGTGCGGGCTATTGCGCCTTACCTTCAATATGACCGTGATCCCTATATAGTCTTGAATGACGACGGCAGGCTGTACTGGATAATCGACGCTTACACCACCACCAGCTACTATCCCTATTCAGAACCCTATCCGGGCGGAAATGGCAATAACTATATTCGCAACGCGGTAAAGGTAACCGTTGATGCCTATACCGGCGAAACGCGCTTCTATATCGCCGATGCCGAGGATCCCATTATCAAGACTTATGCGGCCATTTTCCCCGGGGTTTACCAGCCCCTGGAGGAAATGCCGGCCGGCTTAAGAAGCCATGTGCGCTATCCCGAGGATCTGTTTCGAGCTCAAACCGCCATGTACCGCAATTTTCATATGTTGGATGCCAACGTTTTCTATAACAAAGAAGATCCCTGGCTGATCCCCAAAGAAGTGGTGGGCGATCAGCTGGTGGAGATGGAACCCTATTATATCATCATGCGCTTTCCTGATGAAGAAAAGCCGGAATATGTATTGATGATGCCCTTTACCCCCAAGAATCGCCCCAATATGATCGGATGGATGGCGGCCCGAATGGATGGGGACAATTATGGCAAGCTCCTGGTTTACGAGTTCAACAAGCAGGAAACCATATTTGGACCCGAGCAGATAGAGGCCCGCATAACGCAGGACACCGTGATTTCGCAGCAGATTACCCTGTGGAATCAAAGCGGCTCCAGGGTCTACCGCGGCAATCTTATCGTCATTCCCTTTGATAATGCGGTCTTGTATGTGGAACCGCTTTATCTGCAGGCCGAGAACAGCCAATTGCCTGAGCTCAAGAGGGTAGTTGTAGCCTTTGGCAACAGCATAGTGATGGAGCCCAGTCTGGAACAGGCTCTGGTCAGGCTTTTTGGCGAACAGGCCCAGCAGCCGGAAACACCCGGCGTACCCGGTGAACCGCCACCGGCAACTGAGGATACTGTACCCGGCCTGGTGGCGCAGGCCCGGGAATTCTACGATCAGGCGCAAAAAAGGCTGCAGACCGGGGATTGGGCCGGATATGGGGAGAGCTTGAACCAGCTCAATGATGTTATCAGGAGGCTGGAAGGATTGACCCAGCAATAACCTATTATTGATGATTACCGGGGTGGCAAGAGTCACCCCCTTTTGTGATGAGTTGAGGTGAAGGCTATGTCGACACAGCAAAAAAAAATAGTCTGTCTGGGGGACAGCATTACCTGGGGCTTTCCCTGGGGACCCTCGGCTTCCTGGGTAAGGCGACTGGAACAGGTATTGGATGCCGAGTTGATAAATATGGGCATCAACGGCAATACCACTTCCGACATGCTGAGGCGTTTCGAAGGCTCGGTTTTACAGCACCAGCCCACTCATGTAGTGATTTCCGGTTGCATTAATGATTTGCTCTGGGGAGAGTCTTTTGACCGTATTACCTGGAACATCCGTGAAATGGTATCGACCGCTCAGGCCAACGGCATCAAGGTCATACTGGGGACCCCTACCGCGGTAGACAATTCCTACCTGGAGGTGCTGATAGGCCGAATACGCGATTGGATGGCCGATTACGCCCGGGAAAATGGCATCCCCTTGATTCCTTTTCACCAGGCCTTTTATGATGAGGAGGGCAGGATAAAGACCGAACTGCTTCTGGCTGATGGCGCTCATCCCGACCGGGAAGGCTACCGGCAGATGTTTGAGCAGATCGACATATCCATTTTCGATTAAGCGCAAACCGGGTGCCAGGCACCCGGTTTTCACGTATTACACCATAGCAGGGGTGAGCTCGGGGGGCAATGGCACGACAGTAAGCTGAGACTGTACTTGGCCCTCATGATCGAGGAGTTTGGCCTCTGCCTGGGGCAGGGATTTGGCGTCACTGTAGCGGGCTACGATGGCGGCCGCGTATGTCATATCAAAGGCTATGCTTTGATACTGGCGCAACAGTCCGGTAGGACCCGGTCGCTGAGACATTTTAATCAAAACATCACCTTCTTTGGCCAGGCGTTTGAGCCGTTCATTTTCCGAATGGTTGCGGCCTACGACCAGCAAAACACCGGGGGCCACATAAAAATGACGGCCGATCTTCAATAACTCGGTATCAGAACCGTCCGGCACTTCCCGGTATTCCAACAGGGTTTTCAGGCGCCTGGCAAAACCCGGCTCGGTTAAGAGGCATCCTCCCGCTGGGGAAGGATAATCAGTGATCCCAAATTCTTCGGCTAAGGCCATCTGACGGGTCCTGCCGCGTCCGCTTAGGTCCAGCAGCTGTTCGCGGTCGATCCATCCTTTTTGTTCAGGGATGGTCGGCGGCAGCAACTTGGCTGACAGCGGTCGGACAATCAGGCCCGGATAACCCGACAGTTTTTCAACCAGTTGCAGTGAGGACTTGTTCTGACTCATGGGGCGCTGCCCCAGCACCTCCCCGGTTATGAGAAAGGAAGCCCCGATGTCCTGCATGTAGTTGCCGGCCTGGTTGAGCATAAAACCGTGGCAGTCTATGCAGGGGTTGAGGTTCTTGCCATATCCGTATCGCGGGGCAAGAAGGATTTTCCGGATATATTCCTCGCTGATGTCCAATACCTGCAGATCTATACCCAGACGGGCGGCACTGGTTTGTATGGAAGGATTGTTCCCAAAGAACGGGGTTTGAAAACAAACCGCGATCACTTCGATGCCCTGCTTTCTAATAAGCTGGCAGGCCAATTGAGAATCCAGGCCTCCTGAGAAAAGGCTGACAGCTTTCATAAAATCTCCTTCAGTCCTAATTTTTTATTTCCTGCTTGAGATAGGCTTCATCATCAATAATATCAAAACCATGAGCTTTGAGCAGTGCAGCAGTTACCCCGTTGCCGGACTTAAACCGGGAGGAGAAGCTGCCATCATAAACCCTGCCCACTCCACAGGAAGGGCTGCGGCTTTTCAGGATAATCAGGGATGGGTTGACTGCTTGCGCAATTTTCAGGGTTTGTTCGGCACCTCGCAAAAAAGCGGCACTTACATCGCAGCCCAGCCGGTTGATTACCCGGGCCTGCCCTGATAGTACCTGTTCACCGGCACCCCCGCATATTTCCGCAGGCTCACGGGGAGTAGTCAGGCCCCCCAATTGTTCCGGACAGACCGGGATAACCTTTCCTGCCCGCAGCATTTCTACGAACAGCGGGTGCCGGTTACTGCCTCCATCATATTTGCAGTCGATACCGCAAAGACAAGCACTGATCAATATCACCATAAAACCTCATCAAGAATATTAATACTATCGTAGACCATGCAGATATTATTATCCCTATTATGGAGCACGATTAGCAAAAGTAGCGCAGTACTCATATTATATGTTACAAAACTTTTGTAATGGAGATAAAGTATGATGCAGTTCAAAATGGTCACGATCGTCTCTAATCCACGTCTTTCAGCAGATACGGTATCGATAAGCGCTAAACTGGCCAGTGATCATGATACCGAAGAGCTGCCGCAAATAGTCCTGAAGGTAGGGCAACTCAGAAAAAGCCTCAAACCGAGAATAAATCAGAAGGTCAAAAATAAAAACGTTATCTCGTTAAATCCCTCCACCATGCGCCGCCTGTTTCTGTCTTCCGGGAGAAGATACGGGTTCTACATCGGGGAAGGCGAAATCAAGCTGGGACCGGTGGTGGGAATCCTGGCAGAGAGCTCCGGGGATGCCTATAAGCCGTTTTACGGTCAGACTTATTTCTTCAAGCAAATGATCACCTATGGCCGCCGTCTGGGGCAAATATGTTTTGCATTCAGTATAAACGGTATCCACTGGCACAACAACACCATAAGCGGCTGGACTTATGCCGGAGGCCGGTGGGTGAGATCTACTTTTCCCATGCCCAATGTTGTATATCCGCGCCATAAAGGCTATTCCCGGGCATATATCCGGGCGCGCCGGGGGATGCAGTCACATGGGGTGCTTATTTCCAATCCCCCTTTGATTGGCAAGTGGCTGACCTACAAAATTCTCAGTGAAAATCCGGAATTGGCCGAACACATTCCAGATACCGACTTAATAGACAGCTTAAAAAAGGTCGATGCCATGGTGAACAAGTATCAAGGGGTTTACATTAAACCGGTCAACGGCTCACTGGGGCGCAATATTATCAAGGTGGTGAAAAGTCCCCGGGGGAAAAGATATATCTACCAATACCGGCGCAATGAAGGGGTATACCGCGGCAGTGCCCGCTCCATGGCGGCCTTACGGCGGAAACTATACAGTATCATGGGACGCCGCCCCTATATCGTACAGAAGCAGATCAACTTGATCCGCAGCCGTGGCAGCATACTCGATGTCCGGGTCTTGATCCAAAAGGATCACAGCGGTGAATCTTCTATTACCGGCATGGCCTGCCGGGTAGGCAGAAGTGGAGCCATAACCAGCAATATAAGCTCCGGCGGGTATGCCCTAAGGGTCAATCAGGTTTTGCAGGCCCGTTTTCACAGCGAAGAGAAGGTCAATGAAATAATTGAAACCATACGCACGGTGGCTCTGGAAGCGGCGCGCACACTGGAAAACAGCATTGGACCGGTCGGTGAAATGGGGGTTGATATCGGTGTCGATCGAGATGGTCATATATGGTTTATAGAAGCCAACCTTAAACCGGGCCGCCAGGTTTTCAGTCTGCTGCGTCAAACCCGGACGCGCATGATGACTATTTACAAGCCGCTACTTTATGCCCGGTATTTGGCGGGGTTTCAGGAAAAAACCGTCGAGCCTTGAGAAAGATAAAAATCCACTGGATAGAGAGGACTAAAGCATGAGCAATGTTACCGGCCGGATCATCATTGGGCCCACTTTGCGGAATCGTTACAAGATACCGTATATGGATAATATCACGGTCAGGGTAGGGTGCCGGTTGATCCAGACCAAAATGGTCGTTTTAACCAACGGGAAAAACGGCTTTATGCTGTCGCCGGAACTGGCCCAGGCCCTGTACATTAAAAAAGGTCATAAGCTGCGTTTTCGTTACGATAGTGAAGAAGGCATGATTCATCTGGGACCAACGGTGGGAATACTGGTCAACAGGATATCGAACCAGGCCAACCCTGATCCCAAGAGCGTTCAGGCCGAACTGATGTATCTTCTTCAATTGTCCAAGAACCTCCCGGGCCAGTTTTATGTTTTTACCCCCAAAAACATCAATTGGGAACGGAAGACGGTGCAGGGCTACAATTACCGGCATGGTTCATCCGAAAAGGGGCACTGGGTGGCTTCAACCTACCCGCTGCCAGATGTGGTCTACGACCGCATTCCCACTCGCCGCATGGAATCACTGCGAGAAACCAGAGAAGCCAGGACGAAACTGTTTGCCTTGCCTTATCTCAAGTATTTTAATCCCGCCTTTTTAAATAAGTGGGAGGTACATCAGGCTTTATCGGCGAACCCGGATTTACTGCCATATATGCCCGAAACCAGGGTATTGGACCTGGCTGAGTTGGAGGCCATGCTGGAGAAGTACAGGGTGCTTTTCCTCAAACCATGCAACGGCAGCCTGGGCAGGGGCATTATATATGTCAGGAAAAAACCTAACGGGCAGCTGTACTATATATCCTATCCCAGTGGACGGGAGCGCGGGCCGTTTCAGAGCGCCCGGGCGATACTGGAGCGCACCGCTGCAGTCAGGCGGGGGAGGGCCTATCTGGTCCAAGAGGGATTGGACCTGGCTAAATACCGCGGCTCGGCATTTGACATCCGCATCATTTATCAGAAAAACGGGCTGGGGCAGTGGCAGATCGGCAAGAAATTTGCGAGGCTGGCGGCTGGCGGCAGCAATATCACCAATCTCAGCAGCGGCGGGGTTTTTTTGACCTATAGCCGGTTGATGCGCTATCTGTACCGGGGAGAAACACGCAAGAAGAAAACTCATGCCATAAAAGAGTTGTGCAAAACAGTAGCCCTGACACTGGAAAGGGAGTGCGAGGGCGTCTACGGGGAACTGGGGCTGGATATCGGCCTGGGCCGCAATGGCATCCCTTATTTGATCGAAGTCAACTCCAAACCCCGCAAAACCACGCGAGGGGGCAAAATGGGCGCGGTAGCCGGCTCTTTCCGCCGCCCCCTGGAGTTTGCCTGCTACCTGGCCGGCTTCCCTAAAAACAAACACTAACTGGGTGACAAATGGGGACGGTCCGAGACCACTGAAAAAGTCCGAATAAAAAATAAAAAGCATACCCTCCTGTAGTATAATTAAGTCAGGCAAAAACACATTACACT